>PVMS01126637.1_pt1 | contig 10709 bp, 11 predicted proteins | sample 1853461 | NCBI WGS metagenome assembly PVMS01 (sample SAMN08582032, study PRJNA380276) | Marine sediment metagenome, whole genome shotgun sequencing project. | isolation source: ocean sediment barecode stripped | collected 2017
TGCGGAGCGAGTCGGTGAAGATCGCTGACGAAAGGCCCTGCGGAACCTCGTTCTGGACCGCAATGGCCTCGTCGAGAGAGGCGACCTCGATGACGTACATGATCGGTCCGAACGTCTCAGTCTGCACGATCGGGGCATCAGCGGGAATTCTCACGATCGCCGGCTCGAGGAAGAAGCCCTTCCGATCCGGCTCGTTGCCCCCGACGAGGAGTTCACCGCCCTGCTCGAGGGCTATCGCGATCGCCGCCTTTGTCGTCTCAACCGCTCCCCGATCCACAAGTGGGCCGATGAGCGTGTCTCCATCGAGGGGATCACCCAGACGGATCTGACCGAACGACCCAACCAGACGACCTGAGAGATCGTCGATGACATCCTTGTGGACGATGAGCCTGCGCAGGGACGTGCACCGCTGACCCGTCGTACCCGCCGCAGAGAAGAGTGTCGCCCTGACCACCATGTCAAGATCGGCGTCGTCCATCACGATGATAGCGTTATTGCCCCCGAGCTCGAGAAGTGATCGGCCGAGTCGTTTTGCAACCTCCGTGCCGATCTGTAATCCCATGCGCACAGAACCGGTGGCAGAGATGAGGGGGACACGTCCATCTGAAACCAATGCCGCGCCAACCGGATCGGCCCGGCCAACAGTCAGGTTGAAGACGCCCTCGAAACCCGAGCCTTCCATCACCTCCTGGGCGATCCTTGTGGTCGCAACGGCGGTCAGGGGAGTGGTGTGGGACGGCTTCCAGATCATCGTATCGCCACACACCGCCGCGATCAGGGCGTTCCACGACCAGACAGCCACGGGAAAGTTGAACGAAGAGATGATTCCGATGGGACCAAGAGGTTGCCACTGCTCGTACATCCTATGGCGTGGACGCTCAGATGCGATGGTGAGACCGTAGAGCTGCCGTGAGAGACCTACGGCGAAGTCAGCGATATCGATCATCTCCTGAATCTCGCCCTCGCCCTCAGCTCGGATCTTGCCGGTCTCCATCGAGACGAGGGCGCCAAGGGGCTCCTTGTACTCGCGCAGAGCGTTGCCGATGAGCCGAACGTAGTTGCCACGCTCGGGAGCAGGCAGCATGCGCCATTCCTTGAACGTGTCCTGGGCAACGGTGATCGCGGCTTCATAGTCAGAAATGTCGGCCTCGCGGACGGTCCCGATGGCCTCCTCTGTAGTCGGGTCGATGGAAACCAATTCAGGCCCATTCCCCGGAAGCCACGTACCAGCGAAGACGCCAGAATTCTCGGCCTCGATCCCGAGTGCTGCAAGTACTGCGCCACGATTCATGTGATCTCCTTCATTCAGTCCCTTCTGGCGTCCGAAAAACGTGATGCGTCCGTGGACGCCAGAAGCGGGTCAGCGTGCTGAGATGGACTCGATCTCGACGAGGAATCCACCCGGCAATGCGCCTGCCTGAATCGTAGAGCGAGCAGGGCGCGACTCGCCAACGTACTCGCCGTATACCTCGTTGACAGCCGGGTAGTCAGCGATGTCCGCCACGAAGATCGTGGTCTTGACGATGTCGTCGAACGTGAGACCAACATCACCGAGTACCGCGCCGATGTTCTGCATCACTTGATGGGTCTGAGCCCTGATGTCACCCACAACAGGCTCCCCCGTCTCCGGGACGAGAGGCACCATACCGGAAAGGAATACGAAGCCGTTGGCCTCGGTGACAATGCTGTACGGCCCCAGCGGGGTCGGCCCGTTCGGAGCGTCATGAATGATCTTGGGCATTGGAGACCTCTATCCCTCGCGCGAATGTTCAAGCAATGATCGCACACAAAAACCCACAGTCGACATCACAAAGTGATTCTGAGAAGGGCTAGCTGAAGCTCTCGCCGCAGCCGCACGTGCCAGACACATTCGGGTTCTCGATCGCAAAGCCTGAACCCGAGAGGCCCTCATCCTTGAAGTCCACGATGGCACCGGTCACCATGGAGAGACTTGCGGCGTCCACGACGACGCGAACGCCGTCGGTTTCACTGACGATATCGGAAGGATCGATCGCCGAATCGAAGAACATGTCATATGCGTACCCAGAGCAGCCGGACCGCTTCACACCAAGACGCAGCGCCATGGCACTGTCGCCCTCAGCATTGATGAGCTCTTTGACCTTGGCAGCGGCACTCGTGGTCAGAGTCACGCCTCGCATTTGAGCAGCGTTGGGAGCAGTCATTCGGGCCTCCGGGATCCGGTGTGAGTAGGAAACACCATGATAGGGCACATTCGCATCAGTTTCTACGAACATTCACACCGGGCGTTCGGGGTCAGCTGTCGCCCCTCTACCCTTCGGGCCATGGCTACAGAAGACCAGGTTCGCCAAGCGCTCACGCACGTGATCGATCCGGAGCTCCATACCGATATCGTCGACCTGGGAATGGTTGGGAACATCAAGATCAGTGAAGGCGTCGTCGATGTGAGTATCGCCCTTACGATCGCGTCCTGCCCCATGCGAGGCCAGATAGAGACTGACGTCGAGCGACGTGTTGCGTCCCTGCCGGGTATCGAAAAAGTGGTCATCACGACAGGTGTGATGACCCAGGAACAGCGTTCCACACTCATGGAACGGGCCCGGATGAGCGCCCGCAAGAACGCAACTCCTACTGCTGTCTCGGCATCGACTCGGGTCATTGCAGTGAGCAGCGGCAAGGGCGGAGTGGGCAAGTCATCTCTGAGCGTCAACCTTGCGATCGCGATCGCGGGACAAGGTCACACGGTTGGTCTGCTCGATGCAGACATCTGGGGGTTCTCGGCCCCCCGCATGCTGGGAGCCACAGACATGCGCCTGAGCGCGAATGAGGACCGCAAGATCGTGCCAACAGAAGCTCAAGGCATTTACCTCGTCTCGACCGGGCTACTGCTCGACGATGAGGACACCGCTCTCATGTGGCGTGGCCTGATGCTGACCAAGGCTGTGGAACAGTTCCTCAACGATGTCGCGTGGCCAACAGATCTCGGGTACCTCATCATCGACATGCCGCCGGGAACCGGGGATGTGCAGATGGCGCTCGCCCGGATGCTGCCCCAGGCAGAGATGGTGGTTGTCACCACCCCCCAGCTTGCTGCGCAGAAGGTTGCCGCGAGGGTGGCCGACATGGCTCGGCGTTCACACATGCCGATCGTTGGCGTCGTCGAGAACATGGCAGGGTTCGTAACCGAGGATGGAAGCCGCTACGAGATCTTCGGTTCTGGTGGAGGAGCGTCCCTTGCCGACGACATCGGCGTGGAACTCCTCGGTTCCGTGCCGATCGACCCTCATGTCGCGTCTGGTGGCGACTCCGGCGACCCCGTGGTGGTCGCTCATCCCGATGGCCCGGCCGGTACGGCGATGACAGCGGTTGCGGATCGGATCACCAGGATCCTGCCACCACTGGCTCTCGACTCGTGCATCGGTAGGCTCGCCGCGTTGTAAACACCTGTTCTTGCGTAGATTCCAGTCGGCCTATGCAGTGGAAATCTACGCAAGAACGAAGTGGTCAGCCGCAAAGGGCCTTCACGAGGGGGTACGGATTGATCCAGTCGCTGTCCTGGGGTGCGTACTGGAAGTGGAGATGCGGGAGCCAGTCAGGTGAGTTCCCGCTCGACCCGTTGTAGCCGACCAGGTCACCGACGTTGACCGACGTGCCACCGCTGATACCGGGCGCGAGGGCTTCGAGATGGGCGTAGTAGTAGCGGCTACCGGACTCACCAGTCAGGTAGATCGAGATACCTCCAAGGGTGCTGCTAGAGGTGCGAGTCACCGTGCCCGATTCGATGGCAACGAGGGGCGCATTGCGAACTGCCACCATGTCGATGCCCTTGTGGCTTCGACCACCGGATCGTGGCACACCCCAAGTGTCCGAGAAGCTCGTAGAAGCGTTGACAGGACACGTCTTGCCGTCGGTTATCACCGGCGGGGGCGCAGATGGCTGGGTTGTCGTCGTGGAATCCGAGAGAGAGGTTGTCGTCGTGGCGGTGGCCACGGTCGTTATCGTCACAGCCGTCGTTGTGGTCGAGGTTGCAAGTCTTGCAGCCTCCTCAGCTTCCTCACGAGCCAGCTCCTCAAGGCGTTTCCTCTCCTCCTCTGCCCTGCGTCGCTTCTCCTCCTCCTGTTTCTCGTAGGCGATCGCGATCGTGTTGTAGCCAGCATCGGCCTGCTCGAGCCTGGTGAGTATCTCTTCGGTGAGACCGCCTATCTCAGCAACCAGCGCCTTCTGCTCGGACAATGATTCATCCAGAAGTTCCTGCTGCTCCACGTGGAGCGCCTCTGCCGACTCGAGCCCACGAAGAAGAGCAACATCACGTTCGTTCATGAGTCTGTAGTACTGGTCCTGGACGGGGAGATCCGTGAACGTCCTCGCCGTGAAGACACGCTCGGTTCCCAGACTCCCGCCTGACATGTAGCGAGAAATGACGAGTTCCTTCACTTGGGATCGCCTGGTCCCGATCTCCTGTTCGAGCCTGGAGACCGACCGCGAAAGAGACACGATGCGTTCACGGGTGGTCGTCTCGTCCGCAACAGCATTCTGGAATCGTGCGGTCATCGACTCGAGGGAGGCAGAGGCCTCGCGCCTGGCCTCAAGGGCTGCAGCGACATCCTCTTCAGTGATCTCGCCCGACGATGCAGCGTACGCAGGCGCAGCGATCACGATCATCAAAGCAACGGCGACAAAGAGCCGATTCCGCATCGCTCCCCTATCTGAGGCGAACTTCTGTCTCGTCCTCCACCGTACCCGATGCGAACGATACCTCGCCATCGCGTGAAAGCTTCGTCAACTGCACACCAACCTGGTGGATGGCCGCATGGCGCAACCCGTCAGGGAGGCCCACATACACAACGTCGACGATCGCGCCGATCGTTCCGGCTCCCTCGCGCACAGCAGCAATGATCTGTCTTTCACGCTCCAGTCGATGGTCGATGTATTCGGTGATGGTCGCACCCGCATCATCGATTCCGGAGCCGTGACCCGGTTCAAGCCTCGTGACACCGAGATCCCTTACGAGATAGAGACTGTCGAGGTACGCCGTGGCGTCCTCGATGATGACTGTTGAGCCCTCCATGATGTGGTCGCCTGTCAACAGCGTGTCGCCGTGCCGGAAACAGAGATGGTCTGCCGTGTGACCCGGCGTATGGACCGCAAGGATCTCGTCCGTCCCAAACGGCACCACCGAACCATCCCCAAGCGCTACATCAGGGATGAACTCGGGACCGGGACCGAAACCGTAGACGGGTACGCCGAGGGTCGCAGCCAGCGGATTCGCAAGGGGAGCGTGATCCGGATGCGTGTGAGTCACCACGACGCCAACTGCAGTGCGCTCTCGGACCGCGCCAACGATCGCCGCAGCATGGCTTTCGATGACAGGACCGGGATCGACGATCAAGACCTCGGAATCGCTCGACAGCAGATACGTGTTCGTGCCGGGGCCGGTATACAGACTCGGATTCGGAGCGAGGAGACGCTCGATCATGGCTGATATCTCAGTTCCGCCGGCACACGGCCACCCTCTGCGACGATCTCTGCAAGCCGCTGGAGGATCATCGGATCGTGCTGACTCTGACCGGCCTCATCGAAGCCATCTTCATCAGGTAGCAGGATCCTCACCTCGCCGTTGCCGACGAATAGGCGCGGTTCAACGGGGGACACGGTATCAAGCGATCTGAGCCGGGTGACGAGCGAAGAAGTTGCAGATTCTGAGGTGATCAGATGGAGCGTCTCCCTGGTCGGGAAGGGGATGGCCCAGTCCTCCTCCACATCCCTCTCAAGGGCTTCACGGGGCGTGATCCACGCCATATCGATGAGCTCTTCGCCATCCACAACCACCTTGGCGTCACTGCCGACGACGGTCAGAAAGAATCGAGTGTCGAACCGGATGGGGAACACCTCAGGTGTCACCCAATTGGAGAAGTAGATGAGCAAGTCCTGGTCGAGCATGTGACCGGACGCCTCAACAGCGGCGAAGGCATGTTGTGCGAGCGGAGCCGACACAGTGCCACCGGAGGTGAGCCACAAACCTGTCTCTTCGATGAGCTCGCGGAGAGCAGCCACTTTCCATTCCGACCCTTCATGATTCCCGCCGAACGACGGAGGGGCATGAGCGTCCTCATCATCAACGGCACCTCCGGGAAACACCCAAACACCCGGCATAAACCTCGCACCGAGCGTTCGACGCACCATGAGCACCTCAATGTCGGAACGGTCCCTGACAACACAGACGGTCGAAGCTCGGCGAAGGGAACTCACGATGTGATGACCCAGTCCGAGCCATGGCGTGCCAGATACCACTGCCTGATCGCTTCACGAACCCCGGGTACCAGCAGACCGAACCCGACGAGATCCGTCATGAACCCGGGCGTCAGGAGCAGTGCGCCGGCAACGAGGATCATCGCACCGTGGACCACTGAGGCTGTCGGTATCTCGCCACGGCTCACCTTGGACTTGATGTTCTGCCAAACGAACCTGCCCTGTTTGGACACGAAGTAGGAACCAAGCACGGCGGTCACGACGACAATTCCAAGCGTTGACCAGATCCCTATCCAGGTCCCGATGTAATAGAACAGGACAATCTCGATGACCGGCACGACAAGAAACACGATGAACAGCCACGTACGAAGGCGCATTCGATGAGCGTAACCGCTCTTCGACGACCGACGACGACCGACGGTTTACGCTCTCGTCATGGAGTTCGCAGATCTTCCCTCAGTCGATGCGCTTGCAGACGTCCTCGCGGCAGACACATCGCTCCCGCCAGTCGTGCTGCTTCACTGCTCGCGCATGGCGATCGAGTTGGCCCGTGAGGCACTTCTGGCAGGTGAGGACGCGGACCCTGTGGCGATCGCTGCCGAGCATCTTGCGGAAATCGAGGCCGGCAGGCCAAGAACGGTGATCAATGCCACCGGAGTCTTGTTGCACACGAACCTCGGCAGAGCACCGGTGAACCGTGCCGTCTCCGAGATGTCCGCTGGAATCGCATCTACAGCGAGCAACGTCGAGATCGATCTGCGCACGGGTCGGCGATCGAGTCGATCCGCCTATCTTCGGACCATGCTGCCTCTCGTGACAGGTTCCGAGGACGGGTTCGCGGTCAACAACAATGCGGGTGCGCTTCTCCTTGCGCTCGCCTCGGTCGCCGGTCGGGGCGGGCGTGTTGCTGTGTCGCGCGGCGAACTGATCGAGATCGGCGGTGCGTTCCGCCTCCCGGACCTCATGGCCGCCAGCGGTGCGACCCTGGTCGAGGTCGGCACCACCAACAGGACCCGTCTCTCCGACTATCAGGCCGTGGCGAGTTCCATCACAGCGATCTTGAAAGTGCATCCATCGAACTACCGGGTTGAGGGATTTCGCGAGGAGGCCACCTACGCCGAGCTGGCGAGCCTGTCCAGGGCAAACAACATTCCCTTCATCGCGGACGTCGGCAGTGGGTTGATCGACGAAGCTGCCCCGTGGCTCGATGAAGGCAGCCGATCCTGGCTGGCCGGAGAGCCGGGAGTGATCCAGACGATCGCATCAGGCGCGGATCTGGTGCTCTTTTCCGGCGACAAACTCTTTGGAGGTCCCCAGGCAGGGATCATCGTCGGGACAGCCGATGCCGTTCATCTGGCTGCCAAGCACCCGATCGCACGAGCCGTACGACTCGACGGGTCGACGATCGCAGCGATCGCTGCAACCTTCCAGATGTACGCGGAGCGCAACGTGCTCGACATCCCATTCTGGGCAATGGCATCGGCCACCGTTGACGCCGTTGACAAGAGGGCAACGGCTGTCCTCGGCGACTCATCGAGTGGACGAATTGTCGATGGTGAGTCCCTGCCGGGCGCGGGCTCGGTACCGGGAGCGACGATTCCGACAAGGCTCATCGAACTCCCCGGAGCAGCAGACAAGACATGGTCGGCTCTCGCCGGGCATGATCCGCCGGTCATCGCAAGCCGAAGGGATACGTCCACATTCATCGATCTGCGCTCCGTTCTTCCCGATGACGACACCCACGTTGCCGACGCGATCCGGACGGTTCTGAAGTGACATGCCCATAATCGGAACCGCAGGCCACGTCGACCACGGTAAGTCGACTCTTGTGCAGGCCATCACGGGCAGGGATCCGGATCGCTGGACAGAGGAGAAGGAGAGAGGCCTAACGATCGATCTCGGGTTCGCCTGGACCGAGCTCGACGGAGTCGATGTTGGATTCGTTGATGTTCCGGGCCACGAGCGTTTCATCAAGAACATGCTTGCCGGAGTCGGAGCGATCGACTGTGCGCTCCTTGTCATTGCTGCTGATAGCGGGTGGATGCCACAGACCGAGGAGCATGCTGCGGTACTCGACCTACTCGACACGGGGGTCGGTGTCATCGCTCTGACACGCATCGATCTCGTTGACAAGGACACTGTCGAACTTGCAGCGCTTGAAATCATGGATGAGATCGAAGGGACGTCACTCCAGGGATGGCCCGTGGTTCCCGTTTCAGCCATCACGGGTGAGGGCATGGAGAGTCTCGTCGAACATCTGGCCTCTGCGGTCGGGCAGGTGGAGCAACATGGCGGTGGACCGCTTCGCATGTGGGTGGACCGTTCATTCACGATCAGTGGCGCCGGGGTGGTGGTGACAGGCACAATCGCTCGCGGCGAGGTCACCACTGGGGACGATGTCGAGATACTCCCTTCCGGTCAGTCCGATCGGGTTCGTGGGATTCATCACCATGATCGGGGCGTCGATCGCTCCGTGGCCGGATCGCGAACTGCGATCAACCTACAGGGCGCGAAGCTCGCTGCAGTCTCTCGCGGGAACCTGATTTGCACTCCGGGGTCGATCGACGTCTCCACCAGGATCCTCGCCAGGCTCGAGCCTGCCAGACGTTTCGAAGAGATTCCACCACGGGGAGCCTTCCACTTTCATATCGGGACGGCACACAGCCCGGCGACGATCCGGCGGCTCCACGACGCAGACACATACGTCATCACGTTGGACGCGGCGCTACCCGTGGCGATGGGAGATCGATTCATACTGCGCGATTCCGGACGCCAAGCAGTCGTTGGAGGTGGGCGGGTGCTCGATCCGATGCCCCAGAGCCGACTCACACCGGTTGATGTCAAGACTCTCAAATCGGCAGTTGATGGATCGGCGACAGAGATGGCCGACGCATTGCTCACGGTGCGTCGTATCGCCAGGGTCGTGGATCTCATCAAGGCGACGGGAGGAGGCTCCCCATCGACCGGACTCCGTGCAGCCGGAACGGTCATCTCGGAAACTGCGGCGAACGCCATGGTCGATCGCTCGATCGATTCATACTGCGCGATTCCGGACGCCAAGCAGTCGTTGGAGGTGGGCGGGTGCTCGATCCGATGCCCCCGAGCCGACTCACACCGGTTGATGTCAAGACTCTCAAATCGGCAGTTGATGGATCGGCGACAGAGATGGCCGATGCATTGCTCGCGGTGCGTCATGTCGCCAGGGTCGTGGATCTCATCAAGGCGACGGGAGGAGGCTCCCCATCGACCGGACTTCGTGCAGCCGGAACGGTCATCTCGGAAACTGCGGCGAACGCCATGGTCGATCGCTCGATCAGCATCGTATCTGAGTACCACGATGGTCACCCCCTGCGCCCAGGAATCCCGAGGCCGGAACTCGCGACCCGGATCGGCGTCGAGTCCGACGTCATCGCTGCGGTGGTCGACCATTCAGTAGCGCTTGGTCAGTCCGACGGGGCTGTCCACCTTGCAGGCTTCGCGAACACGTTGACACCGACCCAGGAATCCGAGTGGTCAGCTGTGCGATCGAAGCTCGAGGACTCGTTCGCTGTGCCGAGAATGAACGCCATCGTTCTGAGCGATGAGGTCGTTCACGCCCTGATCCGCCGCGGTGACCTCGTTCAGGTTGCGCCTGATCTTGTGTTCACCAAGACGCAGGTCAATGAGATCCACCGGCGGATCACCGACCTCCCGGATGGCTTCACCGTTGGCCAGTTCAAGGATTCCTTCGGTATGACAAGGCGCCAAGCCGTGCCGACACTTGAGTGGCTCGACAAGTCCGGCTGGACCAGACGGTCAGGAGATGTGCGTACGGTCAGAAACCAACGGCAGTGACGGTCCTGCGACGTTCGGTCTCGGTGAGACCGCCCCAGATTCCGTACGGTTCCTTGATCTGGAGTGCATAGGTGCGGCACTCGCACACGACGGGACAGACCTGACACACAGCTTTCGCACGCATCTCGCGTCGTTGCCTTTCATCTTTTCGTTCCTGGGTACTCGGAGGGAAGAAGAGATGGGAGTGGTTGCCACTACACAACGCGACCGGCTGCCAGGAACGATCTGGGGACATCAGGGGGTGCCTTTCGTCTTCACAAATATCTCTCATGCGACCAGCACAATCACACGGGTAACGAACATAGCCGCACCTTGGCCACAATGCCAGGAAAACTCTGCCACATTCATGAGAATTCTTCGCGGCCGTGCATCACGACGGGATCGACCTCGAGCACGAGACCCGTCACTCCAACGATCTCAACACCCCCTCCGGCACCGATCACAGTGCCCCTGTCGGCGGTTGCCCTCCACCTGGCACCATCGATGATCACGACTCCCTCAGGGTCGAGGTCCGATACGGCGAGGCATCGCCTACCGAGCATGTGCTCCCTACCAACGGTCGGCGTCGCAAAGCGCCCTCGGACAACTGTGGTGAGCGAATACCAGATGAACACGACAGATGCCGCCACAGCAAGGATCACCATCCA
>PVMS01080913.1_pt1 | contig 10708 bp, 11 predicted proteins | sample 1853461 | NCBI WGS metagenome assembly PVMS01 (sample SAMN08582032, study PRJNA380276) | Marine sediment metagenome, whole genome shotgun sequencing project. | isolation source: ocean sediment barecode stripped | collected 2017
AAATATCAGGATGATATTTAAGAACTGCATTATCATCTGGATTATACAAGTATTTTGTAAGGGGCGTTAAGTGGGTGAAGATATATCTTCCACTAGCAGAATCCTTACCACCTTTAATTCTAGTGCCAAACTGTCCCTTTGGCATTAATGTGTTGATATTATTACTGCCAACAAACTCTTGTGCACAACCAATAATACAACCAACCAAACTTGCCTCACCATGATGATACGCAGCATGTTCTGACGTATAACCCGCGAGCTGTGCAACTTTGATTTCTTTGGTAAGATTGCGTTTAAAACAAGCATATAGTACTTTCCGCTGACTAATCTTATTACCATCTACTAAATTTGGAATGGACCTATCACAATCATACTTGGAAAAGTGAACCAATTCACAATCTACATAATCTTTGTATGAAATTTCGGCTTTATTAATATCAAGTATGGTTTCTTGATCATATTGTCTCAACCAGTCTTTACGATCATCCGCCCGTTTTTTATTAAATGCTTTGTCAACTGCATCTGTACATTCAGCACCACTATGTTTGAAGGTAACTATTCGTTTGTTGGCAAAATATTCTTTAAACTCTTTTGCGGTTGATGTACCAAGACCCTTAAAATATTTAATTGACCATCCCTTGCCGTTATTATGATCAGTCTTCCACTGCTTATATTCCTGATCAGTATAGAAGCTTTTTGTGGTAGTTCCCTTCTTTGCTTTAATAATAGGAGTATTCATAAACCCAAGAAATGAGTCTAGTTTGAGAAGTTCTGGCCATTGCGCATTAAACAAGTTAATTCCCAATCCTTTTATATGCGCGCCATCTAGATCCTGATCGGTCATAAACATAACAGCCCCATATCGGAGTTGTTTATCAACATCTGCCTTTGTTAAATATTTATAGCCTGATTTGAGTCCGAGAATCTTTTTAATAGCTGCTATCTCTGCATTGCCATTAAGTTTTGATTCGGCGGTATCACTCGCGTTCATAAGTTTCCCCCTCAATGGGAAAACGCCATATCTATTTCGGTCTTCTTTGGATAAACCAGACATAACTCCTGCCTTTGCTGAATCTCCCTCCGTCAGAATCAGTGTGCATTCTTTTGAACGTCGTGTTCCGGCATAATTTGCATCCGATAATTTTGCCACCCCTCGTACAGAACGAGTTTGAGCGCCATCCGTTTTGCGAGCAGATGCATTATTGGCTTTAACTTGTGTCAAATTAATTGCTGCTTCCATAACTCCAAGTTTTTTTGCAATGTACTCAATAAACTTATCACTCACCTCACACTTTGATCCAAAGCGCGCACTTGGTGTATTTAGATAATTTTTAGTTTGACTATCAAATGAAGGATTTTCAATAACAACATTCAAGAATAATATAAGTTGCTCCTTGATTGACACTGGAGTCACTTTAATTTTTTTCTTTTTAAAGATATAAGCGCTGACCTTTCTGATAATATGATTCATCAAATAGTCAACATGTTTACCCCCTTTTTGAGTATATACCCCATTTACAAATGATACTTGTGCAAACTCACCCGTTGGAGAGCATGCAACGCCAAATTTCCATCTTCCATTTTCCTCATAAATTCGTCTGGTGGCCGCTTTGTTGCCAATATAGAGACTCATGTAATCCCCAAATGTTCTTATAGGAATCATTTGATTATTAAAACGAACTCTTACCGATTTATCTGTTACTGCCGCAATATCATATGCTCGTTTACGCAGTATATTGAAAATATCATCTGTAATCCCTTCAACTCCAAATCGTTCGAAATCAAGTTCAAATGTAACTTTAGTATAAGGTTTGGCTGTACATTTTGTAATTTTTGGCTTTTTAATTACCGATAAATTATCAGTAAATTCTTGGACATATTTAAGTTTTCTCCGATGATCTACTGTTTCAATTCGTCCCTTTTTGGAAAATATAAGTACCAGTTTAAAACCAAAACCATTCTTTCCGCCAACTATTTTCTTTTCCTTCTTATCATAGTTTGTGGATGTCATCAAGTGTCCAAAGATCATCTCTGGAATATACATTTTATGTTCAGGATGTTTTGCAATATCAATGCCATCTCCGTCATTTAACATTGTTATTGCACCTGTTTCTTTGTTGACATTAATATCAATTATAGTAACAGGATGTGCGCTTTTATTTCCTTGTTTAATTTTCCCATCCATTCGGATCAAATGATCCCGACAATTAACAATTCCTTCATCAAAACATTTATAGAGACCCGGAATAAACTGGAAACTCTTCTTTTTCATTGTATCACCATCCATTGTCCAATCAATAACATCATCAGCTTCAATTCCTCCGATATACGTATCGGGTGCATCTAAAATATGTTGACGTTGCTTTTTTAATTGATATTGCTTGGCGAGATCTTCTTTTGAACTAGTCATTGTTTGGATGTATTTTATTTATCTATCTTTAAATGTTTTCAATTTTTAATTTCTAAGTAAATTTTATAATGCAGTGCGTAAATCAAAATCAAGTATTAAGTAGAGAACATTGTTTTAATAGATGGCCAGATTTTCCTTGTTACTCTAGAAGGGACAGGGCATGTTATGATCTGGCGGGAACTACACAATTATTTGATCCAGTAAGCGATATGATGTATGGTGTATCAAATGGTTATTTAATGTTATTTGATTTTGCGAGCAGATTGATGGCGGGACGAGAAGTGCCTTCGGATCCTCAAACAGATCAAACAATACGCGAGACCTTACATGATTATGGGATGCCATTATTTGGTGGTCCTCCAGCAACTGCTATTCCCGAAAGCGTAAGAGATTATTTGCCAGAAATAATAAGACCTGTAGGACCAACTACTGTTAGAGCCTTGCAAACAAATGTACCAATGATTCAAATTGCGGAAAATGTTGGACCTGGATTACGTTATACGACGATAAGAGATCGTATAAATGATGTTGCTCGTATTCTGGGACAAGAGGAAGCTCCAGTAATGCAAAGACAAATTAGTCCTGATAATCAAGGCGAAGGAAATCGGAGAAAAAGATACAGAAGAAAAAAAAGAAAGACAAAACGTAAGAAAAATAAAAAACGAAAGAAGACAAGACGTCAATAACCTATCCACTCTAATAGCCAATCGTACCACGACTGCTCACCATTATTTTTTATTATTCTTCTCTTGCGTAAATAAGCATCATTCAATATAAGTTCCAAATGATAGATTTCATCTTTAACAATGGTTAATTTATCTTGAACAACAATATAACTCATTTATATTATAGAATTATTATTTAGCCAAACTTCATTTATAATAAGTTTTTTTCTCACTATGATATATAATGACAAAGAAGCATATGAAAGGTAGTGACCGCAAATACCACATTAACGGTATGATATTCGAATTTCTTATTGGATCTCGCGCGCAGGTTCACCATGGAACCGCGTACAAAACTTCGGGGGGGCTAAAAAAGAAAGATCTTAAGAAAAACAAACACGGCAAGATCGTTTCGCGTGCAAAGAGTTCTAAAGGGGCGCAGATGCTTAAGCGTCTTACTGATAAAGGTTATCATACTCGCAAAGGACATTTCGGCTACGTAAAGAAAGATGGTAAGGGTCGGAAACGCCGGGCGCGTGGAACTAAAAAGCGACGCAAAAGTAAACGCCGGGTTCATTCTATTCGGGGTGTGAGATGGGAGGATCGCGCCTCTTCCTCTGGAAGGTTTGCGCGCAAACCCAGCTACAGAAAGCGTTCTCGCCGGCGCCGCAGACGTTAGATAATGTATTTAATTTAATTAAGTAAATACATTCTATTATATAGCCCAATAATCATTTAATATTCTTTTACGTATGATAAATTTATTAGGTATGATCTGGCGGATATACTTTTCAAACTCTTGTTTATTTGATACTCTATAGTTAAATTTTGTTTTACATCGTGCACAATAGTCTGTATAAATTATATCAATACTCTTTTCAAAGTATTCTGGAGAGAATTTATATGTAATTTTTAACTCCTCAAGAATTGTTATTATCTCTTGTTTCTTATCCCATAATAAACATTTATAATTCTTAATATATTTATTATCAATTACCACAATATCATAAAAATGTTCTAATATGGCTATAAATCCTGACTCACTAACGGGTACCCCATATTCTTTGTTGGCCGCCAACTGTATTGTATATATCGAATAAAGATCTGCAATTTCTATTTCTTCAAAAGGTTCTTCAATCATAAAATCTTCCCAAAAATTTCTTAAAAATTCACTATTTCCTAAGAATTTACTTGTAACCCCTATATATGAATCTTGTTCATTGTTGTAGATAAGCACTTTCCCCAATTTATCTGTTAGTTGGGAGAGAAAAATAACAGATGGTAACTTTTTATCCATCAAAAATTTCTTCCATAGATATTGAATTTCTTTAGAAGTTATTGTGGCAGTGTCATCATTAACTACCAGTAAATTCTCCTCTATAAATTTATTAATTATATCACATTCTTTATTTTTTTTCAAATACATTACACCATCCATTGCTTCATTTCCCGCCAAAGAAAATGCATACTTATCTGAATTTTCAAAACGATTGGAATAATGAACAGCAACAGCTAAAATATCCAAAATATGATATTTAATGAATGTGTTCCAGCAGTTTACATTTGCCACCACCTTGTTAAAATTTATGATACGACATTTTTCATAAGGATGTTCATACCATGCATACTTTAATGTACTATCAATATGATACTTATTTTTAAAGTAACAAAATAAATTATCCGATAAGGCTTTAATAAAATCCTTAACTTTAATATCTAATAAATGAATTCGGTCTTGAGATTTTTTAAGGATATTATCACCAATTACTGATAGGAAATATTTTGCCTCTTCCTTTGTTTGCAATAAAAGTGGTGTAAGATATGATAATACCTTTTGTATAGTATGGGATTCTGGGATTGTATCAAACATACTAGTTTCCTTAATTTTTTTAACGATCATATTTTTTATTTTATATTTCCATGGGATTAGGGCTTTGTTTTTTGAAATTCCTGTTAAAATACGATGTAAAATTTCACTTTCATTAACTAATTTAAACTGTCTGCCACTATATTCAATAAAAATGTTTGGCTTAGTAATATATGTATATTTAGTATCCGAATTTATAAGAAATTCATTGATAAATGCATCTGCACCTTTTTCTAATCCTTCTATTCGCTCAATCCGATTAATATATATATCTAATCTCTCCGGCAGTTCTCGCTTAATAAACTCTAAAATTTTACTATGAATTCTTGGATCCGAATAGTTTTTATATATTTCCGTTAAAGCTGCTATTGATGCATCAATTGACATTTAAATAAATACTCAAATAACGATTTAAGTATTTATAAATATAATTCATTTTCATCAATATTATTAAACCACTGGTGTTTTAATATAACATCTATTTTTATACGCTTATCCGGATCTACAGTTAACATTTGACTGATAAGATCAAATGCATCGGCAGGTAGTCGTGATTTAAATTTATTATGATATTTATTAGGAAATATGAAGTCTTTGCCGGTAATTTTTGATTTATTTAAAAATGAGAGATTATTGTGATTAAAGGGCGCTGTACCTGTTAATAATAACCATAAGCATATACCTAAAGACCATACATCTGTTTCTGGATAATATACTCCTTTATATATTTCAAATGGAGCATAACCTCTTGTTCCAACTATTCTAGATATTGTTTTTGGGTTATTATGATATGGGTGACAAGATGCATAATCTATGAGTGTTAACGCGGGGCTTTCTTCTTTATTACTTATAATAAAGTTTTCTAGTTTCAAGTCTAGATGAACCAATCCAAAATGATGAAGATTTTTTGTTATTTTTACCATATTTATGAAGATCTCCTGAGATATCGGGGATGTTATTAAACTTCTATCCGTTTTTAATATATTCTCAAACCATTCAAATAGATCTTGTCCGGGAACATAATCCATAATAATATTTATATTATTATCATCCTCAATTATTTCTGTAATTTGTGAAAAATAATCTTTTGCGGGAAGTTTATTTAATATCTTTACTTCACGCATTGCAGCATTATTTTTATCTGCCCGTAAGCTTTTGCACGTATAATAATTGTATGAATTATTATCCATTACTTTATATACGGTAGATGTTACTCCTTTTCCCAATACTCTAATTATTGTATATTTATCCAATAATTTAGTCTTCTCGTTGACTGTTTTACCCTTCAACTTATTTGTTATTAGTCTCAACATGACTAAGATATATATATATATATTATCGATATTTAAATACTTTACTTTTCTATGCAACTTTTGAACGCACATAAGTATTTAAAGATTGACTCGTTAGAATTATTATATTATGTGTGACAGTTCTCCTAATGGCAATGTTCTAGAAATTAAAACAGTTCAAATAGCACCCTTTAGAACTTTAATGACCGCACTAAAGGATATCTTATTAGAAACAAATATTACATTTAAAAAGGATGGTATTAGAATTGTTAATATGGATAAATCTCATACTATACTTGCTCATCTATTTCTGGACGCTGACAAATTTGAGCACTATTATTGCAAATATCCTAAAATTGTTATTGGTGTAAACATGTTTCATCTCTTCAAATTAATTAATACCATCGATAATGATGATACTCTAACTATTTATATAGAGGAAAGTGAGTATAGCGATGGCATTGTAGACTATTTAGGTTTAAAGTTTGAAAATGGCGATATTAAACAATGTAAAAATCAGAAGTTAAAACTCATTGAACCTGAAGAGGAAGAGTTAGATGTACCAGATGTTGAGTTTTCCTCAATAATCAATTTACCATCATCTGATTTTCAAAAGATTATCCGTGATCTCTCCAATCTTAGTGATAGATTAGAGATTAAATCAGTGGGGAATGAACTAATATTTATGTGCAAAGGTCCTTTCGCGACATGTGAAATTACAAGATCAGAGAGCGATGCCGTGACGGAGTTTATTAAAAATCCCGGTAAAAGTAAGATTATTCAAGGTGAATTCTCATTGAAGAATCTTGGATACTTTATAAAATGTACAAATCTATGCAACTCAATAGAAATGTATTTAGAAAATGACCTACCACTTATAGTAAAATATTCTGTTGCCTCACTGGGTACTATAAAATTATGTCTTGCCCCATTGCCTGCGATGTAATTTAACGGCGCCGATGTCTCTTAGATTTTCTGCGTTTATGACGTTTCCGATGTCTTTTAGATTTTTTTCTTCTACGTTTCGTACGCCGCCGCCTATTTTTTCGACGGCCTCCTAACTGCCCGTCAGGGGCGTGTTCGGGGGTCGTGACTACCGGTGAACCCTCAACCGTTGCTTCTTCTTTTTGCTTTGAACTATGTAAACCTCCCATATTTATATATATACACGATAATAAAATATAAACTAATTTAAAGTATTAGAAATTATGATTAAATAATATTTTTCTACAATATCGTTATTTTCATAATTAATACTCAACAGTCCATGTTTCCCCTTTATAGTTATTATAGCTTGTAAATTGTCCGGTTTTGCCCTCATAATTCTCCCGAACACCCCACCATGAATCGCTATTATTGGTATTTCCTCCGTAAACGCTTACTCCAAATTTTTTAGCTGCTCGCCAATTAAATTTTAACCATCCAATGGATTTATATTTTCCGATGTTTTTTTCGGATATACCTTTTTCTACCAGTTTTTGTTTCTCTTCCTCTGTAAATAGCTTCACTTTCTTAACTGGTCCACAAACTTCGTAGCTGGTAAATCCGTTATCGAGTCCAACACAAGGAACCCTCCCATAACTCCGCGTTAGGAAAATATTATGTTTTTTAACTTCTTCCTCCGATTTTTCCCGGATAGTTTCCTTTTCGCGTTCATACCGAGTATGATCGTTTGTCGCCTGTGCTATATATACCCTTTTTTCATCATTACTCATATCAGCCCATTTTTCAAGCATAGCTTTTGTATAATATTGATAGGCCGATAATGGTCTAACAATGTTACTAAATTCTTTTTTTGTTTGTACACAAAGATCTGCTAGTGAAGTCATGTTTTATTTTTTATTTTTAGCTTAAAAAACAAATCAATTTATTAGTTTACAGTATTATTACATCGTTATAATTAAAGTCTTTTATACCAGTGATATGAAATAAAATCATATGGCCGCCCATTTCCTTTATCTTTTCCCCAGTTGCACCAATGTAATTTGCGATATTTTATTTTATTATAATGATATTTCATGATGTAGTTGAAATACATTTCATATTCTGAGGCCCCCATAGGTTTTCCCTTGAATTCTGGTAATACAAAATTTATAAAACAATGGAAAAATGGTTTTTTATGTTTTCTCTCTACCATTTTAATAATTTCTATTATATATTTTTTTTCAAATATCATATGATGACATATACCAGACTGCTGCACCACCTTAGTCAAATTCTCATGCATGAGAGACATATGTTTAAAATAGGGTTCATGACATTCACTACCATGCATGTATAAACATTTCCCTCCATCTATAAATTTTGTTGGTTTAAAAAATATTGTATCACAATCAATAACAAGATAACGATCTAAAATTTTGGGTATAACAATACCGGCATATAGTTTCAATAATTGCTGCAGATACCAGCCATTGAAATCTGTTTTTCCATGTGACTCGGCTATCATCGCTTTGGTGAAAGGGAATACTCTTTCGTCTACTGTTATGCAATTACTTATATTAATACTGGGATCATAACATATTAAATAAATGTTTCGATACCCAATAATATTTTTTTTTGTGTATTTGAGCTGTTTCTCTATTATATCTTTATCATGAGGACCAACGGGTATAACAATATCAAATAGGTTATTCATTTATATTATAATCTATAACTAATTTGTATTTACAACCGCATGCAGCGGAAATATCTAAGGTGACAAATTTATTAAATAATCATTTAATTATAGATTATTTAATACTCTGGTTTATGACGTTTAAATAGGCAGCCATGAATATTCAGCCCCTTGATTTCTGTTAACTTGGCGGGACTCTGGACTGTGCAATCGGCAAGCCACACCTTTATAATACAAAAGGAACGTTTTGGAGAGATAGTGATACCATTTATAATATTCAACATCTTATGGTTATTAGAAAGCGTCTCGCCAACAAGAACATAACTCAGATTCTTCCATGTATTAAATATCACTTTATTTGGTACTTTAAATGAAAAGCATCCACCCTGTCTATTTTTCGGATCTTCCCACGTCGGACTTATTCCTTCCCTCATTAAGAATAACATGCAATTCTTGACTAATTTTTCGGGAATAATCTGGTATAACGCAACAGTATTCTCAACCGTGGTCAATGTCATAATTTTCTTATAACTTTTAATGGACCAATCGGTATCATGTGGTAAATGGGCCCACAAAACCCACTTATCATACAATGGATTCGATGTAACTTCTGTTTCATTTGCAAGAGCGCTAGACATACTGGTACTTCCCGTAGCCATTATGTTAAACATAGTAATCAATTTTTTATATCTTTTTTATTATTATTTTTGATTATTTTTGATTAACGGCACCTTCGTACTCTTTTTCGCTTTCGGCATCAACCTTTTTAATATTATATTTAACATATGTATTATCTTTTAATTCAATGCCCTCTTCGGGACCAACCGTAAAAAGAGTGACATCTTTATCAAAAATGCGTAGAATATAATTGTCGCTCAAGGTTTTGTCATAATAAAAAGAAAGATACCACCGCAAAAAGGTTGCATCCAAAATAGTATTACCGTTAATATAAAAACCAGTTAATTGTTCATGAATATCGAGAGGATCTGCCCCCTCTGAGGCTACATATTCAACCTGTACAAAAGGCTTACTTGTAAATGTTATATATTCTGTATCAGATTTTAATGGATCATCTGTTCTTTTGTAATATTTTGTTTCATTAATTTCGGTGGACACAAACATAATACTTGGTGTAATATTCTCCAGTAATTTTTCTAATTCACCGTCAGAATTATTTACTGTATAATGATTTGCACTATCATCGTCATATAAAACAATATTCTGCGAAATTGTTTCATCCTCCTCCTCCGAATCTGAAAATTCCGATGCCATACATCCATTATCTTCTTTTTCAAAAAAAGTGGTAATCTTTGTACCCCAGTCGTGACAGGTTACATAGGCCTTTGTTGCATTCCAAGATATTCCAAATAGCATACGTTTAGTAGCCACGGGATCCAATACGTAGTATATTCCCGCGAGTCCAGCCAAGGCCGAAAATGGTAAAACAAAATAATAATAGAGTGTATCTAACATGATAGTTATTATTATCTATTATTATTTAAATACTTTTTTTATTGATGCAAAGGATCGCGAGATAAATCGGTTCTAGAACTAACCGCATCATCTAAAACTCTTTTCTGCGATCGCGATATTTCATGGGTCCGATCATATGTAGGGAGGAAATCCCTACCCTTTCTGAGTTTATCACCCTTATGGCGCCCATCGTAATCTGTTTGGAGATATTTTGGTTTATGCCGATGGTGTTTATGATGGCGTCTACGTTTGCCGCCGCGATCAACCGTTATTCTAGGTCGCCGGCCTGTCAAAGGATCAAGGCCAAACATTAACAGAATCATGGTTACAATTACTGTCATAAGAATGAACGGAATAAATACGATAAACCATGATATTATCCCT
>PVMS01011910.1_pt1 | contig 10707 bp, 10 predicted proteins | sample 1853461 | NCBI WGS metagenome assembly PVMS01 (sample SAMN08582032, study PRJNA380276) | Marine sediment metagenome, whole genome shotgun sequencing project. | isolation source: ocean sediment barecode stripped | collected 2017
AAGCAGCACGTATCGTGGCTGGTCCGTTCCGTTCGCCTGAGGACTTCGCCCAACGCACGGGGTTGTCTGTCGGTGCCCACGAGGGGCTTGCCGCCAGTGGAGCGCTTGCATCGCTTGGACTTGGGAAGAGAGATGGCATGTGGGCTTCGGGAGCCCTCAGCGATCTAGGACCGGGCAGACTCGCTCTCGAAGACCGTTCGAGCTCCCCGCAACTACAGGAGATGGAAGGAACGGACCACATGCAAGCGGATCTGTGGTCAACAGGGATCTCTGTCCTTCACCCTGTCTCTTTCATCAGGAAACAGTTGTCAGATGACGGTGTCATCTCGATCGCCGATGCGTTGCGGCTCCGCCGGAGCAATACGAGGATCAAGGTCGCTGGGGTTGTCACCCACCGGCAGCGGCCGGAAACTGCCAACGGTGTGCGGTTCATTAATCTGGAGGATGAGACGGGGATCATGAACGTTGTGATGATGCCTGTCATCTGGGAGACCAACTATGAAGTTGCCCGCAAGTCTGTCGGTGTCGTGATCGACGGAGTGCTTGAGTATCGAGATGGTGTCACGAACCTTGTTGCGCGAAGACTGAACGACTGGCCTGCTCCCGACATGACATCCCGAGACTTCAGATAGGCGACATGCGGCTTCCAGTTGTTGCCACAGGGTCAAACGTATCTGGACTAATCGCTTCATTCTCGATTGCCCATCGCCGATAGAGAAGATGTGATACAAATGGAACCAGGGACGAGCCAAGTATTCAGTGGGGCGGTACTGCTCCTTGGTGAGACAGGTGAGGGATTGCCCGCATCCCTTGAGATGGACGAACGATTCATTCGTCTCACTGCTGGTGACGATGAGCTGGGAATGTGGGACGCCGACACTTGTGATGTCGCTCCCGCCGGAAAGGGCGCCTTTGCGATGGCGCTCGGCGGCGAGTCGCTCACATTCTCACCGACATCTCCTTCAGCTTTCGCGGAGGCCATGGCCATCCCCTTGGCGCCCGAGCCAACCGCGGACGAACCCTCCGAGCGCCCCCGATTCGACTACGACGCCGCGATCGACGAAGTGATTGCCAACGTCAAACCGCTTCGAGATGCGAGCGATGAGGATGACATCCTGTCGAAACCGGTCCTTGTCGGCATCGTGGGGCTTTCAACCGCCGTGATGGCTGGCCTCCTCACCGTTTCGATGGTGATCTAAGTGGCCAGAGAGACAGGTTTCAGGCGTCAGCCAGAGATCGCACAGTCTCCGCGGCACGCACCGCGTCTTCTGATGAGACATCAAGGTGGAAGACGGCTCTGATGGTCGTCGGTCCGAGTGCCAGCATCGACACTCCCTCGGAGAGACTCCGGTCCGCGACCTGCTCAGCGAACGGTACTTCGAAGTAGACAAGGTTCGTTTGCACCGATCCGAGATCTACGTCGATGTTGCCTGACTCATTGATGGATTCGGCGAAAGTCCTTGCATTCTCGTGATCCTCCGCCAGTCGTTCCCGATTGTTCTCCACTGCAAAAAGCGCTCCCGCCGCGAGCAGACCTGCCTGGCGGAAGCCGCCTCCGAAGATCTGTTTGAAGCGTCTGGCGCGTGTAATGATGGCCGCAGACCCCACAAGCGCCGACCCAACGGGTGCGCCGAGCCCCTTGGAGAAACAGACGTTGACCGTGTCGAATCCATCGGCCAGGTCCGAAAGGTTGGCTCCTGAAGCGACCGAGGCGTTCCACAGTCTGGCACCGTCAAGGTGTGTCTTGAGACCGAGGTCACTCGCCATCGTGAGGACCTCGCGCATCTGCTCACGATCCCACACGGTTCCGCCAGCATCATTGTGCGTGTTCTCAAGGCAGACCAGTGTCACAGGGTCGAAGAGGTGACTCGGTAATGCGGGGTGAGGCGACGGAACGGCTGAGCGAAGTTGATCGGATGTGAATGTTCCCATCGGGCCTGCGAGCGTCTTGAGCGTTACACCAGAGTTGTGGGCAGCTCCACCCAATTCGTGACGGACGATGTGGGCCGCCTCGTGCAGCACGATCATGTCTCCGGGCTCTGTGTGGGTCCGGAGTGCGATCTGGTTGGACATCACTCCCGTTGGAACGAATACAGCATCCTCCTTGCCCAGCAGATCCGCAACGGTGAGCTCGAGCAAGTTGACGGTCGGATCATCGTGGTACACGTCGTCACCGACGATGGCGTCCGCGATCGCTCGTCGCATGGGCGCTGACGGCTTGGTGACGGTGTCACTGCGAAGATCGATCATGCGACGAAATGCCTCGGCTGCAGCAGCGTTGTGAGGACTCCTGTGGCATTGGGTGCGTCTGACCAATCTGTCATCGACAGATCGATGTGCGCGATGGTTGCCGTCCGCATGGAGACTCGCGCACCTGTTAGATGTTGGACAGTCATCGACCACGTCGGCTGATGCCCCACGAGCATCACACGATCACAGGTCGAACCGTGATCGGAGAGCACTGAGAGTGTTTCGGAGACCGATGCGCTGTACAAACGATCCTCAAGGACGAGTCTGCTGTCCCACCCTCCCGTGATGCGAGCCAACTCAGCGGTTGCACGCGCCCGTTTGGCTGTCGAGGAGACGACGAGATCAGGAACGAGTCCGAGTTCCCTGATGACCTCGCCCATACGTTCGGCCGCCGCGATGCCGCGAGGAGCGAGTGGTCGTGAGTGATCATTCTCAGCACCGGCATCCCAATCGGACTTGCCATGGCGCATCAGCATCAAAGTCGGCATCTACGGAGGTTAGACATGTCGGGAACGCGGAGCGGAGTTGCGGAGCAACTCCCAAGGAAGAGGAAGTGTCCCGTCAACTCCATGCGACGATCGCTGTGATCGCGAAGAGAACTTGAGCCACGTAGTAGGTCGGTAATCCGACGATCCGGTTCCATCGTGTTGGTGCAACGAACTGCTGCCTAGCGACCAACACGTCCGAGATCATGAAGAGAATCGCAGCGATCGGGATCCTGGGGTCCGCAATGGCGCCGCTCGTGCCGAACGACGTGACGACCATCAGGGTGATGATCCCTATGTAGACGATCACAGGGGTCTTGAGTTCGTCGGGTACGTATGGCGAAAGCCAGCGGAGAACGGCTGTCGCGATGATGGTCATCACAACGCCGGCGACAACAATCGCTGCGACATCCATCGACGACCGAGAAAAGAAGGCCGCGATGTAGAGCAGATGGGCAGCGGCGAACGAAGCCAAACCCGCTAGAAATGCGCGCTGACCAGTGAACGAGAGCGCGAGATCTCCGATCCACGATGCAGCCAGCCCGGCCATGATGAACAATACGTAGCCCGTGAGCGTCGGACTGCCTGTCAACACGATGGTGACCATCGCCGTCGACGCGATGATCTTGAGAATCCGGCTCCAGAGTGCAGATCGGTCGGTCAACAAAGCCGATCCGAGCCCTGCGGCGAGCGTGACTGCGACGAGCCCCGCCGTCACAGCCGTTCGACGACGTAGTCGATCGAGGCGGTCAGGGCTTCAATATCGGAGAGCGGGATGATTGGGAACGTAGCGACGCGCAGCTGATTCCTACCGAGCTTGCGGTACGACCCTGTATCGACGATCCCATTGTCCCGAAGAACGCCTGATACACGGCTAGCCGATACAGCGTCGTCAAGGTCGATCGTCGCGACGGTTGGCGAGCGAAGACTCGGATTGGCCACGAACGGCTCAGCGAAGGAGCAGTCCTCAGCCCAGGCATACAGATGGTTCGAACTGGCCTTCGATGTCTCATCGGCCCACGTGATTCCGCCCTTCTCGTTCACCGCGGAGATCTGACGATCCAGCAGATACAGGGTCGTCAACGCCGGTGTGTTGTAGGTCTGTGTCTTTCGGCTGTTGTCCAATGCCGTCTTGAGCGAAAGGAACGACGGGATCCATCGTGACGATGCGGCGAGCGTCTCGATTCGGTCGATTGCGAGTGGTGACATCAGCGCAACCCACAGCCCTCCCTCCGACCCAAGGGCCTTCGGCGGCGAGACGTAGTAGGCATCCGCTGACTCAACCTCGAATTCGATGGCACCTACGGCCGACGTTCCATCCACTGCAACGAGTTCGTCGCCGAAACGAGCGAATCGGGCGAGTACGCCGGTAGAGGTTTCGTTGTGGATGAATGCCGTCGTGTCAACGCCGTCGATGTGCTCCGGGTCTGGAGCGTCAGCGTATGGTGCGGCCACCGTAATCGGGTTTTCAAGGTGGGGCGCGAGCTCGACCGCGGTTGCAAACTTCTGAGAGAATTCCCCACACACGAAGTGCGCCGATCGTCGCTCGATGAGGCCGAACATCGCGGCGTCCCAGAATGCGGTTGCACCACCGATTCCCAAGACGACCTCAAAGCCCGAAGGCAGGGAGTACATCTGGGATAGTCCGGCCTGAATTGAAGCCACGATGGACTTGACAGCCGGCCTTCGATGACTCGTACCGAGGAGTGATGTACCGGTGGCAGCGAGGTCCGTGACGAACGTCGTGTTGATTCGGCTTGGTCCCGAGCCGAATCGGCCGTCGTGAGGAAGCAGATCCGCAGGAATCGCGATCTTGGGAAACTCCGTCATGTCTATCGTGCACCTAACAACTTGACGGTCTGAGAGTAGGGCGATGACGAGACGTGAATCGATATCGAAGAGAACGCTTGCCGTGCAGCCATCGGCGACTCTCGCAATAACGGTAAAAGCCAATCAGCTACGGGCCGAAGGCGTCCCCGTGATCGGATACGGAGCAGGAGAACCGGACTTCGCGACGCCCGTTGCGATCGTCGAGGCTGCGGTGGAAGCGGCCCGTGATCCGAAGTCGCATCGTTATTCCCCAGCGGCGGGTCAACCGGCGCTGAGGCAGGCCATTGCGTCCAAGACGTTGCGTGACTCGGGTTGCAAGATCGATCCTTCACAAGTGGTCGTCACCAATGGCGGAAAACAGGCCGTCTATCTGACATGCCAAGTTCTGCTCAATCCTGGAGATGAGGTGCTGTTGCCGGCACCGTACTGGGTGACGTATCCCGAAGCCATCGCTCTCGCCGGCGGGATACCGGTGCCTGTTCCGACCGAGGAAGCATCCAATTTCACCGTCACGATCGAATCGCTCGATGCCGCGGTGACAGCGAACACGAAGATGCTGATCTTTGTGAGTCCGTCGAATCCCACGGGTTGTGTGTACACAGAGGAACAGGTCCGTGAGGTCGGTGAGTGGGCAGCTGAGCGTGGTATCTGGGTCATGACCGATGAGATCTACGAGCATCTTGTCTATGGCGAGGCGGAGTTTCACTCCCTCCCGGTCCTCGTTCCAGAGATCGCGGACCGATGCGTCATCGTGAACGGAGTGGCCAAGACGTACGCAATGACTGGCTGGCGTGTCGGTTGGATGATCGGTCCGGCCGAAGTGGCGTCTGGGGCTACCCGCATCCAGTCGCATCTCTCATCAAACGTCAACAATGTCGCCCAGGCTGCAGCTCTAGAGGCTGTGAGCGGGTCGCTCGATTCTGTCGCGACGATGCGCGAAGCGTTCGACAGGCGCCGTATGACGATGCACGAGATGTTGAACGCGATGGACGGCGTGACCTGTCTAGAACCGCAAGGCGCCTTCTATGCCTTTCCGAACATGCAGGGTTTGCTCAATCGACCGCTTAGGGGCCGAACGGCGACGACGACAATGGAGCTTGCGGCACTGCTGCTGGACGAGGTCAGTGTCGCCATCGTGCCTGGCGAGGCCTTCGGTGCCCCTGGATACGCACGGTTCTCCTTTGCACTCTCGGACGAAGACCTGGTTGAGGGTCTCGAACGGATTGCGGCACTCGTCAGGAACTGACGCTTTCAAGCGCGGCGAGGACCGACGTCCATGAGTCCGCCAGCGGGTCGATGATTCCCATGTGATCGCAACCATTGATGACCGTGATCGGCGTTGTGCCCCCCCGAAGTTGTACATATGACTCCGACTGGGTTGGTGTCACAGTGTCGTCTTCCATACCGTGAATCAGATGGACAGGAACGTTTGGTTTTCCTGTGAGCTCTGCTTGGTCCCACATACGTGGCGCCTGGAGCCGAGGAGAACCGAGGAACGCTGTCACCGGATCGTCGTCAGGACTCGCCTCGGACAGCGCGGCGAGATCAGACACCGCCGCGAGGAGGAGTGCTGCTGTGATCGGTGACGCGTCGTGCGCGAGTTTCAGCGCGAGATATCCGCCGGCAGAGTGGCCGATGGCCACGATTCGTGACGGGTCCAGGTTGTACTCGTCTGCGTTGTCGACGAGCCAGGAAAGCGCCGCCGATACGTCGCGCGGAGCGGACCCGTACGAACCGGGTCCGCGCGTGTACTCGACGTTGACCGTCGCCCACGCTGCCTGCCCCAAGGCGACGGCCATGGGATCCATGAGATCGCGTTTCCATATGTCCCTCCAGAACCCTCCGTGAATCAGGAGGGCCGTCGGATGCGGGCCTTCTCCTCCGGGGACTCGAAGGTCGAGGACGGCGTCGGGGTGTTCTGCATAATGTGCGGTGACGGGCGGACTGGTGGACGTTGCCACAAGGTGGTCGATTGCGTTCAGATAGCCATCCGTCCCCCGCCCTACGATTGTCAGAACGCACACATCGGTCAGGACCGAGAAGTGCCTCCACTCCTCGCGTTGATGGATGTTCGAGATGTGGACCTCGACTGCCGGAAGACCGCAGGAGTCCACTGCATCCCGGATGGAGTATGAATAATGCGTCAGGGCGCCCGCATTGATGATCAGCGCGTCGTACTTCGTGGGCGCTTCTCCAATGGCATCCACGATCGCGCCTTCGTGATTCGACTGATATGCGGCAACCGTCGATCCCTGCGCTTCTGCCCGCTCACGCCAACCGATTTCGAGTTCGGCCAGGGTCGCCGAACCGTACGTATCGGGATCACGCGCGCCAAGTCGGTCGAGATTCGGACCGTTGATGATGAGGATGCGCATGCGGTTGGCCTTCGATAATCGTGGGGTTAGTGACGGGTACGAGGATCGTGTTCGGATTGATGTTCTCGTGCGAGGGACATCGTGGTGTCATCGACTCTGCTTTGCAAGGTCTCACGGCCACGTGCGAACTGCTCGACTATGGCAGACACGATGACGCCAGCCTCGACTTCGGCAGCATCGGCGACGGCGCCGGTGACCGACGGATCCATGTCAAGACCGAGCGTCGCATAGATCGGAGAGAGGACGTTGTTGACGATGTCGGCATGGTCCACGACAACCATGCCAGCGACTTGGGCGGCGGTGCGTGCTAGACGTTGCCCTGACCCCATGACCTTCCCCCCTCCGTCGATGTGCACGCTGTATGCACCCGGGCAGTACTCGCGCGTAATCTCGCCAATCGATGCATCGACGCCAAGCGTGGCCAAGGCGGCGACGATGTACGAAGCAACGGTGGTAAACCGACTGTGCATCTCGGCTACAGGGTCGGTTGAAGGCACGGTCCACGCGAATCTGATGACGTCAGCGTGAAACACTACAGCACGCCCGCCTGCGATCCGTATTGTCGGGTCGAAGCCCTGGTCGAGTGCGATTGACACCGCGTCGCCGAACCCCTCGGTGAGCAAGTCATGTTTGCCGAAGGCAACGACTCTGTGTGGCTGCGCGATGTGCAGCAACTCAGGGAGTTCACCTGTGGAGACCCGGTGGAGCATGGCACGAGACACGGCGGTATCGAGCGATGCTGAACCTGTGAGCCCGCCCCGGATGACGTGCAGAGATGAACTTGCCATTGGTACGAGGCTAATGGTCCTCTCCCTCGGGTCTGGGATGCTGTCGGTTATCGGAGAACCGTGCCATCCTTCCCACCATGAAACGGATCGCGATTGCTGGTGTAGTGCTGTCCGCGCTCCTTGTGGGGTGCGGCGAGGCTGGACTTCTCGACGGAGTCGGCGACCGTACGCGTGGGTACGTCCAAGGTGAGGAGACCACCACAACCACCGTCGTGGCCGTCGCTGCAGGAACCGGAGACGAGGGTCTCATTGGAGCCATTGATGTGCGGTGGTTCAACGACGATCTTCCGAATCAGATGACCGGAACCTCAGAACAGGTGGTCAGGGGCGTGTGGGAGCGGGAGCTCAACAGCAGGTTCGTGCAGTCCTCTCGATCTGAGATCGCGATTGCCCTACCGGCCATCATGTTCCCGGATCTTGTCCCTGAGACCGTTCGATGGATTACCAGCCAGCTCGTGTTCGACGCCACAACCGGCGTGCTCGATCCGGACACCACGGCAGCATTCGGTCTCTGGATCTCTGACCCGTACCAGTCGGACGCTGCGCGGCTCGGTGTGCTGCGAATTGGCAAAGCAGCAGCTGATCTCCTCCCGAGCCGGTCCGAGATCGTACCGATCATCGTGCCGGATGGCATCAGCCTCGGTTGGACCGAAGCTGGGCATCGGTACGAGTTGTTCTGCAGATCCGACATCTCAGAGGAGCTCTGCATTGATGTGGCGCACTCCGCCGCCCCGTTGACCGGCCTGCTTCCGTAGGTCGTCGCCGGTCATCTGATTTCCGATTACCTTTCTGCCCATGCACGGCAGTTCATGGGGCGCATTCATGCGCCACGACGAGAATCAATCTGCTCCTGAGATCGACAGAGCGCTTGTTAGCCGCGTCCTCGTGTACGCACGTCCGTACAAGGTCCATGTCGCGGTTGTGCTTGCCACGATCGTGGTCATCTCGGTTCTGACCCTGCTTCCACCATTGCTGATGCGGGCGCTCATCGACACTGCCATTCCTGAGGGCGATATCCGGTTGGTCACATACCTTGGCCTGGGGATGGTCGCCGTCCCCCTGATCAACGGTGTTGTTGGGGTGATCCAGCGGCGTGCAACCGCCAAGATGGGCGAGGGGATCATTTACGACCTGCGCAGGGAGCTCTTCGACCATCTCCAGCACATGTCGCTTGGCTTCTTCACAAACACGAAAACCGGCGAGCTGATGTCGAGGCTCAACTCTGACGTTGTCGGTGCCCAGCAAGCGGTCACATCCACTTTCGTGTCTCTCGTCGCGAACGTGTTCACGGTCGTCGCCACGTTGTTCATCATGGTGAACCTCGAGTGGCGCCTCACGTTGCTTGCCGTGTCGATCCTTCCGCTCTTCATCCTCGCGTCCCGTCAGGTCGGCAGGCGGCTGCGTGTCATTCGGAGACGGCAGATGGCAGCGAATGCCAACATGAACTCGGTGATGCAAGAGACGCTATCTGTCTCGGGTGCGCTGCTCGTGAAGCTCTTCGGAAGGTCGTCGTTCGAGAACGACCGCTTCGCCGTCCACGCCTCCGAGGTGAGGGACCTCGGAGTGACTCAGGCAACCATCGGGCGCTGGTTCTTTATGGCCCTCGGACTTGTGTCGGCCCTTGGTACAGCGGTGACCTTCTGGCTCGGTGCTGTGTTCGTGATCAACGGCAGCCTGACGATCGGCACGATCGTGGCACTGAGCGCCTACCTCGGATCCCTCTACGGCCCGATGTCATCTCTAGCGAACGCACGAGTGGAGTTCACGACATCAATGGTGTCGTTCGAGAGGGTATTCGAGCTTCTGGACATGCCGATTGATGTCGCCGAGGCCGATGTTCCCGTCGAGGTGGACTCACTGGTGGGTCGGGTTGAGTTCGATGATGTCTGGTTCAGCTACGAGGCAGCCGGTGCGACCGGTCTCGAGTCAGTCGCAAGATTTGGATGGCACGACAATGCACAAGTCGATGGTGCCGAACAACGACGTGTTGATGGCTGGGCGCTCCAGGGCGTGTCATTCGAGGTGAATCCGGGAGAGATGGTTGCTCTGGTCGGCCCTTCGGGTGCGGGCAAGACAACGTCGACGTACCTCGTTCCCCGTCTTTATGACGCGTCACGTGGGAGGGTCCTCATCGACGGTATCGACGTGCGGCAGCTTCCGATGGACGCCCTGGCGGATGCCGTTGGTGTCGTGACCCAAGAGACGTACCTGTTCCACGACACGATTGAGGCGAATCTTCGATACGCGAAGCCGGATGCGACCGAGCAGGAACTTATGTCGGCCGCAGAGGCAGCGAACATTGCCGAATTCATCGATTCGCTGCCCGATGGCATGAGCACGCGCGTTGGCGAACGGGGATACCGGCTCTCGGGCGGAGAGAAACAGCGTATGGCCATTGCCAGAGTCATCCTGAAGAACCCCTCGATCCTCATCCTCGACGAGGCAACCTCACACCTCGACGCTCGGTCTGAGGCGCTCGTGCAACAAGCCCTTGAAGGAATCATGGAGAACCGTACGTCGTTGGTGATTGCCCACAGGCTGTCGACCGTCCTGAACGCCGACAAGATCGTCGTGATCGACGAGGGCAGGGTGCAGGAAGTGGGAACGCACGAACAACTGCTGTCGAAGGGCGGCCTCTATGCCGGCCTTTTCGAAACCCAGTTCCGCAGCGTTGTCACAGACTGATGATGCGGAGGCCTCCCATGCTCACTTCCTCCGCCATGCCCCGAAGAAGGAACCATCTCTTGGCTGGTGCGATGTTGCTGGCGGTTGCCCTCGGCGCGTGCACGACACCCCCGATGACGATCGAGGAGTATGCAGGTGCGCTGAATGCGGCGACAGAGGACTACGTCGGCGAGTCCCAGACGTTGTCAGTCGCGTTCCACAGGGCGGTTGAGGATCAGGTCGCCGAACTCGCCGACGCAGGACAGGGAAACCTCATCGCGCTAGCCACCGGCGTCACTTCCCGAGAGATGATCC
>PVMS01139800.1_pt1 | contig 10707 bp, 8 predicted proteins | sample 1853461 | NCBI WGS metagenome assembly PVMS01 (sample SAMN08582032, study PRJNA380276) | Marine sediment metagenome, whole genome shotgun sequencing project. | isolation source: ocean sediment barecode stripped | collected 2017
AACGAACAGGGAAAAACCGTCTTTTTGGTGGAGCAAAACATCCCTCAAATCACGGAACTGGCAGACAGAATCTATGTCATGGAAGAGGGACAAATTTCTTTTGAAGGCGATAAGGATGAAGCCCTGAGCAATGATCATTTAAAGGAAATCTTTTTGGGATTGTGAGAGGATAAGGGTTAGGGAATAGGAATTGGTAGAGTGCCTAACGGGTTGAATTCGCTTATCGGTGGAGACATTGGTAGATGTTGATAGAGATTATTGATGTTATTATCAGCGGTTTATTAAATGGGTCGGTTTATGCCCTTATGGCCATTGGTCTCGCACTTGTCTATGGGGTGACGAAAGCCTTTAATTTTGCCTATGGATCTTTCTACAACATGGGCGGCTATTTCGCCTGGGTGCTCCTGATTTCTTTGGGTGTGAAGGGTGGATACTACACCGTTTTTTTCACAGCCGTTCCCTTTCTTCTTGTTGTGGGGTTCTTCTTGGAAAAAGCGTTGGTGTCTCCCTTGCGAAAACGTGCCGATTGGGAGATGAAAGTCATGATGTTGACCCTGGGGTTGGGGGTCTTTTTAGATATCGGATATATCGTTGCGTTTGGTCCGCGGCTTAAATCATTGCCTGAAATCGTGGAAGGAACCATTTCCATTGGTGAATTGGTTTTCTTTAACCAGGACATCGTTATCTTCATCATATCCATCACAGGCTTACTCTGCTTTGCTTGGATATTAAACAATACCCGCGTTGGAATGGCGGTAAAAGCGGTTGCCCAAAACCCGGCCGGCGCACAGATAGTGGGCATTCCCAAGGATTTCATTTTCGCCGCCACCTTTGCGATATCAACTGTAATGGTGGGGCTAGGTGGGATTTTACTCTGCCAGAAGAACTTTGTTAATCCCCAGGCGAGTTGGGACATCATGGTTAGGGCCTGGGTGATTACCGCTTTTGGTGGTATGGGCTCTATCCGCGGCAGTCTCTATGCGGCTTTTATTATCGGAACGCTGGAGGCTTTCGTCGGATATACTTTGGGAATGATACACATCAATATCGCCATTTTAACATTACTTCTAATTACCTTGGCATTACGTCCCCAGGGTCTGATGGGGAAAGAATAAAATATGAATTTGAAAGGTATGGTCACAATTCTTGCGGTTACGTATGGTTTGATCGGAATTCTGCCTTTGTTTGTGGGCGCCAGCTCAATCATTATGAGGATCCTGACCATGATTTTGATATGGTCTATTGTCGCCTCTTGCTGGGATGTCATAATGGGTTTTGCCGGTATATTTTCTTTTGGGCAGGTGGCCTTTTTTGCTATCGGCGCCTATTCTTCGGCCATACTTTCCGTATCATTGAACGTGCCACCGGTTGTGGCCATGCTCATGGCCGGTATTATTACGGCAATGGTCGGTGTACTTGTGGGATTGCCCTGTATTAAGCTCGCAGGACCCTATATTGCCTTGGTTACATTTGCATTTCATATGGCTTTGGAGTCTTTTTTTGCAGGGCCTCTGGGCACGGCGATCGGTTCAGGAGGAACCCGGGGCATTCTCAGTGTTCCCCCGATTAAGATTTTTGACATGACATTTAGTTCCGCCGAGCTGGTACCGTTTTTCTATCTAGCGCTTTTTATAACCCTTATTTGTAGCGGTATCATTGTCGTGATTCTAAAATCCTATTGGGGTACCGCTTTTCTGGCGCTAAAAGATTCCGAGGATTTTGCCGTAAGCTTAGGCATTAGTGCCTTTAAATACAAACTCATGGTGTTTGGCATTACCTCATTTATCACCGGTCTGTTTGGCGCCCTTTATGTGCACTATGTCGGCATACTGTCGATTCGAGTGCTGAGTGGTCAGGTATTTACCACCCTGATGATCATGATTGTGGTGGGGGGTATTGGCCAATATCCAGGTGTGGTCCTGGGCGCGGTGTTTACTGTAACTGCTGAACAGCTTCTAAGACCTTTGGGTATATATCGTTTCGTGATAATGGGCGGTTTGGTGGTTGCAGTTGTATTACTGCTTCCAGATGGTATTACCGGTTTGATTCGAAAACTCTTTCCAGGTCGGCAAGAAAAAGAAAGCAGATCCATTGAAACACACAAATCAAGCCTTGAAGGGGTAGGATGAGGTTTTGTGTAATGTGCTGATACGTTATTCGGTTGAGTGTGATTCATCCCCATTTATCTCACTCTTTGAATGAGTATATGCGGCAAGGGGTTTTTTAAATCATCTCTAACTCACAAAAGGGAGGGTCTAAAATGAAAAAGATTGGTTTAATGTCGTTGGTTGTGGCCACCTGCATAGTATTGGGATCATGGGCTTTTGCAGCGGAAACCATTAAAGTGGGTTGTGCTTTCTCTTTGACCGGAGATTATGCCGGTTCTGGAGATAACTACTTTAAAGGCGTTCAGATGGCGGTAGAAGAGATCAATGCAGCGGGTGGTTTACTGGGCAAACAGCTCGAGATTGTTATGTTTGATCATCAGGATTTTGCGCCTGAAGTGATTATGCAAGGTGCCGATTATCTGGTCGGCCAAAAGAAGGTTGCGGTTGTGGTTATGGGCTGGGCCGGGGCTGGGGCGGATATCAGGGCTTATGGGAAATATGATGCGCCCTTTTTTGTTGATGATGGTTCGCAGGCATCGGTTGATGTATATAAAGAAAATCCCGTAAAGTATTATAATGCTTACTTTATGACCGATATTGCAGCGGATCAGGGGAGCAGTGTGTTTAGAGCATTGCAGAAAATACCCTATGAGTATCCCAACAAAAAGATCGTGATTATCAACACCGATGATGCCTGGGGAGGGGAAATCGGAGCTATTATAAACACTCGGTTTAAAGAAATCGGCTGGGAAATAGCGCTTCATGAGACGGTTCCTTATGGAACCAATGAGTGGGGACCCATTTTAACCAAAACAAGAAGGATCAAACCGGCGATTATCCACTTTGAAGTAGCGGCTTCTCAAGAACCGATTACGTTTGTCCGTCAATTCCTCAAGAAACCGACCAATACGATTATCAGTTTGGGCTGGAGTATCACCCCCCTTGAGGTATTAACCACTCTGGGTAAGAAAGCTGATGGTGTTTTGGGTGAGATGCCTGCGGGTGTGCCCGTACCTGAAACGCCCACCGCCGCGGCAGGGGCGTGGTTGGACAGATATAAGAAACGGTATAACCATAGTCTTCCGGCTGGCTCCTGGGTCACTTACACGAGTTTTATGGCTTGGGCCGAGGCGGTTAAAACTGTAGGTGATCCTTATGATTTTAAAGCGGTTAACAGACAATTCAAGGAAGCCGGGTATAAGGGAAACATGGGTCACATCAAGTGGGGTAAAAACAATACCCTGCATGCACAACCCGGTGCACCCATTAATCACTACCAGGTGCAAGGCGGTGAGCTGGTAACGCTGTTCGCCGATCCACCGCTAACACCTTACAAGAATAATAAATTTATTAAACCGCGCTGGATTAAATAGTTAAAAGCAAACGGATGGTTTGTTTGAAAGAGAGGATAAATAGAGAATAAGCAGTTTATTAAAACAAGTTTTGATTTGTACACAGACTGTTCCATTTGCCAATTGGTCTGTTCCAATCGGCTTCGGGGTGGATACAACCCGCACTTATCAGTAGGATGAACAGGATGTGTGTGCGGAAAGGACAACCCTAAAACCGTGTTGAGGTCGGTGTCCTTTCCGCCAATCCTATTAAATACTTACAAGTTGCTTTGGAACCAACGCCCCATGGACCGCGTGAAAAGGACTTTATCCACCAAAGATGGGCTGAAAGACGCGGATAAAGTCTCCGTCGTTTAGCTGCTTTTGGACCTTCACCAGTTGGCCGTTAATCGATACGATACCAATTTTCGATTGGGGGATATCCAGTTTTTCGATGAGATCCTCTACCGTCGATCTTACCGGGACCTCCAATGCAAAACCCTTCAAGGGATCGTGGTCGGGGACTTTATTTCCTAACGTCCCGAACAATCGTATATGCACTTTCATCGAATTGACCGTTAAAAATCGAAAGTTTGATCCATTTCTTTGTCACTGATCACCACAACTTTATTATGCGGCGGCAGGGGTTCCTCATAGAACATTTTGGGCAACCGGTCATCTTTGGAGGTAAAACCGGCTTTGCGGTTGAATGCCCTTTCCGCTTTAAGTATGCGGATCCCCAAAGCATGCCAGTCTTCCTCCGAAAAGGGTTTTCCCAGTTTTGCGGCGATCATATTGCAGACATTTGCCAGGCCTCCGGGTGCGCCGAACCCGCTTTGCGCAAAATCACAAATTCCAACGGTATCCACGGCCGCCATGTTGAGCTGACTGTTTCGGGACGTTTCCACCTGGCCTTGCGCTGAGAACCGGTCAAGCGTTCCCCCAAATTCCTGCAGGTTCTCGGCCACAACCCACCCGGCCGTGTGATCAGCGCCCATGGGCGACGTCGCATAAGTTACCGCCATTCCCTGAATCGCCCTGGGGTCATAAGCCGATATGCTCTGTCCCTTGACGACGGGGACTCTTGCATGATTAAAATGCCTGCCCACGGCAGCAGGACCGTTGCCAATAATTTTTCCGAATTCAGTTCCTTCGGCCACCTCCTCCAGCATCGTTACGGCCGCCTGACCTTCACCGAAAGGTTTGTATCCCGCATCCATGGCAACGGCAATCGCTACCCCGGTGCTAATGGTATCCAGCCCGATATCATCACAGAGAAAATCGAGTTTTGCGATGACATCCAAATCGGCATTACCGATCATAGCGCCCATGGACCAGATCGTCTCATATTCCAGTGATGAGGTGACATATTTCCCATCTTCATCAACATACTCATTGGAGCAGTTGATGATGCACTGGGCACACCCCTTATGTGTTGTTTTACCGCCGCGTTGTTTGATGATCTCGGCCATGGTTTCGCCGGTAATCTTGTCAATCTCTTCAAACTGTCCAAATTTTGCATTACAGGTCGGGAAAGCACCCACCGCATTAATCGGCGCCACGAGAACGGCCGATCCCAGTTGGGCCAATTCTGCACTGGATTCTTTAACAGCTTTGGCATAACGCTTCGCAGGCGCTTTGAACAATTCCGGGTCAGCCAGCGGATCGGTGGCTTTTCCCCCCTGCGCCACGATGATCGCTTTAAGACCCTTTGAGCCCATAACGGCTCCCAAGCCGCCACGGCCAGCCGCTCTACAGGGTCGCCCGTCCGCATCTGTGGTTTGAATGGAGGCGGCGGTCAACTGAAATTCTCCCGCCGGACCGATACAGGTTACACTGTTCTTTTCTCCGTATGTTTTTTTTAGCTTCGCAACCAGGGCATAGGTCCGCATCCCCTTGTATGCCGTGCCGTCGATGAGTTCCGCATTCCCAGCTAAATTAATTTTGAGGATGTGACAACCACCATGCGCGGGTTTGCCCTCGACGATGATGGCGGTTATCCCCAGATGCGCCAAGTCTGCTGCTATTGTACCGCCCACGTTGCTCTCTTTGATCCCCCCTGTCAGGGGACTCTTGGCGCCGATAGACAGGCGGCTTGAGTTAACCAGACTTGTTCCGCTTAAAAAGCCCGGTGCAATAATGAGTTTGTTTTCAAGACCCAACGGATCACATGTTGCGGGAACCTCGTTATCGATCATAATCGATGTCAGTCCCCTGCCGCCCAGACCCTCATATGCCTGCGGGACACTTCCCGTACGTATGGATCCGGATGCCATGTCTATCGTTACAAATTTCATTACAGTCTCCTTTTTAATTCTACTTTGTCACATTAAAAATACGCTACACAACTACTAACTCCGATTGTTCTCTAAGCTGTTTTCTATACGCTGATTCAATTGAAGTATGTCTTCGACCCTGAAGCGGATTAGAATCTATTGCAAATTCCCTTACTCAGCCCAGACCTTCTCCCGCTTATCGATGACTCGTGTGGCCTTATGAGTGGCGCGCTCAAGGGTGCCATCGGGCAGGATCTTTATCCGCGGCCGAACTCCAAGGCGGCTTTTAAGGTTGCTTGTAAGTTTGTCAGATAAGTTTTCATCTGAGATTTCAATCTCCGTCTTCTTCTCCACTTCCACATCAAATTTGTCCAGGTGCTTTTCACGATAGACCACAATCCGGTATTCACCCGTCAGTTCTTCCATTCCCCTGACAACTTTTTCAATATCGCTTGGGAATATATTCACTCCGGTAATGATGAGCATATCATCGATACGACCATGGATGTTGATTCTGGCATGCGTTCTGCTACAGGCACACGGTTCGGTGGTGGCGGTTACAATATCACCGGTCCTGAAGCGAATCATGGGCCGCGCTTTCTTTTTGAGGGTCGTTAAGACCATTTCACCTTTTTGGCCTTCGGGGACCGGCTCCAAAGTGTCGAGATCTAATACTTCAAGCAGGTGATGATCTTCGATGAGATGAAGTCCGTTTTGTTCTTCGCACGTCCCGGCATTGGCTCCAAAGATATCCGAGAGTCCATAAAAGTCATAAACTTTGGCATTCCAGAGTTTTTCAATGGCATTACGGGTGGAAGCGATCGATCCGCCGGGCTCGCCGGCCACAATAATTTTGTTAATACTCAGATCTTTGGCCGGATCGAGGCCTTCCTTTTGGGCCGTTTCCCCCAGGAACCAGGCATACGATGGGGTAGTCCAGGTGATGGTGGGTTTGAACTCTTTCATGATGAAAAGGAGTCTCTCAGAAGGGATGGTTCCGGCCCAGATACAAAGGGCACCGGTCTTCTGGGCGCCGATGACGTCGGGGCCACCCACAAAGAGCGTAAAATTGAGGGCATGCACATAACGGTCGCAGGGTCTCATTCCCATTGCCCAGAAAAGCCGTGCTTGGGCATCCTGAAATTCTTCGAAATCTTGCGCTGAAAAAGGCGATAGGGTGGGGACACCGGTGGAACCGCTTGAAGCGGAAACATAGACGATCTCTTCCTCCGGAACCGCGATCATATCGCCAAGATCGGGCACGGCCACCTGCCGGTCCCGTTCGACCTTTTTGTTGGTAAAAGGGAATTTGCGGACATCCTTAAGCGTTTTGAGAGAATCAGGCGTTACGCCAGCTTCTTGAAACGAAGTTTGGTAAAATAATGAGTTTTGGTAGGCAAAAGCAATTTCATCTTTCATGAGCCGCAGTTGGAGGACTTCCAGCGATTTTCGGGGCATGGTTTCGATTTCTTCATCCCAATATTTTTTCCATTCAGCCATCTGCGGATCTCTTTTGCGTTGATCAGTTCGTTATATTTTACCTTCAAAGGCTTTTTTGAAAAGCGCTTCTATTTGTTTCAGCGTCAAAGTCCGTGGGTTTCCGGGTATATCCGGATCTGTTAGCGCCCATTTTGCACAGACCGGTATCAACTTTGGATCAGCCTTGCATTCTGATAAGGTCGTTGGAAGCCCAAGAGATTTCTGCAATTGAATTACTGCAGCTGGTGCCTTCTTTGCAGCTTCGGTTTTACTCAATCCTTTAACTTTCTCTCCCATGGCGACCGCGATATCTACAATTCGATCTACGCATGCAATCGTATTGAAATTCATTACAATCGGCATCATAATTCCCATTGCGACGCCATGCTGGATACCGTATTGTGTGCTAAGCTGGTGACCGAGGGCGTGAATACCCCCACAATTTGCATTCATGGACAGTCCCGCTTCTAAGGCGGCCATTGCCATTCCCTCCCGGGCCTCCATGTTGCAACCGTCAGCCACGGCGGGACCAATATGCTTTACAATCAGTCTTATCGCCGAAAAAGCAAAAGCATCCGTTTGAGGCATAGCATAGGGGCTGCAAACGGCCTCAATAGCGTGGCTGAGAGCGTCCATTCCGGTGGTGGCGGTTACTGAAGGAGGCATGCTTGCCGACAACACAGGATCCACAAGGGCAACCCGGGGTATTATTTTCCATCCACCAGGGCACATTTTGTAATTTTTTTCAGTATTGGTTACAACCGCCCAGGCAGAAACCTCGCTTCCGGTACCGGCGGTTGTTGGGATAGCTATCAAAGGCGGAATTGAATTGACAACGGTATCATATTCCTCATAGTCTCGTATTGATCCGCCGTTATTGACTATTATTCCAATGGATTTTGCGCTGTCAATAGAACTTCCGCCGCCAACAGCTACTATAATATCCGAATTCATTTTTTTGTATAGTTCTGCGCCTCTATCTACCTGCACATCAGTTGGATTGGCATCAACATCTGTATAAAGATGGTATTCGATGTTTTTTTTCTTTAGAGATTTTTCCACTTCTTTAAATGAATCCAGATCTGCAACAACTTTGTCTGTTACTAGAAAAACCTTTTTCCCTTTTAGAGCCTTAACACAATCCCCGAGTTGCTCGGCAACTCCTTGACCAAAAACAACCCGTTCAGGGGATATAAAATCGTGTTTGATAGGCATTTTGTGTCTCCTTTCTTTAAATATTTCAGCTTTAAACCAAATGAACAGAATCTATCGTATCGTCATATCGGTTTATCGTCAATGGGTGGTGAGCGCTTCAATAAAGGATTCACCCTGTGCCAGCAACTCTGAGTGATTCTCCGGCGGCTTGCTTTCATTCAGTAACTGCCGGGTGTGATCTCTCAGCAAATCCTCGGCCCGCGGGCAGCCTCTGGCCTGCCAATCCTCCAGCGACAGGTTGTCGAAAATGTGGCTGAATTCACGGGCGTTGCGATAAAGCTTGAGTGTCATGTTCGACAGGAGGAAATTTCCGCCCGGACCCACCTGAGCAATTTCATCCATCCCGACGGAAGCATCATCCAGTACAAATCCTTGAGAAAAAAGACGAACCTGCCGGATAATCTCGTTGGCATAAACAATGATGGCCGGCGAAAAGCTCAAACTGAGGTGGTTATTTCCGACAAATGGGACCAATCCAACCTTGCCCGCGCAACTAATGAGATGATTCATCCATTGGTGGCCGCTGGCGATAAGGTCGGCTCCCCAGCCCATGCCGCTTCCTGAAGTGCCGGCATGGGGCAGGTTGTAATGCGCCATCATCTCTGCACAGGCCAGGTCTAACAGGTAGCTTGTCGGGTCGTAAAAATTACCTGTCCCTTTCATATCAAAACAGGCCGGCAAATTACCGAGAATCATGGGAGTGCCTTCCTTGATCAATTGACCGAGGGTTAACCCGGCCAGTATCTCAGCATTCATGAGCGCCAGCTGCCCGGCAGGTGTAATCGGCACCGAGGCGCCGGCCATCCCATAATTTGAGTAGATAAAGGGTAGGCCGCGTTGGATGGCCACCCACATTTTATCCACCGTTCCTTTGTTGATCACCAACGGGGTGATGGGGTTAAAATAGGGAATAATCGAAGGTTGTGATGTCAGATCGCCATGCAGGTGTTCCAAGAGATCCAGCACTGCCGGAAATGCACTTTCATCTGAAATCAGTATAATAAGAGGTTTAGAAGTGTTAGCGGCCATCTCCAGAGTTGCATACAGGTCCAAAACTTCCGGCGGAACATCCTGAACAATGCCGATTGTAGAAATAGCGTCAAAACTTGGCAGGCCATTTCCCAGGCGGACACAGGCTGCCATGTGTTTGCGGGTGAAAGGAACCACCTCGTCGGTTTCCGGATCCTGATAGTAAAGCGCCGTTACGCCCACGCCGAAACGTGCTTGATCCGGCAGGCGAAACGCCAGCGAGCCATTGCGATCGTAAACATCAATACGCGAAGGGGCTGTCTGGATGGCCCATTCGACCAGATCCGGCGGTATGCGCACGCGGTCACCATCAACAGCTTGCGAGCCGATGGCGCGGGCAAAGAGCTTTAGGGCCTCGGGCGAGTCGACCCTCAGCCCGACAGATGATAATATCTGAAGAGAATAGTCATGAACCTTTTTTATCTGCTTCAGGTCAAGTAGAGTGATACCGGGATGTACAATGTTTGCTTTTTTCATGTCATCCTTTCAGTTGTCATTTAAGGTTAACTCACACCAACAAGTGTCAGTCCTATAAAAATGATGACCACACCGATCACTTTCGGAACGTACCGAGTTTCTTTAAGCAATACCATGCCGAACAGCGTGCCCAGCGGGATGCTGAGCTGGCGAAATGCGGCGACATAGGTAACATTGGTCACATAGTTCATCGACGCAAGAACCAATCCATAGGTCAGGTAAATCCCGATTCCCGTAATTGCAGCTGCACCTTTGAAATCGTGTAGAACGTCAATTAGGTTCTTGCGTTCGCGGGAATCGAAAGCCACGATCAGGAACTGCCAAATCGAACAACTGATTCCTTCAAGAACCATATAAACGAGTGTCGCATCGACAGGATCCCATGGCTCCCCCGGGATTTCTCTAAGGTTGCGCAGGGCCGTATCATCGGTTATGGTGTAGCCTGCGATGCCGACTGCGGCTAACACAGCCAATAAACAGCAAAGATTTTTATAATTTGAGAACTGGAATTCGCGTAATACTTTTAGCGGTAGTATCGTACATCCGGCGACAACCAGGACGATACCGATGACAAACCATACACCCAGCGGCTTGCCTTTACCGAAAATAAGCGTGATGAGGAAAACAAAGATGACGGGCAGGGAACGGGCTAAAGGATAAGCAATGGATATATCACCGGCTCGATAGGCGCCGGCCAAAGCAGTCAGATAGGCCGCCAGAAAAAAGCCGGACATGACGATAAATATCCATACGGATTTGGGAATCAAAGGGATCTGGTTTCCGTAATACAGC
>PVMS01140014.1_pt1 | contig 10707 bp, 8 predicted proteins | sample 1853461 | NCBI WGS metagenome assembly PVMS01 (sample SAMN08582032, study PRJNA380276) | Marine sediment metagenome, whole genome shotgun sequencing project. | isolation source: ocean sediment barecode stripped | collected 2017
GAATTCGAGAACGCAGCACTGCCATGACTGCTTTGAAACCGGAGGAGATAACCGACGTCAATCAGGAGGCTGTCGAAGACGTCATCCGGGAACACCGGGTCAAAATACTCCTTCATGGCCACACTCATCGCCCCGGAACACACGAGTTCTACGTCGACGGAAGACCGGTAACACGCATTGTCCTCGGTGACTGGTATGAACGAGGCAGTGTGCTTGAATGGGGCCCGAGCGGTCCGCAGCTGCGGACTATCCCGCTCGGCTGAGCGAGCCCTATCTCATCAATGACCTATTCGATGTTGCCCAAGAATCGACAATTCAAGTTCGCTATTGTCACAATAGCACTGACGACACTTCTGGTGCTCATTCTCGGCGAGTTCACACTCAACATTCTGGATCTACCGAAAATCTATGCGAGTCCGGTTAAGTCGCCTCAATTCATGGCTCTAAGCCGCACTCACCCTTGGGCCGATATCGGACATCTCAACATCATGGGCGACACGGCTATATTCAGGTACGCCAGCAACGAACGCGGTTATTTTCGATATCAAAATGAAGTGGATCATTCGTTCAATAGTCTTGGTTTTCGCGGGCTCGAGTTTTCCGAAGCAAGGATTCCTGGCCGCCTCCGAATCGCCTTTTTTGGTGATTCACTGACCGTAGGAGAAGGCGTCTACATTGAGGACACCTACCCGCAACAGGTCCGTATTGAACTGCAAAAAAATTATCAAATATTTGTCGAGACGATGAACTTTGCGGTCAGTGCATTCAATTCAGAGCAAGAAGCCAAGTTGGTCAGACATGTCCTGCCACAATTTGATCCGGACATCCTCGTACTCGGCTATACGATGAATGACCCGGCTGATCGAATTCCGCGACGCCCAGAGGATGCGCCGAACTGGAACCCGGTTGAGGTGTTCAAGGCAACGAATCCCCCGCCGGATCTTCGCACCCTTCGTTTGATATATTCGGTATATATGAAATGGCGGGTTCGCAATTTGACGCTCGAATTCCTGAAAGATCTGCATGATCCAGATGGCAGCCGGTGGGCACGAACGGCATCTGCGATCAAAGATGTCGGTAACCAATGCAAACAGCGCGGTATCCCCTGCGTAGCTGTGTTGTTCCCGATATTGACAGAACTTCAGGAATACCCGCTGGTGCAGGAACATCGGCAGGTTCGAGCAACACTTGAAGCAGATGGGCTTATTGTGCTGGACATGCTCGAAGAATTACTACCGCATGCCGACAAAGATCTCTGGGTCCATCCGACAGACCAACATCCAAACGAATTCGTCCATCGACTGGTCAGCGAGAAACTGGCGGCTTTGATTGCCTCGCTGGATTAATGGGCCCCAATTCTTACAACGTAATTCGTCATATGCGCCATCTATGGACCACCTTTTTCTGCGGTATGTTGTTCACATTCCTTCCCGGATGCCAGTCAGACGAACCAGCACCAGAATCAGACTAAATCTGGTTCCGCGCGAAAGGTCCCCCTGATGTATCTACCATAGCGGCAGCTTTATCCGGCTTTTGCTTTCAATACCTCATTGAGGTGATCGCCCAATCTTAGAGTCATCTGTACTATCGTAATTGTAGGGCTGTTTTGACCGCTGGTGGAGAAAACGCTCGATCCGCCTAGGTACAAGTTTTCGACTCCGAAGAGCCGTTGGTGCGAGTCGACAACTCCGTCGCGGCTCGTCTTACCCATTCGCGTAGTGCACATATGATGCATTCCCGCTATGGAATTCGGAGTACCTGGGACCTCAATTTTGTCCGTTAGAAGCCACTCGGCGATGTTTACCCTCCCTATTCCCAGTTTCGCGAACACCTCGCTAAATCGGACCACTGCCCGCTGCATCGTGCGCCTATCAAGCTCGGAAAGCCTCCAATCCAGTACGACTCTTCTCAGTCCGAACTGGTCCACGTCGGCGCCAAGACTTACACGGCTCGAAGCATTGGGTGATTGCTCGGATACCAATTGCACCTTCCCGTCCGTGAAAGGTGCACAGCTGTTTAAATTTTCTTCAAATTTCTCTATGACGGCTCGGCTCCATTCCGAATCACAAATCACATCTCTCAATAATTTTTTGAAGCTGTTCCCATCATTTGGTGAGCGCAATGGTTCAATAGCAATGCTGAAATTCAGGATTTGCTCCCGCTCCATGAATTGCCTAGATGGTGAGAAGTACCGGCCATTCTTACGGGAATTTTCGTTCCAGTTCTTTGTGAGGTCCTGCCTCGCTTGATCCTCCAGAATGAATGCGCCTACGGTCTTGAGAGGATGGTCAGCAAAGAAACGTCCGACTAGTCCATTGTCATTTCCCAGCCCGTTTGTCATCTGCTGGTTACAGTTCAGTAAAATTCGCGGATTTTCGATACCACCTGCAGCCAGCACGAAAATCCGTGCACGAGCTATGAAGCTTTTTCCAGAGAAATCGCGAACCTCAACATGTTCTAACCTCGGCCGATTCTCTAAGACCTTCATGCCAACGACATTTGCGTTGACGTAGCATGCGAGGCCGGACTTCCGCTTGATTGCGCCCAGATACTTTGCCCCGAAACGTGTGGGCGCACTCCACTTGTATCCGGTTCTTTGAAAGTCGGCAGAGGCTACGATCACGGCCCCAAAGTCTTTTTGCAAAGGATAACGCACCTCACCACTGGTCTCCGTAATATCCAATATTGACTCTGCTTCTTTGAGATACGGGTCCAAGTCTCGGCGCTCTATGGGCCAGCCGCTGCGCTCAATGTAAGGCTTTGATTTAAAATCGAAACTATCGAGGGGACGGCACCAGCCATCCCAGTGATTTGAGGTTCCTCCAAAATATCTAAGTCGAGCCCTTTCTAAGGGCCAGTATTCTTCGCCCACGGTCTCTCCCTTGTAGATGTCCTGAGAAGCGTCCGAATACTGCAACCCTCCGCCTTCGAGAAGGAGGACATTTAGCCTCGAGGGTAACCTCGTAGCGAGCGTGATGCCCGCCACTCCAGCTCCGCATATACAGATATCAAAAATCTTGTCGATGAATGGGTCTGAGTCTACAGTGTTGAGGTCGACGATCATCGAAAAACGCGTCTGTGCAAATCTGATCGCTTTAGAATCCACCCATCGACGAGAACCAGATCGTCATCCAGATCAGCGATTATCGGAGACCGTCTCGAGAAAGCTTCGTAGCTACGGAATAGCGGCAACATGGTTAGAAGGGCAAGAAACCGGCGTCTCGATCCAAATATCATTAAACTGCCCCTTCGGCGAAGTGTAAATTATGATCGGGGATGGTGGCGAACGGTTGAACACTAAAGACGTCGCCCCTGCGACACATCAGAGCATCGATCGATGCAGGAATCCACCTCATCGAAAAGTTAGCACCTATCGACCTTCGAGGTCCATGTGTAGCTGTAAGGCACATTTTCAACTTTCGAATAACATTCCTCTACCAGCAGGGACGACTGAGTTCGATTCCCATCACTCGATCCACATTATAAGGGCCCTTCGTTAACGGATATCGAAGTTATTTAGCGCAAATTTCGGGTTTATGCGGACTGAGATATTAGATCCGACCGTCTGCCGGCGACTCCGTGCGCTAGGCTACCTGGAATTGAGCGGGGATTGTGACACAGGGACAAAATAGTGGTCTCTCTCCGATCTCGGAGAATTTTTTCAGCCCTGACACTCGACAACGACTACATTCGGTCAGATTATCCACTTTGATCCCCTAGGGAAAATACGTGATAGCAAAATCCATAGTCAGTCGACATTCAGCCACCATATCCGGCGCTCCGAAAAATACTCTAATAATCTTTTGTTCTTCTCTGCCCCCATACTTCTGGCCCAAACAACCTTGGCGCTATCGATATCGGCTTCGTTGTGGACCCATTCATCATGATATGAATGTCGATCAGCATATTCGACCACGACAAGATGTTTCCCATCAATGTCGGAAAGCTGTTCGAGCTTATCCTGTCTGCTCTGACTCCACCGCAATTTCTGCGCATCCGCTTTTTCGCTCTCGTAAATCACGAGCCCACCTAAATGCAGAAAACTGCCGATTAAAAGAACCATGATCAGCGCATTTCCGGTATGATCGCGCCCGGCTGAGGTCGCTCGATACAATTCAACCGCTTTTATCATCGCAAAATATAAAAAAGCCGACGCTGGTGCAGCGTAATGAGCTTGGGACCATGTCAAACCGCAGGTCGCAAGGATCACTAACCCAAAGACCGATAACGATACCCGGATATAAATATCCTGAATATAGAAAAAAGACAGCAGCAACGGGATTGTCAACCATAAACCGATATAGAAGTCCCAAGCTTCTCTAAGCCATTTCAATTTCTCGACGAAGAAGCCTCCAAATGTCTGTTGTGAGAAATAAGCGCTGGAGGCCCAATTACCGAAAAAGCCTTCAAACACGGTGTGCCGGTAACCAGGTGGCGATCCGTATTCCTGCCAAAGGAACGCCGGTGTGGCCATGTACTGCGATTCGTACAGGCTATACGGCAATAGAAACGGACTTCCAGTCACCTGCCAGTTGTAGTAGCCGAGAGATATTGCGCCGACAACACCAACAATCCCGAGGGGCGCTATGCCACGCAGAAGAAATCGCCACCGATCTTCAGTGCGCAAGAATCTTGAGCAAAGCACAATGAACACAACGACAGCGACTGCCATTGACTCATAGGGGCGTGTCGTCATTAACAGGATAAAACCAACGCCCATAAGCATCGAGTTTAGCGGGCTGTCGTATTTAACGAGACGAAATAAGGCACCCCCCACCAATGCACCGCCCAGGGCGGCGACCCCACCTCCCCAGTATGAATGAGCCCAGTAACTGGCCAGCCCAAATTGAGTAGCAACCAGAAAAACCCCCAGCGACGCATAGCGCCAGTTTGTACCTGCAAGGAACATCCAAAACGCAGCTGAAGCAAACATCGCCATACTTAGCCACACACCCGCAATCGGATTGCCAGAAATCAAGGTTCCGAGCGCCAGAAACGCGCCTTGTCCTGGCAAATATTTCGAAGCGTAACTCGGTAGCTGTATGACGTGGAACGTTTCGAAGAACTTCCACATTGGATGGGACGGATTAGCCAAACGGCCGTTCAACAAAGTGTCGGCAGAAAGCAAGTAACTGAATTCGTCGTGAATGCTGGGTGCACTGAGCCCGATAATGTTGGAAACAGCAATTACTCCAGCGCCTACTATGAAAGCAGGTATCAGGACCTTAATGCAGCTAGTGAAAAATTTCATAACAACCCAAGCTAGGGGAGACGAAGCGGATAAGCTGTCGGTGTGGCCTAAAAATAGAATCAGAGCATCTAGTGGATTTCGATCCGACACATAAAATGAAGCCCATTTTCAAAAAGCGGCCTCACGAACCCGGGATAGAGGCCGAGCTTTGTAAGATAGATATCCGGCGAAGAATCAAGCGCTGCCCAGCATCGGTCCCAATCAGCGGACGATAAGTAATTATAAGGAAGATTCACGCCATGTGGACGATTGCCGACCCAGTCCATGAATGCGAGCACACCTTTAGAGAAACGATTATTGCCTAGATGGTCTTTTATGATGATCCAGTGCCGCGCCACTCGTGCAGCTTCGGCGAGCAGCTGCCCAGGATTAGTCGTATGGTGCAGCACATCGACGAACATGACCGAATCAACGCTGTCGTCGGCCAGCGGAAAAGTCGTTCCGTTGAAAACCTGCATTGGAATGGCGCAGGCTGGCCGCTCTAGAACATCGATGCCCTGAATAAATATTCCGTGACACGACTCCATGACCAGGTTGGAAATTACGCCGTTACCGCAGCCGACGTCGAGGACTGAACCCTTCGCCTGAAGCATTGACGTAATATGCCTGGCCAGCACGGTCATACGACGGTTCAAGACGAGACGGCCGTGAATTCTTGCCAGCGGATCGAGCACGAGCCGCTCTAATCCTCTGCCAGATCAAAAAGGGCGAGCGCAAATCCGGCAAAGAAACACTGCGCGCCCACCGCCATGGCCGTGATGGCCGGAATGACGATGCGCAGACTGTCCGGGTAAGAGAGAGGTCCGAAGCCGGTCGCCTTCCACTTCAGGACCGCGATGGCGAACAGTGCGACGCCGACGACGAACAATATGCCCCCGGCTAGGACACCCCATTCAATCGTATTGGCCCGCAATAGCCATTCAATGCGCTTGTCGGGCCGCAACAGTTTCTCCCGGATGGCGAATGCCTTCGTGAACACGGCAAAAAACAGAGCCTGGAACCCGATAATCATGGAGGTCGAGCACAGCAACATCGTGTTGGTATCGAAGCTGATACCGCCCATGGCCACCGGCCCGGTCGAAAGCGCAAGAAATCCTATCAGGCCGACCACAAACATTAGCAAGCCTGGATTGAAAAATAGCCATTGAGGCGTGAACAACAGCAAAAACCTCAAATGACGCCAACCATCCCGCCAGCTTCTCAAATGCGGTCTGCGCGAGCGGCCATCGGGGCGCAAGGTAATCGAAATTTCGTCGACCTCCAGTCCCGCGATAACAGCCTTCACTAACATTTCGGACGCAAATTCCATACCGGAACTACGTAAATTCAGATTCAGAATTGCATCACGACTGAATGCCCTGAGACCGCAATGAAAGTCCCTTACCGGCGCGTGAAAGAATAATCGCCCAAGTCCAGATAAAATCGGATTGCCAATCCATCGATGTTTCCATGGCATTGCACCCGGTTCGATGTGACCGCCACCGGATGGCAAGCGACAGCCCATGACGAGGTCATTACCCGCCCGGATTCGCTCGAGGAACCGGGGAAGCTCGCGAAAGTCATAGCTGCCGTCCGCATCCCCCATAAGCACGATTGTGCCGCAGGCGGCTGTAATGCCCCCCTTTAATGCGTTCCCGTAGCCCTTGTCTTCGATACTAACAACTCGTGCGCCGGCCGCGCGGGCAATTTCTTGGGAACCGTCGGTACTGCCGTTATCGGCAATCACGACTTCACCATTGATACCGCAAGATTTGATTGCAACCAACGCAACGCCAATGCACTGCCCCAAAGTCTCGGCCTCATTGAGACATGGCATGACAACCGAAACATCAATATCAGAATTCGCTTGATCAGCGCCTGCGTTCAAATTGCTGGGACTCCTGTCGGTTTACCAAACGGCAAACATGGCCTTAGTACAAATCATAAATTTCTTCCAGGGAAGTCGCGCGCTGTATGCCGCTCCCGAGGCGACTGAGCGCGAATTATAGTAGCAGGCTCAGCCAAGAATACCGAAACTTGGTCTGGTCCCATTCACGCCTCGTTGCATAGGACTATTCTCGCCCCTATCAATCACCGTATTTTTTCCTGGAATTGACCCATGTCGGATCGGAGAAAGACTTGAATAGATCCATAGGTCTCTTGTTCGACGGACAGAATAAGGATCTCATCAACGCGGCAAAATTCAACCGATCACCCTGACGCATAACCCTAATGCCACCCACGACGTTGACGAAAAGGGATATTATGGATTTCGACAAAGATTATTTCTTAATTCCGTAGAACATTCTAATTATGCAACCATATTCCAAAGGTCGGCACTAATTAATACAGTCATGGGTGTCCTGACCATCGTTGTAACCGGAACCACAGCCCTGGTTATCGATTTATTTGCGCTGACCCATACCGGTCTCGATTTGAGGCGTCAGGTCTGGTTATTTGGGGTCGCGGAGTTCGCCCCAGAGCCAATTGGAATCTTTCAGGCCGATGGGCGCTTTGGGCGGGGTGCCCACGCCGTCCCCGATCGGCCATCACCGGGTAGTGCGGGACTTTAATGTCCAGTATCACATCAATTTCCTCGGATACCGGGTCACGCCATATGTACCAGCCCCCAACGCGCCGTAATATGACGAAAAATAAAAATATTGGCTTGCGCGCGCACCGTGACATTCTCCTCGTAGTTCTGATATCAATGGTCGCCGCCAGCCTGTTGATTGCCCAGTGTTACGCGTTGCTGGGAAATAGCCTGAAAATGCACCCGGAATGGCAATCCGCCAAGCTCAATCTGGAAATGCATTTGATGGGAGCCTTTGCGTTTGTGCAATCACGCCAACCACTTGCTGGCAATAAACTGAATCTCGGCGCCTTCTTTGGATTTCAAGAGATTACCAGAAAAAAAGCCGATGATCTGTCAGAGTTCGATGTAGCTTTTCGCGTCGAGCCCAACGGCTACGTCAACATCCTCTACGACATTCGCCCAGGTGGATTTTCGGGGATGAGATTCAGTAATAATCCTAATTTCCCAAGCATGCAATTTCGCGCTGCCTCATCAAGGGAATTTCTCGAAACACAATTACTAAATCTTGGCACTCCACTTTCGGCTAACGTTTGGCACCATGCCCGCCTGTCCTTTTTGAACACACGGATGACCCTGGCATTAGACCGTGAAGAAGTCGGGACCTTCGAGCGCGAAGCCGGACGGCAGAAAATTGGATTTCGCGGCGGACATAGAAATGCTTGGGTCGATGACATCGTCCTGCGAAAAAATAATGGTAGTTTAACATCAGAGAGTTTTGACAATTCCAAAGATGTTTTTATCATTTCCTTTTTCGTGCTTGCAATTCTTGTCGTTACAGGGATCATCATCCTGATTATCGCAACGGTCAAATATAGAATCCGGATAAGGAGCGTCGGCCTCGGACTGGTTACACTTAATTCGTCGTTAATCTTTCTAGCGGCCATTGTTTATCTTTTTCAATATTTTTTGGGTGGTTCGTACATGGACATATCGCCCGCCGCTGATGAGGACACCTGGAAGGAACATCAGGTACGAGAGATGCTGTTACAGACACGGTTAAAATATGGGAAACCCGCTGATCAGCGCACAGATCGATTACTCTTTCTGGGATCTTCACAGACGTGGGGCGCCGGTGCCGAATATCCCGACAGAACTTGGGTCCGTTATCTAGAGCGAAGTCTCAACGCCGAAAGTCGTTCGCGTCATTTCGAACTTGTGAACGCGGGAGTATCTGGCTTGACGTCTTGGGAGGTCTTACGTCTCTTGCAGGATGATTTACTCGCCTACGACCCAAAGCTGGTTGTAATTAACCTCGCCAGTAACGAACTCGACCCGGATAGATTTAGAATTAACCTTGAGGAGATTGTCAGAGCACTAAAGGCCCGCGATATTCCTGCAATTTTGATACTAGAGGCCAACTCGACCGAGCGACGTCCCGCCGACACCGAGCATGGCGATCTCTCGGTTAAGCACGATGTCATCCGCGCAATCGCCGACGACGATAATCTGGTAATCGTCGACATGCAGGACTACCTCGCTTCAAGACAAAATGACGGTTTTCTATGGTGGGATTTTGTCCACCTTACATCCTTCGGACAAAAATTACTTGCCGAGCGACTTTACGGTGAAATCCGAGGCAAGCTGCAAGAATATAGTCTTGAATCGAATCATGACTGAGCCAACCAAAAACCGATACCGCAACATCAAAATGGCGCTAATCTCCGTTCTAATAGCGGGCGGAGCGACGATAGCCGTGGGTCTATTCGCTCTTGATCGCATGGGTGCGGGGGTAAGCCGGCAAGGCTGGTTACTAAAAGAGTACCTGCTAGGCAGTGAGCCGGTCGGCATTTTCCGAGAGGACGACATTTATGGCTGGACTCACATACCGTCCTCGGTCGGACGACAGCGCGTTGTGCCCGACTATGATGCCGTTTATCACATCGATTCGCTTGGCTATCGACACGTGCCTAACGCGCCGCCTCTTGATACGCCGCAAATCCTGTTTTTGGGCGGAAGTTTCACATTCGGACAAGGTGTTGAGGACTCCGAACCCTTTCCCGCAGTGCTGCAGCGAGCTTGGCCTAATATCAGAGTCGTTAACGCCGGAGTGAATGGTTGGGGTACGGCGCAAGCCTTTCTCAAACTTAATAACGAATTCGCAAGAAATAATCAGATTGTGATGGTCGTCTATGGGTTCATTACTCACCATATGAAACGCAACTATCTGCGAAAACAATGGCTCGACCAGTTAACGAGCCTTAGTAATCGCAGGAACCCCTTTTTTGAGCTCAGCAACAATAATCGTTTAATTTTTCAAGGGCTTGCAGATCCCGAGCGAGATGGTCTCCCGAATAGCCTTGAACTTTCCGAGCGCGAGGCCTTGATGACCGAAAAATTTATCATGTTAATGGCGAAGCGTTGTGCGGAACGCCGCATACCGTTTGTGGTCGTCATTCTTCCCGACGGCACACAAAATTACGGAGCCTCAATAGTCAAGCGAGGCGCCGGAAATCAATCCGTTATCGACCTGCGCCCGCTTTTGGATCACAACAAAATTCACTATACATACGACATCCATCTCCATCCCGAGGGTCACAGGGAAGTGGCTGCAATTCTGCGTCCACTGCTTGAGGGCCGCATGGCGCACCTAGGAGGCCGCGAATAATCGCTTAGAAATAAAATGAACACGAATCACGCGACGTCAGCGTCACGCCTCTCCGGCGTCCAGTCGAGCAACTCGTCCACTGACTGAAATCGCTGATCCGGCTGCTTCGCCATCATTTTATCGATACAGGGCTGGAATCTCTCAACTTCTGCCGGTAATCGCGGAACCGGCGCATTACGGTGCTGAATAATGACCGACATCGCAGTTTCGCCATCGTACGGTTTCAGACCCGACAGCATTTCGTAAAAAATGACACCGAGGCTATAAATATCGCCC
>PVMS01163541.1_pt1 | contig 10707 bp, 5 predicted proteins | sample 1853461 | NCBI WGS metagenome assembly PVMS01 (sample SAMN08582032, study PRJNA380276) | Marine sediment metagenome, whole genome shotgun sequencing project. | isolation source: ocean sediment barecode stripped | collected 2017
GTGAAACCAAAGGCTTCAGCATTTCAGGAGTATGCAGGAAGCAAGTCAACTAGCGACTCTCACCCTCCACTGGATCCCGGCTCAAGGCCGGGATGACCATAGTTTTTGGCTTAACTAAGTGCCATTCTGGTCTGACCCCGACTTTCCCGGACCTGAACCCTCGGGGTCAGACCACGTTTTCGCCAGGCTTTCCAATCCTGGCTCCGCAAGCACCGAAAACCGTGCTCTGACCCCCTCGACGCTACCAAACCGGAACAACGCTAAGTCGTCAGTTCTTCGATGCGCTTCTGGTTGTACTCGAGCTTGAGGTCAGCGATGATTTTGTCAATATCCGGGATAGCCCGTTCAAGTTGCTCATCATCCACCCGGGTCAACAGGTACGGGTTCAGCCCCTCATCGCTGCCTGCCTCCATGCTATCGGCTTCCGCCAGGTAGGCACGTGGAATATCCTGCATGTGGATACCGATATAAGGCATCTGCGGATCTTTCTCCGGATTATAGATAATGGCGATTCTTGCACGCGGGCCAACCTGGGCAGCACCCAGGTTACACAACTGCTCCACCTCGATCACGGGTACATAAACCCCGCGCCACAGCACGACACCGGCAAACCATTCACTGCTATCAGACAACTGACGCGGTGTCGAATAACCAATTATTTCAGCAACCGCCGAGTTTGGAATCAACAGGTTAAGCGAAGTCAGGGGTAACAACATGCAACGCACCGATGTTGGCTTGCTACTCATAAATCAGCTCACCCGGCTCCCAGAGCGCTTTGAATATTTTCAATCAGTTCATCTTCCTGGTACGGCTTGCCCATGTAATTAGTGACGCCGATTTCAAGCGCCCGATCACGATGTTTTTCCCCAGTACGCGAAGTAATCATAATGATTGGGATTTCAGCAAAGGTCTCTTCGTTTTGCATATGAGTTGCCAGTTCAAAACCATCCATGCGTGGCATTTCTATATCCAGCAGCATGACATCGGGACGTAGATCCTGTAACTGTGCGAGCGCGTCGACCCCATCCTTGGCGGTTACAACCAGGTAGTTATGACGTTCGAGTAGTTTGCTCGCAACCCGGCGCATGGTTATCGAATCATCAACCACCATTACTGTACTGCGCACTTGCGCAGCGCGATCATCCCCTGACTGATAGTCAATCTTCACCGTCGAAGCGCTATGCCGAATCAGCCCGTTGATATCGAGAATCAGAACCACGCTACCGTCGGCCAGAATACTCGCCCCGGCCAGCGCTTTTACCTGGCTAAGCTGCTTGCCCAGGGTTTTGACCACGATTTCGCGGTTACCGATAATTTCATCAACATGCAAAGCCACCCGAACATCACCCGCACGACTCAGGATTATGGCCTGCTTTTCATTTTCCGCACCAGGCTTGAACGGGATACCCGAACCCACCAGTTTCGACAGGTTATGCAGTGCAAAACGTTGCCCGGCATACTCCAGCTCGGGTTCTTCCTGGCCGTAGTAGTCGAGCATCTGCTGGTTATCCAGGCGGGTGATACCTTCGATATTGATCAACGGGATCGCATAGATTTCTTCGCCGGTACGCACCAGGATGGCCTGATTGATGGAAAGCGTAAACGGCAGGCGGGCAGTGAAAGTTGTACCCTGGGGGTTGGTTGCGATTTGCAAAGTTCCACCGAGCTGTTTGATTTCGATATCGACCACATCCATGCCGATGCCGCGCCCCGACATCTGAGTTACGTGCTCGGCGGTGCTGAATCCGGGCTCGAGGATATACTGCACCAGGTCCGCTTCGCTCAGCTGGTGACTCTTTTCAAGCAAACCCAGCTGAATCGCGCGACTGCGCACTTTCTCGATACTAACCCCGGCGCCATCGTCACTGACACGAATCACGATATCCGATCCGTCTCGGGCAATATCAATCGTAATCTTGCCGCTTTCCGCCTTGCCTTTCCTGACTCGCTCCACCGGAGTTTCGATGCCGTGCGACAGGGCGTTTCGTATAATATGTTCGAGCGGCGCTACCATACGGTCGAGCACCTTGTTGTCGACTTCGTTTTCTTCGCCGGAAACTATCAGTTCAGCTTTTTTACCCAGTTCCTGGCTACTTTGCCTGACCAGACGACGCAAACGCGATAACAATCCGGAAAACTTGACCATTCGACTCTTGATCAAGCCATCCTGAAGATCAGTGCTTACACGCGATTGTTGTAACAGCAAGGTTTCAGAATCCTTGACCTGTTCACCGAGCATGCTCTGCAAGCTGGATAAGTCATTCACCGATTCACCAAGCGAGCGCGATAATTCCTGGATCATCGTGTAGCGATCCATCTCCAGGGGGTCAAATTCGCCCGCTTTGCCAGACTCGCTACGATGGCTGAAATGAATTTGTGCGTCGGTCTCAGCTTCGAGACTACGTAACTGTCCTTTGAGACGCGTAATAGTTTGCCCCAGTTCACCCAGATGAGATCCGAGGCCAGCCACCTGTTGCTCCATACGTGCACGATAAATACTGACTTCACCGGCCGCATTGACCAGGTTATCCAGTAAGTCCGAGCGCACCTTGATGACATCCTGGGAAGGGCGGTCCAAATCTGGAAGTGGCTCTGCAGTGAGATTATCACTGACGATATCGATATCTTCGCTGTCCAGATCCATCCCGACTCTAGTGCCGTCGTGATCGAGCTCCTCGCCAGCCTGGTCACTTTCCCCAAGGCGTAAGTTCTTCAGCATCCCAACCAGGTCGGTGCAATCGCTCATTACCCGTCTTTCCTGGGCTTCGACTACCTGTTGATGCAGCAGGTCAAAACAATCCTCCAATAATTCGATTAAATGGTCATTTTTATCCACTCGTCCATCGATTACCGCGATAAACATGGATTCCATTTCATGCGATAGATCGCCGATCTCCTTGAGCTCGGCCATGCGCGCGCCACCCTTTAGCGTATGCAGATAACGCTGCAACTCCATTAACGCGCTATAGTCGAGGGCGCCGGATTCATCGGGTTCCTGCTGAGACCATTGGTGCAGGGTATTGTCACTCATTTCCAGCAACTCATTCGCCTCATCGACGAAAATGGATAGCAATTCGTCATCCTGCTCGATATCGACCGCGTCACTCATCATGGTCAGGGTATCGATGAACTCACCGGTCGGTTCCACCTCATCATCCGGGATTTCGACAGTATACTCTTCAAAATCTTCAGCCAGCGCGATGAAACTGATCCTCAGGTCTTCGGAAATCCCTGGTAATTGCCGAGTCGAAACCAGCTCATCGGTCATCGCGTGAAGTGCGTGCTGTCCCTGGCGATACAGGGCTACAATTTCGTGATCAAGTGCCATTTTTTGCGAGATCGCCAACCTCAAAGACTTTTCCATGAGGCCGGCAAGCTCACCGATAGTCGAGATATCCGCGGTTCGTGAGGCACCATGAATGGTGTGCAGCGCACGATAAACTTCTTCGGAGGGGACTAGTTCCTGGATCTGCTCGGCATGATCAAGAGCGGAACTTACTATGCTTAGGTGCTGTTCTACCTCTTGTTGGTAAATTACCAGTAGTTCCGGATCGAATGACAGGCCGGTTGGTTCGAGCGGCTCTTGAACCCTGGACTCGCTGTCCCCTGCCTCGTCTCCAGGTATTCGGGTCCCTGTCGTTTCGACTAAAGGGTCAGGAGAGTCCTCCTGGTCTTCGCCATCATCCCGTTTTTCTACTTCGTCAGCCGCTACCGATTCTACGACATCGATGCCAGCTTCTAGAATTTCAGATTGCGTCTCAACTTCCAGCACATCGAATTCCGGGTCGAGGGCTTCAAATTCAATTTCCTCCGCTTCGAGCTCCGCAGCCTGTGTGACTATTTCATCATCTTCAAGCGCCGGGGTTTGCAGGACGATTTCCTCGGCTTCAACCTCAGGTTCGAGGGTTTCCATAACTACTTCTTCGTCTGCGGCCGTGGGAGCCAGCAAGACAATTTCTTCGACTTCTGCTTCGTCTGTAACTGGCGGAGCTACTTCTTCGAGCTCGTCTGTAACCGGCGTAGCTTCAACTTCGGCCTCGCCTGTAGCTGACCCGGCTTCGGCCGCATCTGCAGTCGAAACTTCAGCCACTACTGATTCCGGCAGCGCCGCCTCAAACCCGACTTCGTCACCAAAATCGTCATCGAAATCATCCCCGAGGAAATCTTCACCAACGGTCTCGATCTTAATGGTTTCCCCGGTGCCTGGCTCCACTTCATCAGGCTCATACCCCTCAGGCTCGTGCGCATCGGTATTCGACTGGTCGGCGACGCTTTGAGCATAGTCAATCGCCTGGGTATAATCCTCCGACCCGGGAATTTGCGGCGGCTGCACAAGCAGGGTGTCTCCGAAGCCAGGCTCCGCCGCAGCGCCCTGGGCCTGGCTGACTTCGAAAGCTTCAGGATCTATCTGGACCGTGTCCGGTTCGATCTCTTCGAATATCGCCTCGGACAATTTATCCGGCGGAATAATCTGTGTAGTTGCATCGACACCAACACCCCTCCATTCGGTTTCATCACCGTTGGTTATACGATCATATGAAGATTCAACCGTGGGGCCCCTTTGCGTATGCTCGTACAGCAATCGCTCAGCCTTGAACTCTGCCAGTGCCCGTGCAAGGCCCCGCAGATGATTGATATCGGTGCCAGGTATCGCAGAAGTCTTCAGCTCTACAACCAGTTCCTGTAACGCCACAGCCGCTTCGCCGACAGCCTCTATAGCCCGCTTGTCGGGGAGAATTGTTTTGTCGATTACTCGATTCAACAATTGTTCGAATTCCCAGGCAAACTCGCCAATCTTCATGGCACCCACCAGGCGTCCGCTGCCCTTTATAGTATGGAACGCCCGACGCATATTTCTTACCGCGTTTTCATCTTCCGGATGTAGTAGCCAGTCGCGTTGCAAGCGTGCTATGTTGAGCGACTCTTCCTCGGCTTCCTCGAGGTAAATTTCAAGTATTTCCGGGTCGCTACCCGGTTTGAGTACTTCCAGTTCCTCGCCGATAGAAACTACTTCAAGCGGTTTCTCGAGTGGCACACTAATTGTTTCGACTTCGGTTGTTATCGCTTCGCCCGAGGCTAACGCGGGTTCGAAAGGTTCATCCTTGAGCACTGTACCAGTTGCTTTGAGTTGATTGACCAGATCACCGTCAACGGGTTCTTCAGTCGCTGCGTCCTGCAGGTCAGCTGATTGTCCGGTGGCCAGTTCTGCGACTTCGATCTGTCCGTCATCGATTGCCGGGTCGACCTCGGCCAGGCTTTCTGTTTCGCCTGCAAGCGCAGGACTGGCTTGTGTATCGGGCCCGGTTTGAAACTGCACTAGTGCAGACGCTTCCTCGCTGTCCGCGGTTTCCGGCTTTACTTCAACCACATCGTCTACGACCTGGTCAGTAACCATAGCCAGGTTTTGACTGCCCCCATGCTGGCTGTTGATTTGTACTTTGGATAGCAACTCCTGCAATTGGGTATCTGCAAAATCGAGAATGCTATCCGCATCACCGCGATGCTCGCCCAGCGACTCCAGGTAATATTCAAGACTTACCACAACCTGCGATAACGCATCCAGACGACCCGCATCCATAAAATCGACGATGTCATAGCCCTTCAAATAGGTCAGCAGTCCTTCCACTACGGCGGCAGCCCGATGCTGGTTCAACAGCTGTAGCGCACCCCTTGACTCTTCCATCAAGGCGATACAGAGTTCGATATTTTCACTGCGGCTGGAATCCTTGATAAATTCCAGGATCGCATTCTTGGCCTTCTGGATATTATCAAGCGCAGCGGTTACCACCGCAGTCAAAACACCATCGAGCTCATAATCCCGCGAAACATCAGTTTCCGACCTGGATTGCACAGAACTGACCGACTGGCGTTTTTGCATTTGATCAAGCGCATGCTCGACCTGTAATAGCTCGGCAGCCATTGATAACAACTGCTCTTCACCTGCAGCTTGATTACCCGTCAGAATTTCCTTGACGATATCGATCTGGGCTTCGATTAACTGCCGCTGGGAACCCAGGCCGATCATCGCCAGGGTATCGGAGATGATATGCATTTCCTGTGGCAAATCTTTTAACTCGTCAACCCTGGATAAATCCCCGTTGACATAAACCTCGAGGGCCGATTTTACCGATTCGATATCAGCCTTCATTGCCTCCGCAACTGTCTTCAGCAGGGCCTGGTTGGGGCCCGCGATATTGTCCAGCACTTCACTACGCGCCGACTCCGAGGGCAGGAACTGTTCCAGTCGATAAGCGATCTTGATGGCCTGTGCCTTGGGCCCGTCACATCCCGGCTGGGCTATATAGAACAGAAAATTCTTGATCAACTCGATGGGTTGGCGCTGTAGCAAACCACCTTCACCAATAATCAGAATTACGCGAAACAGTGCGTCCACCTTGCCCAACAAACTTTTTATCGACACCCCGAGTTCGAGCTGCTGCCGCGAAACTGATTCGATGAGGGCGCCGACAATCCACCAGATACGTGCAATCTGTTCGGAGACAGACCGTTCTTCCAGGGTTTCACATACCTTTTCGAGGCGCTTCAGGCTGTCTTCGACCGATTGCTCTCTGATGACGTTGACCAGAGCCAGCTGGTAAATTGGTCGTAATTTTTTAACCAGTAGTTTGGACGCCTGGTTACTGTCATTGTCGACCGACTGAACGTCTGCATCTTCCTGATGCATCGACAGATCTGGCAGAAACAGCAACTTCTCGGAAAATAAATCCTGGTTTCTGACCGCTCGAATATCGTTTAACAGGGGTAATATGGCGATTGGTATATCACGATGCCCCGACTGGATATGCTCGAGGTAATCCGGTAGTTGCAATACCGCGCGCAGCATCACTTCCAGGGCCTGCTCCCCCTGTTGCTGTTTATTGGCGATAATAAAATCCGCCAGCGCCACCATCTCTTCGGTCAGCATCGCGGCGCCATACTGCTCGATCATCACCAGCACACCCTGGATAACGCCTAGCCTTTCCTTGACGCCTTCCAGCAGGGCTTCATCATATGCTTCGATATACCGCTTGAGATCGGTCTTGATCTCAGCCAGATTGTCATCGATGGATTTTTTTACCCATCCAAGCGCACTGTGCTTAATCGAAGTTTCCCGGGGACTCATCGCTTAACCTATTCTTTGGTCTCAGGGCCCAGACCCAGTGCGGCGAAATCATCATCGTCCTGTATCATGATGCTTTCGACCGATTCACCCCCGGGCAACTTGAAGCCCGCGACCGAATTCTGCATTTCCCTTACCATCGCCGACAATTCACCGATAGAATTCGACGCCTTGTTTGAACCTTCCGAGGTCTTCGCGGTAATCTCCTGAATCACGTCCATGGTTTCAGTTATTTGTACGCTATCCTGTGCCTGATCCCGGGTTGCATCCGATATTTCCAGAATGCGCTGCGCCAGGTTCATCGAAACCTGTTCAATGCGGTCGAGTGCGCTACCCGCATTCTCGGTAAGCTTGGCCCCTTTTACGACGTTGGCAGTACTTAGTTCCATCGATACCGTGGCCTCATTGGTATCTGCCTGAATGGCTTTGACCAGGGCCTCTATCTGTTTGGTCGCATCACCGGTTCTTTCAGCCAGTCTTTGCACTTCGTCAGCAACCACCGCGAAACCCCGACCCGCCTCGCCTGCCATCGACGCCTGGATGGCCGCATTGAGTGCAAGTATGTTGGTCTGATCGGATATCTCCGTGATCAGGCTAACTATGTCCCCAATTTCCTGGGATGACTCGCCAAGCCGTTTGATGCGTTTCGAAGTCTCCTGGATCTGTTCGCGAATCGTCTCCATACCCTCGATAGTCTGGCGTACAGTTTCGCCGCCTTTATGTGCGATACTAACCGATTTTCTTGCCACCTCGGCCGAATCGGAGGCACGCTCGGAAACCTGCGACATGGATTTCGAAATCTCGGTTACAGCACTACTGGCTGCTGTGATCTGGCGCGCTTGCGCGTCACTGGCCTCGGCAAGTTCACCGGTCATATTCTGGGTTTTTCGTACCGCAGTACGCACCTGATTCGCGGTATTGTTAATGGTGCCGACAAGATCACGTAACGCGTCTATCGAATAGTTAACCGAGTCGGCTATGGCTCCGGTAATGTCCTCGGTAACCGTAGTATGAGTCGATAGATCGCCATCCGCCAGGTTGGTCATTTCATCGAGCAGGCGCAGGATGGCGCGTTGATTTTTCTCATTTTGATCCTGCGATTCCTGCAGGCTCGTCTGTGATCCTCGCGCGACGATCATAACCAGCAAAACCAACAGCAATATCGCGAACAAACCAAAGGCATAACCGATCAGGTTATATATTTCGTTGCCATGGTCACGGCGTTCAATCGCCTTGATCAAATCACCGGATGCAGCCAGTAACAACGGGCTGAGCGCATCGATGCTAAGTGCGGCCTCGTGCACTTTAAATATCTGCGCAGAATTATCGAGAATCTCGCGCACGTTCTTCCTGACTACCGAATATAAATCGGCAAATTGCAACAGATTGCCGATCACAGCCGGACCGGTGAACTTGGCTATCCCCAGGGACGAGTTACCTTCGAGCATGGCCAGCAATTGCTTCTCTACCTGGCTAGAGTCATTGGCAAAGCGATCGGCGGCGGCCATAACCACTTCAGCATCGGTCAGTATCTGGTTGAGACTGTGTTCAATGCCCCGGATCAGGATGACCTGGCGCGCAGCGAGCGCAATATTCTTGCGTGGTGCTCCGGATTTCACCAACTCGGTTACCACGCGATCAGATAGCGACATTAATTCAGGCAGCGATTCATTGATCTGGGTGACGTAATTGCTTACCGTCGCAATCGGCCCTTTGGCCGCTACCACGGTGGCTATATCCTTATCGTAATCATTCCAGAACGCTTTCAAATTCGAAAACTCGATCGCATAGTCCCCGGGCAAGGCAGGTAAGTCCTGAGTCAGGTCTCCATTATTGTACTGGTCTAAAGTGACCAGAAAGCGGCTTTGATTTTCAGCAAGTTGATCGAAAGCCCTGGCCTGACCAGCCGAGGCTTCCAGCGCGCTAACCACAATTTGCTGCGATACGACCTGCTGTTGCGAGGCTATGGTGATATAGAGCTTGTTTTTATGCGCCTGCAGACCCTCGAAACTAAACAGTGCAACCATCGCCAATACCGATACCACCAGTAGCACGCCAACCAGGATTGCCTTTTTATCGTAGGCGCTACCGGGCTGGCCGGCGGATGAAGCCGGTCGGGATTTTCTCCCTGGAAGTAAATTTTTTATTTTATCTAAAACTGCCATTGGTTCCTCAATACCCAGGGAGCTGCTGTTCAAACAACGCGTAAGAAATGTTCGGTCCTGGCTAATTTCTCTACACTGAAAATATTCCAGCGCCGCACCTGGTCAACAAAAGTTCCGGCAAGATAGGTGCCGATCGCACCCGTCTCCTGATTGACGTTTTGCTGACGTTCCTCAGGTTTGAAGCGTCGCAGGCCATAGACTTCATCGACCAGCAATGCCGCAACCACACCCAATTTATTAATCACCAGAATCCTGCTCTCCTTGCGGATTTTAGTTGGCTTGCCGTACAGAAACTCATTCATATCGAGTACCGGCATCAAACTGCCCCGAATATTTGCCAGACCCCTGACCCAATGTGTTACTCCCGGCACTCGAATCGTTTCCGGTGGCGGCAAGATTTCACTGACGTCATCCATCTTCGCCAACAGGGGCACCTCGTTTATCGCAAAACCAATCCCTATCCAGTCGTCGATAACCTCGGTAGCCACGGGCAGACCACTGGAATTATTGCGCCAGCGATGATCGAGCTCAATCAGCAACTCAAACGGCGAGGTAATAGACATCGAAGCAACTTTTCTTTCAATCCTGTTGGCCGTGACCGGCACCGAGCACCTTGTTGATACGGGCAATTAAATCCTGCTCATCAGCCGGCTTTACGATGTAATCCTTAGCCCCCTGACGCATACCCCAAATCTTGTCAGTTTCCTGATCCTTGGTGGTAATGATAATTACCGGAATTGTCGAGGTGGCTGGATTACGACTCAGATCACGGGTTGCCTGGAAACCATTTTTACCCGGCATTACCACATCCATCAAGATACAATCAGGCTTTATCTCGATTGCTTTTTCTATGCCCTCTTCACCGTTCCTGGCAACCGATACTTCGAGATCGTTATTCAACAGCATGTTCCTGAATACATGAACCTCTGTTGGAGAATCATCAATAATTAGTATGTGCGTCATTCGTTATTACCTCATTTTCCGCTGACCGTCTCCACTTAACCGACATGCGTTGTGATCGCATTAATCAGGTCTTCCTTGGAAAATGGTTTGGTTAAATATTTTTCAGAGCCGACTATTCGCCCGCGGGCACGATCAAAAATACTATCCTTGCTGGAGAGCATGATGACCGGCGTTGATTTAAAGGTCTGGTTATTCTTTATCAATGCACATGTCTGGTATCCATCCAGGCGCGGCATCATGATGTCGACAAAAATGATGTCGGGCTTGTGCTCGGTAATTTTCGCCAATGCCTCGAAACCGTCGATCGCGGTCACTACCTCGCAACCCACTTTTTTCAACAGGGTTTCGGCGCTGCGTCTGATGGTTTTACTATCGTCAATTACCATAACCTTGACGTTCAGGTTGGTTGATTGCTGTGCTCCATCTGCTATTTGAGACTCGGTGTTCACGTAACCCCCA
>PVMS01180567.1_pt1 | contig 10707 bp, 8 predicted proteins | sample 1853461 | NCBI WGS metagenome assembly PVMS01 (sample SAMN08582032, study PRJNA380276) | Marine sediment metagenome, whole genome shotgun sequencing project. | isolation source: ocean sediment barecode stripped | collected 2017
CAATATGAAAAAGCGCTGGAACAACTTGAGATCACTGCATCGAGTCCGTTCGACTCGGGGATCATGGAGTCGGCCATCATCAAAGTCAACGCTTTTTCCGATCCTGTTTTAGACGAACCGCGATTCGTCGAGCTGCGCAGCAAGCTGGGTTTTCAGGACTAGTTACGTTACGAAACAGGCTCGAGGTCTGTTCGAAAGCGAGCGGCATTTTCCACGTAGTGATTCGCCGATTCCCGCATCCCAGCGATTTCCTCGCTCGTGAGTTCGCGAACTACTTTTGCTGGCGCGCCAAGAATTAATGAGCAGTCGGGAAAGGATTTACCTTGCGTAACGAGTGCATTCGCACCGACCAAACAGTTGTTGCCGATGGTTGCCCCGTTTAGAACAGTGCTGCCAATACCAATCAACGAGTTATTGCCTATCGTGCAGCCATGCAGCATGGCCTTGTGTCCGACTGTGACACCCTTGCCGATTGTCAGCGGAAAGCCCGGGTCGGTATGCAATACGCAGCCATCCTGAATATTGCTTCCTGCGCCAATCTCGATCACTTCATTGTCGCCGCGCAGTACGCAGTTGAACCAGACACTCGATTCCGCCTTGAGACACACGTTACCGATAACGGTCGCGTTTTCGGCGATGAAATGACCCTTGCCCTCGAGAACCGGCGAACGGTCTCCAAGGGCGTAAATCACTGCGCCTTGCCTTGTGCGGCAACTGCCGCAGCCGCCTTCGCTACTTCCTCGGGATCGCCCAGAAATTCCCGCGATACCGGGTTCAGATCATCGTCGAGTTCGTAGGCGAGGGGAACGCCGGTTGGGATATTGAATCCCGTAATCTCATCGTCGGATATGTTGTCCAACATCTTCACGAGCGCACGCAGGCTGTTGCCGTGGGCGGCAATCAGTACGTTATTGCCGTCGCGTAAATCCGGAGCAATCGTCTCTTCCCAGCTAGGCAGTACGCGGTCGAGCGTCGTGGCCAGCGATTCTGTAGCGGGAGGATCATCACTACCGGCGTAGCGAGAGTCGTGGGCCGGATGACGATCGTCATCGAGTTCGAGCACGGGCGGTGGAATGTCGTAACTGCGACGCCAGATGTGCACCTGGTCGTCGCCGTATTTCGCGGCGGTCTCGCCTTTATTCAGACCTTGCAGGGCGCCGTAATGACGTTCGTTGAGTCGCCAGTCACGAATGACCGGTATCCACATGCGATCCATCTCGTCGAGCATCAGCCACAATGTGCGAATGGCCCGTTTCAGAACGGATGTGTACGCGACATCGAATTCATAGCCGAGCTCATTGAGTAATTTGCCGGCTTCGACGGCTTCTGCAATGCCCTTTTCCGTCAGATCGACGTCGGTCCATCCCGTGAACAGATTCTTTAGGTTCCAGTCACTCTCGCCGTGACGACATAGTACGAGCTTACCCGCCATGGTTTCTCCGTAGGTTTTAAATCAGGTTTCTATAAGGTCGCGAAGTTCGCTGGCAGCGACCGTGAGCGTAGCAAAATCGATCTCGTCGCGAAGCTTCATCTCTTCGAGAATGTTTTTGAAGCGCTCGACCTGGGTCGTACGTTTCTGCAGCCACTTGTCAACGGCCTCGGCAACGCTGTGTTTGCCGCGTTTGCGAATTATTTGTTCGGCAAGTTCGCGGCGCATCCAGAAAAACTCATCACGCAATTTGCCCCTGGCGATGGCCTGCCAGCGACCGCCGACCTCCAGATCCTCTGCGGAAACGTGCAACCAATACAGTCCAAGTTTTTCGTTCGTCGCGGCATACAGTTTCACGAGGTCCACGACATCCGGTTTGTACGTGGCCGCGAGGTCAGCCATGTCGAGCGCGGGCCGTGTTACCAGGAGTGCGGACATGCGGTGTGCCAACTTCTCGGGAACGCCCATCTCGATATACGCTTTCGCGGCATTTTGGTGTCGGATTTTTGGCCGTTGGCGACATCAGGTTGCCCGTGCGCGTGTACACGGTCGACATATCCGTCTTTAGCCTCGTGACCGTCGGCTCAATGGCGAGCTTGTCGCCAAAGCGTTCGATCAACCAGTAACAGATGTGCCGAAGTGACCGGCTGATCTCGAACATCAGTGTGACCTGAGTCGTCGCCGGAATCTCGTAGTCGAGGCCCTCAATGGTCTTCAGCAAAGAACCCGCCTGGCAAAGCTTGCGGGCGATGGTATAGGCCCGCGCAATCGTAACGATGTCCGCGCCGGTGTCGACCTGAATGCGCTTGACGAACGACGGACCCATCCGATTGACCAGGTCGTTGGCAATCAATGTGGCGAGAATCTGCCGACTCAGGCGGTGGCCCGGAATAAACTCAAGGTAGCGACGCCGCAAGACGGTCGGGAAATAACGCAACGGGTCGACGACCAAAAAGTCTACGAGAGTTTCACCCGAAGCGATCAGGCCGTTGTACAGGTCAATCTTCGCGTAACTCAAAATGACCGCAAGTTCCGGACGAGTGAAGCCCTGTTTGCGCAGTCGTCGATCCTCAATTTCAGATTCTTCTGGCAGGTACTCAAGTTCGCGGTCCAGTAAGCCGGTTTTCTCAAGATCCGTGATCAGACGAGCCATTTCATCAGCGCGCTCTACAGATCGCACTTCACTCATGCTGATCGCCTGCGTTTGCAGGTAGTTATTGCGCAACACGAGTTTGGCCACGTCGTCAGTCATCGATGCGAGCAGTTCATTGCGCTTGTCACGCGACATGTTCTTTTGCTTAACAACTTCGCTAAGCAGTATCTTGATGTTGACTTCGCGGTCGGAACTATCCACTCCACCAGAGTTGTCGATGAAGTCAGTGTTCATTCTTCCGCCATGCTGGCAGTACTCGATCCGTGCCAGCTGGGTCAGGCCGAGATTGCCGCCCTCGCCAATGACCTTGCATTGCAACTGATCAGCGTCGACGCGAACTCTGTCGTTGCTGCGATCGCCGACATCGCTGTGACTTTCGCCGCTGGCTTTGACGTAGGTACCGATACCGCCATTCCAGAGCAGATCAACCTGCATGCGCAGGATCGCCTGAATCAACTGGTCCGGCTGCATGGATGTTTCTTCAGTACCGAGCATTCGCCGCACCTCGCGACTCAGACGGATGGTCTTTGCCTGGCGTGAGAAAATGCCGCCGCCTTTCGAAATCAGTTCCTCGTTGTAATCACTCCAGCCCGAGCGATTCTTCTTGAACAGGCGCTGACGTTCGCGAAAGCTCGTTTTAATGTCGGGGTTGGGGTCGAGGAAAATATGCAGGTGATTGAATGCGGCGACGAGCTGGATTTTGCGCGACAACAACAGCCCATTGCCAAAAACGTCACCGCTCATGTCACCAACGCCGATGACGGTAAACAAGTCCTTCTGCACATTGACGCCGACTTCGCGGAAGTGCCGCTTGACGGCTTCCCAGGCGCCGCGAGCCGTGATGCCCATTTTCTTGTGGTCGTAACCTGCAGAACCACCCGATGCAAACGCATCGTCAAGCCAGAAGTTGTAGCTTGCCGATATCTCGTTAGCCATATCAGAAAATGTCGCGGTACCTTTGTCGGCTGCCACAACCAGGTACGGGTCTTCGTCATCAAGTCGGACAACGCCTTTAGGCGTTACAACCCGTCCATCAATAACATTGTCTGTGATGTCCAGCATTCCGCAGACAAACGTCTTGTAGCATTCAATCGCTGATTTGAAGATCGCATCCCGGTCGCCCTTAGGTGGTCGTTTCGGGAAGAAGCCACCTTTGGCACCGGTCGGGACGATGACCGTGTTCTTGACGACCTGGGCTTTCATCAGCCCAAGCACTTCAGTGCGGAAATCTTCACGCCGGTCCGACCAGCGGATGCCGCCTCGTGCGATGTCGCCACCCCGCAGGTGAACGCCTTCGACATCGGGCGAGAACACAAAGATCTCGAATTTTGGTTTTGGCAGTGGCACTTCTCGTAACCGCGCCGGATCCAGTTTTATCGAAATGTGGGACTTGGGATTGCCGTCTTCATCGACCAGGAAGTAGTTGGTTCGAAGCGTGGCGCCAATCGCACCGGCAAAGGCAGTCAAGATGCGGTCTTCGTCGACATTGCGCGCTTTGGCAACCGCTTTCAGCACCGCCTTATTTATTGTGAGCATCTCAGACTTGCGCTTGCCTTTCGCAAGACTGGGATCAAACTGTGTTTCAAACTGTTTGACCAGTTTACGAACAAGCCCGGAGTGTGCGACCAGCACGTTCTCCATGTAGGTCTGGCTGAACGGCATACCAAGTTGCAGCAGGTACTTTGCGTAGCACCGCAGCAATGATGTTTGTCGCCAGTCGAGTTTCGCACCGAGTATCAGGCGATTCAGACCGTCATTTTCGACCTTCCCTGCGAGGACCTGCATGAAACAGTCTTCGAATTTGTCCGAGAGTTCCTCAAGGTCGAGCGCTGCGCCACCTTCATGGCGTAAATGAAAGTCCTGAATCCAGACCGCGTCGCCCGATAGCAGCGTAAGTTGATGCGGGTGCTCGGTGTAGACCGCGACGCCCATATCCTCGAGTACCGGCAATGCATCTGATAGCGCTAGCGGCTCGTCGAAGCTGTACAACATGAAGTGCATGTCGCCGGGCGCGCAACCTTCTGGTTTATACAAATCGACTGACCGTCTGTCGCCGCTCGCCAGCATTTCCTCAATACGCTCGATATCGCTACAAGCCTCCCTCGGGCTCACCTGGGTCTGGTAGCCGGGCGGAAAGACATCGCGGTAGGCACGAAATAGTTTTGACCCCTCGTCCAGTCCGACCGCGTCGTCGAGCTGGTTTCGCAGGCGGTCCGACCAGGTCACAACGACATTGGCGATCTTCTGTTCGATTTTTTCAACGCTGATCCGTGGCCGGTCCCCAGCTGGCGTATGGACGACAATGTGAACCCGCGCGAGCGCTGAATCGGCTATCTGGACGCTCGAATCGACCGACGTGCCGGAAAACTCATTCTTGAGGATGTTCTCGATGCGCCGCCGAATCGCTGTCGTGTATTTTTCACGCGGCACGAAGACGAGACACGGGAGGAAGCGTCGGAATGCATCTCGCCGCAGGAAGAACTTGACTCGTTGTCTGTCCTGCAGGTTAAGGATGCCGACAGTCGTTCTGGCAAGGTCGTGAACCGATGCGTGAAACAGTTCGTCGCGTGGATAGGTGTTGATGATGTGCAGGAGTGCTTTGCCGCGATGACCTGCGGCATCGACCTTTGTGTGCTCGAAGATCTTGCCGATCTTGTGGCGGAGCAGCGGAATATTGCGCGGCGATTCGCTGTAGGCAGCCGACGCAAACAAGCCAATGAATCGACGTTCGCCGACGACCTGGCCTCGCTTGTCGTAGACCTTCACACCAACGTAATCGAGATAGGCATTGCGATGCACGGTTGAGCGCGAATTGGCCTTTGTCAGCACCAGCCAGTCCCGTGCGTGTCTGAGGCGCTCCATCTCGTCCGTTAGCTCGACCGGACCGCCATTGCTCTTGCGCGACAATAGTCCAAGGCCACTGCCGGCAACCGGATTGAGCAATACTCTCTTGCCGCGCTTCGATATCTTGTATTCGCGATAACCGAGAAACGTGAAGTGCTCGTCGGCCATCCACTGCAAGAAGGCTCTGCTTTCATCACGCAGCTGTTCGTCTGCACGTTTCGGTCCGAGATCCAGCAAGTCTCGCGACTCGATCATCCTGGCGACCATCTCTTTCCAGTCACGCACCGCCAACTTAATGTCGGACAGGACCTGTTTAATCTCCTGCTGCAGCAGCTTCAGGACCTGCGGGTCGGTCTCGCGGTCGATGGCGAAACGAATATAGGATTCCCGTTGGCTTTTCTTGTCGTCCGTCTGTGTTACGCCCTGCAAACGTCCTTTGCTGTCGCGCCGAACGCGGACAATCGGATGCACCGTGATATGCACGCCAAGATCGTGGCGATTAATTGCGGCGGTGATGGAATTGACCAGGAACGGCATATCGTCGTTGACCATCTCGACGAACGTGAACGGCGACGTATAACCGTGCTCCTGTTCCGTCGCGTTGTAGATTCTGAATAGCGATTGCCCGCGCTTTCGCGTCGCGCCGAACTCGAGGTGATCGAGCGCGATTCTCGCCATGATGCTCGGGGACCTGCCTTCAAGATCTTCGATCGGTACATCGGCAACGTACCTTTCCAGGTACTGGCGGGCTTGTCGCCGGTTCGGCAGGGTGCCGGATTCAACACGAGCAGCGAGGATCTCCTGGACGATGCTTTCCTTGCGATCGCTACCCCGGCGCAATTCTTTTCGAGTCACTTTTTGATCTCCGAGCTGACTAGCCGCCTAGCTGGCGAGCCTTCTCGAGCAGTTGCTTGAGGATCGAATTAAAGGTCTCGTAATCGCCGTCGCTGATGTCTTGCAACAACTCCTGCTCGAATTGCAGCGCGAGCGGGGCGATTTCGTTATGCACTTCCTGGCCTTGTTCTGACAGATTAAGTATCGACCGGCGTCTGTCCGCATCCGCGAACTGCCGATCAATGCGCCCATTCTTGATCAGTTTGGTAACGGCGCGGCTCACGGCAACCTTGTCCATCAAGGTGCGTTCGGCAACCTCGACGGCCGACAATCCCGGATACCGACCCAGAACGGCGATAACCCGCCACTCCGGAATCGACACGCCGAAGCGCTTTTCATAGACGCGGGCGATATTGGTGCTGACAGTATGTGACGTGATGGACAGCCGGTACGGCAGAAAGTCCTCGAGAATCAATTCGTCTTTCATGATGTGTTCGCTTACAGCGATGTTGTCAGACAGAGGCGCAGTTTACGACAGGTGGGGTGCAGCGAGATAGTCAGTTGACTGCATTTCGATCAATCGGCTGACAGTTCGATCGAATTCAAAGCTCAGTCGTTCGTCAGAATACAGTGAATCCACCGCGACAGCGGCGGAAACGATGAGTTTGACGCGACGATCGTAGAACTCGTCCACGAGGGCAATGAAGCGGCGCGCCTGATTTTCCAGTTCACCGTCGAGTTGCGGAATACCCGAGACAATGACGGTGGGGTACCAGCGAGCCAGCTCGATATAGTCATTCTGGCTGCGCGGTCCGTCGCAAATGTCGGCAAAATCGAACCAGACAATGCCCTTCGCGCAGAGTCGGGAACGAACATCGCGACCGTTGATGTCCAGCATGGCCCCTGCCGATATCTGGCTGGATGCCGATTCGTCAAAGAAATGCTGCAGCTTCATCTGCACGGCATCGTCATGCGGGGACAGGTACGTTCCCGCTTGCTGCAAGAGCCGCAGGCGGTAGTCAACGTCGCCGCCCATGTGAACGACGCGCGTGTGTTGTTTGAGTTTCTCGATCGCGGGGACAAATCGTTGCCGCTGCAGCCCGGCTTTGTAGAGCTCGTCTGGTTCGGCGTTGGACGTTGCAATCAGTGTGACTCCACGACGGAACAGGCAGTCGAGAAGCCTGCCGAGAATCATCGCGTCGCCAATATCGCTGACAAAGAACTCGTCAAAACAAAGTACTCGAGTGTCTTTGGCAATTCCGGCCGCAACCTGATCGAGTGGGTCTTCGACATTTTCCAGCGCCCGCAGGCGTTCGTGAACCTCGTGCATCATGCGATGAAAATGGATACGTCTCTTGTGCTGTACCGCGAGCGTTTCGAAAAACAGATCCATCAGAAAGGTCTTACCGCGACCGACACCGCCCCAGATATAAAGCCCCGGTTCGCCCACGGCGTCAGGTCGGGACGCGCGGTTGAATAATCTGCGCAAGCCACGACGCGGCTTATTCGCTTGCAGCCGCTGCTGCAGCTCATCCAGCAACGCGACGATTTCCAGTTGGGCCGCATCCTGCTCATGCCCATCCCGCTGCAGGCTCTTCTCATAGGCCTCGCGAATACTCAAAATACCGGTTATCCTTTTTGCGGCGCAGCAGACGCCGTAGCAAAACACAATTCTATATCTGAGTCCCGGGAATATGACAGAACCAACTGAACGCGAGTCCATGGAATTCGACGTGGTGATCGTGGGTGGCGGACCGGCGGGCCTCGCCGCGGCGTGCCGCCTGATGCAGCTTGATGAAAACTTGTCTGTCGTTGTCGTTGAGAAAGGCTCGGAGATCGGCGCGCACATTCTGTCGGGCAACGTGTTCGAACCCACTGCGCTCGATGAACTCTTCCCCGACTGGAAGGACAAAGGCGCCCCGGTCAAAACAGCGGTAACTGGCGACGATGTTTATTTTCTCACCAGCGCGGAGAAGGGTATCCGCACGCCAGGTTTGTTTGTGCCGAGACCGATGCACAACAAGGGCAACTACATCATAGCGCTCGGTCGTTTGTGCCAGTGGCTCGGCGAGCAGGCCGAAGCGATTGGCGTTAACGTTTTTCCTGGATTCGCGGCAGCAGAGGTTTTGTACGACGATCAGGGTAGTGTGATTGGTGTCGCGACGAGTGACGTCGGTATCGGCAAAGACGGTGAACGCAAGTCGACCTACCAGGCGGGATACGAGTTACTCGGCAAGTACACGATTTTTGCAGAAGGCGTTCGCGGCAATCTGGGCGAATGCTTGATGGAGAAATTCGATCTGCGCGCTAATTGTGATCCACAGCACTACGGCATCGGTATCAAGGAATCCTGGGAGATCGACCCGGACAAGCATGAAGAAGGGTTGGTCGTTCATACTGCAGGATGGCCACTCGACAATCACACCGAGGGTGGCGGCTTTCTCTATCACGCGGCCGATAACCAGGTATTCCTGGGCCTCATAATCGCGTTGGACTATTCGAACCCGCATTTGTCGCCGTTTGATGAGTTTCAGCGCTGGAAGCTGCACCCCAAAATTCGGCAGTACCTCGATGGGGGCAAACGCATCGGCTACGGTGCGCGCGCGGTGAACAAGGGTGGCCTGCAGTCACTGCCCAAGCTCACGTTTCCGGGTGGCATGCTGGTTGGTTGCGATGCGGGCTTTCTGAATGGCATCAAGATCAAGGGTGCGCACACCGCGATCAAGACAGGCATGCTCGCAGCCGAAAGTGTTCACAAAGCGCTGTCCGCGGGAGACGAAGGCCAGTCAGAGCTGGCAGACTTCGAAGAGAGCGTGAAATCGTCTTGGGTCCACAAAGAACTGCACAGCGGCCGAAATTTCGGGCCGGCACTGGTCAGGTTCGGCACCTTCTGGGGCGCCGCGTTCACGTTTATCGATCAGAACATCTTCTTCGGCAAACTGCCGTTTACCTGGAATAACCCGGCAACCGATCACGGCTCGCTGCAGAAGGCGAGTGATACGAAGGTCATCGAGTATCCGAAGCCGGACGGCGTTATCACCTTCGACCGGTTGTCGTCAGTATTCCTTTCGAGCACCAATCATGAGGAAGACCAGCCGTCGCATCTGCAATTAAAAGATCCCTCGGTTCCGATCGAGTTCAATCTGCCAAATTACGACGAGCCCGCGCAGCGCTACTGTCCCGCCGGTGTGTACGAGGTGGTCGAGGAGGGCGGTGAAAAGGTCTTCGAGATCAGTGCGGCAAATTGCGTTCATTGCAAGACTTGCGACATCAAGGATCCGCAGCAGAACATTGTCTGGACAGTTCCCGAAGGCGGCGGCGGCCCAAACTACTCCGGAATGTAAACGGCCTTACTTCGGTTGCATACGGATCGCGCCGTCGACGCGAATTGTCTCGCCGTTCACCATTGTCGTTCCGTAAATGAACTCGACCGTATCGGCGTATTCTTCCGGCCTGCCGAGACGCGGCGGGAACGGCACTTGTTTACCGAGAGACTCCTGCACTTCCTCCGGCATACCCGCGACCATCGGCGTCAGGAATACGCCCGGCGCGATCGTGTTGACACGAATCCCAAATGCGGCGAACTCCCTCGCGATTGGCAACATCATACCGACAACGCCACCCTTGGATGCCGAATAGGCAGCCTGGCCGATCTGCCCTTCGAAGGCGGCAATCGATGCGGTGCTGATGACCACACCGCGTTCGCCATCATCAGTAGGCTCATTGTGTTGCATGAACGCGGCCGCTTCTTTGGTGACGTTAAAGCTGCCAACCAGATTTACCTGGATGACTTTGTTGAATAGCTCAGACGGCCAAGGCCCATCGCGGCCAAGAGTGCGGCCTGCGGTCGCGATGCCTGCACAGTTGATGGCAAGAGTAATGCCGCCCATCGCATCGTTAGCTGCACTAATTGCATCCTTAACGGAAGCTTCGTTTGACACGTCGGTGTTGATAAAAGAAGCACGCTCGCCGAGATTCGCTGCGCTCGCCACGCCTTGCTCGTCATTGATGTCGAGTAGTGCAACCTGCCCACCGGCGTCGATCACACGCTGTGCTGAGGCAAAGCCCAGTCCGGAAGCGCCACCAGTGATCACGGCTTTTGCTGTTGCTAGATCCATGTTCTTTCCTTAAGTAAGTTCGACGCCAACGGCAACGGCTTCACCACCGCCGATACACAGTGACGCTATACCGCGCTTCAATCCGCGTGCCTTGAGAGCGTGCAAGAGCGTCGTTGTGATTCGTGCGCCGGAAGCACCGATCGGGTGACCAAGCGCGCAGGCGCCACCATTAACATTCACTTTGTTGTGGTCGAGACCAACATCACGCATTGCCGCCATCGTCACAACAGCGAACGCCTCGTTGACTTCATACAAGTCGACATTGTCGGGGTCCCACCCCAGTTTGTCGTGCAGGCGTTTGATTGCTGAGACTGGCGCGGTCGTAAACC
>PVMS01081955.1_pt1 | contig 10706 bp, 11 predicted proteins | sample 1853461 | NCBI WGS metagenome assembly PVMS01 (sample SAMN08582032, study PRJNA380276) | Marine sediment metagenome, whole genome shotgun sequencing project. | isolation source: ocean sediment barecode stripped | collected 2017
TTAGTGTGTATTCTTATTTCCATTATTAAACTTCTTTGTTGGCGTATTTAATTGAAAATAATTGATTTACCTATTCCAAATTCTGTTAAAATAATTTTGATGAATTCTGGAATCACTGAATTATTTCCTCCACAAGAAGAAGCGATTAACGCAGGAGTTTTAGAAAATAAAAATTTAGTTTTGGCAAGTCCTACAGCTTCAGGGAAAACATTAATTGCTGAACTTTGTAGCCTTCAACACGTTTTGAATAAAAAAGGGAAAATTATCTATTTATCTCCATTACGTGCATTAGCAAGTGAAAAGTTTGATGAATTTAAAAAATATTCAACAATCGTTAAACCCAATGGAAAACAAGTTAGGATTGGAATAAGTACTGGTGATTTTGATAGCGTTGATTCATGGTTAGAAAACTGTGATATAATTGTGACGACAAATGAGAAAGCTGATTCTTTATTGAGACATCGTTTAGGTTGGATAACTGATACTTCTTTGGTCGTAGCTGATGAAGTTCACCTCTTAAATGATGGTAGTAGAGGTCCTACACTCGAAGTTGTTTTGGCTAGATTTATGCATCTAAATCCAAAACTCCAAATTCTAGCTTTAAGTGCAACTATTAATAACGTTAAGGAAATTGCTGGTTGGCTTAATGCTGAATATGTAGTTACAGATTGGAGACCTGTGTCTCTATCAGAGGGTATTCTTTTGGATCAAGAAATTCTCTACAAAGACAATAAAACTAGAGAGATACGAAAAAAAACTCGAGATCCAACATTAAACTTGGTGCTTGCTACTGTAAAGACTGGGGGCCAAGCCCTAGTTTTCGCTTCTACTCGTAAGAGCTCTGTAAGTCTTGCGAAGAAAATTGGTGTTCAATTAAGTGAATTAATATCAAAACCACTAAAGCGAACTTTACTCCAGGAAGCAGATAAAATTCTTAATACAGGCGAACGAAACCGTATTAACGAATCGATAGCAAACCTCGTTAAGAATGGAGTTGCTTTTCATCATGCCGGTTTGGTTAGTTTTCATCGAAAATTGATTGAAAATTTATTTCGAATGGGGCAAATTAAAGTCTTAGTAGCTACACCAACATTAGCTTTTGGAGTGAATCTTCCAGCACGTACAGTAATAATTAATGATTATAGACGTTGGACACCTGGATATGGAAATTATCCGATTCCGGTGTTAGATTACAAACAGATGGCTGGTAGAGCTGGACGACCCAAATATGACAAAGTTGGTGAAGCAATACTTGTCTCTAAAACTTCTGAAGAAGCCGATTTTTTAATGGATACTTATCTTCTTTCTGATACTGAGAAAATATGGTCTAAACTTGCTGTTGAAAAAATAATGCGTGCCCATGTATTATCAACCATCGCTTCTGGTTTTGCAAATACACAAACTGGTGTCTATGATTTTTTTAGTAAAACTTTCTATGCCTATCAATATAATCTTAAAGCTATTGAGAGACTAATTGCAAAGACTCTTCAATATCTTTATGACAAAGAAATGTTGGAACTTTATGGGGACAATATTGTAGCAACAAAACTAGGGAAAAGAGTTAGTGAATTATACATAGACCCTCTTTCAGGTGTTATTATCCGTGACGCACTCCAACAAGAACCTTTGAAATTAACTAGTTTGAGTTTATTCCATCTGATCACACATACACCTGATATGGGTCCGGTAATGAGACCTTACTCACGTGAATTAGACAAGTTAGCTTTTCTTATGGAGAAACATAAAGACGAATTCTATACCCAGATTCCTAAAGAGTGGGATGATCATATCGCTTTTCAAGAATTCCTAGGTGAATTTAAAACAGCAGAAGTTTTGAAAAGTTGGGTAGAAGAAGAAAGTGAGGATAATCTTATAGAACAATTTGGAATTCAACCTGGTGATCTATTTAGAACAATCGAAAACGCAAAATGGCTCCTTCATGCAACCTCTAATTTAGCAAAACTTTATGGAAATGAAAAAATATCAACTTTATCTTCAGAACTTCATAAAAGAGTTTCAAGGGGAATAAAAAAAGAACTTTTAGCAATTGTTCAATTGGAAGGAGTGGGTCGAGTTCGTGGACGTATTTTATTTAATAAAGGCTATCGCACAATAAACGACATTAAACTAGCTCCCTTTAAAGATTTAACAGATCTTCCTCTCATTGGGCTTGGATTAGCAAGAAAACTCAAGGAACAAGTGGGAAGTTTTCTAACCAAAGAAGAGTTAGAGAAAACAGAAAAAGGCAAAGGCTGGAAACAGGGATTTCTTTCAGAATACTGATTCATAATTTTGAGAATTTTTCGACCTGCTTAATTGCGGTACCTAAATACTTCTTTGGATTCAATGAATTATCAATTTCGTTTTCATCTAAAATGTTTGAAACAAACTTATCTTCGAGCAAAACCTTTTTGAACTCTTTTTTTTCAATCTCACTCTTTATAGTTAATTTTCTAAGTAATTCATGTGCTTCTTGTCTATTTACTCCTTTTTTTGTCAATTCCATCATAACAGCTTCAGACATAGTACGACCCTGAGTAAGACTCATATTTTTTTGCATTCGACTTTTATCAATACGTAAATTCTTTATTACCTTGATCATCAAGTAGAGCAAATAATCCGTCAAAATGCACGTTTCAGGTAAAATAAATCGTTCAGTAGAAGACTGAGTGAGATCTCTTTCATGCCAAGTTACAATATTTTCAACTGCAGGTGTGGTTAAACTTCTAACAATTCGAGATAATCCACATATTCTCTCACAAGTTTCGGGATTTCTTTTATGCGGCATTGTTGAACTACCAACCTGTTTTTCAACTTCAAAAGCTTCAAAGAGTTCCCCGATTTCTGGTCTTTGTAATTCTCTAACTTCATTTGAGAAATTCTCAAGTGATGAGGCAATAATTCCTAATATGAAAACAAATTCTGCATATCGATCTCTTTGAACTATTTGTGTTGAAATTTCGGCAGCTTGAATATTTAGTTGTTTCATAACAAGCTCTTGAATACGTTCAGCGTGCTCACCTAAACCTGCTTGGGTTCCAACTGCTCCACTTATTTTTCCCACAAAAACTCGCTTTTTACAATTTTTTATTCTTTCAATTTGTCTAATGATCTCGTATCCCCAAACTGCAAACTTGAATCCTAATGTAATTGGAAGAGCATGTTGTCCATGTGTTCTGCCCATCATTGTGGTGTCAATGAATTCTACAGCTTTTTTTTGTAAGATTTTTTTTAAAACTAAAAGTTTTTGTTCAATTAAAATAGTAGCATCTTTTAACTGAAGTGCATTAGCTGTATCTACAATATCATAACTTGTTGCTCCTAAGTGAACATATGCCCCACTAGGTCCACAAACTTCAGCCAGAGCACGAACTAAAGAAGCGATATCATGTTTTATTTCTTTTTCAATTTGTTTTACCCTAACTGTTTTTACATACTTAATTGAAGCCATATCTGAAATTTTTTTCGCGTCTAATAGAGGCATGTTGCCAACTTTAGCATGAGCCAAAGCCAAAGCTGCTTCGACATTAAGTAATCTTTGAATTCGTGAATCTTCTTCAAATATCTTTAACATTTCAGGTGTTCCATACCGGCCTGTATCTATTGGTAAAATAGGCAAACCACTATTCCCTCGAAGAAAGCTTATGTTGATTAAGCTTTAATGTTTTACCCATCTAAAAATTGAATCTATTGTAGAGGCGAATTTAGAATTATAGAAATTATAGCTATTATTGATAAACAAAGAAACAATGCGATTAGTAGCTTGCTTTCCAATTTTAACTCAGTAAGCGGTGCTGTTCCTATAGAATATAAAATAGTTACGCCTTCAAAGATTTTAGCAGAAAAATTTTTTGTGTCTATTACCAAATCCGAAATTAAATCCAAAATGGTTATCGGTTATTTTTCTTCTAAAGTTTTGAGAAAAAAACCTCATATAGAGATTTTAGATAATGCGTTTCTTGTGTTTACTGGGAATTTGGATTTTTCAAACAAACAAAAAATAATGGTTACAGAATCCAAAAAACAATCTGACTTAAATCTTCTCACAGTTGCTCAAAATTTATTATTACGACAAGAAGGGGCTTTTATATTTGGTATTCTAGAAAAAGACCAACTTATCTTAGGGAGAGATCCGATTGGGATACAGCCATTTTACTACGGTGAAAATGAAACTCATATCGCTTTTGCATCCAATAAAAAAATTCTGTGGAATCTGAAAATCGACAATCCTATATCATTTCCTCCTGGAAATATCGGAATTGTAACCCAATCAGGTTTAAATTTTAAATCTGTGAAGAATTTTATTGACTCTGAACCCGTTTCAATAACTTTGGAGAGTGCCTCGAAAATTTTACTAAATTTTTTAGAGAACTCTCTGTGTTCTCAAATTGGTGGTTTAGCAAAATGTGCCATAGCTTTTTCTGGTGGATTAGATAGTAGTTTAATCGCTTTTCTGGCAAAGAAATACGTAAAACAAGTCGAATTAATTTATGTCAGTTTGGAAAACATGCCTGAAATTGAAGAGGCGAAAAAAGCAGCTGAGATTCTAAATCTTCCTATTAGTATTTATAAATACTCAGATGATGATGTTCAAAAAATCGTTTCAAAAATTCCGCAGATAATCGAAGATACTAATCCTGTTAAAGTGAGTATTGGAATACCCTTTTATTGGATAGCTGAAAAAGCAGCAAAAAAAGGATTGGATGTTTTAATAGCTGGTCAAGGTGCTGATGAACTCTTTGGAGGTTATAAGCGATATGTCACTGCATATCTGTTATCTTCTCAAGAAAGCTTGAGACACAAAATGTTTGATGATATTTCAAATATGTATAAAAATAATCTTGAGAGAGATATGAAAATATGTAATTTCCATGGGGTCAATCTTTGTCTACCTTTTGCGACCTCTGAAATTGTAGAGTTTGCTCTTAAATTACCTCTTGACTTAAAATTAGAAAAGAACCCCACATCTTTAAGGAAACTTGTTTTAAGACAAGTTGGGAGAGATTTAGGCTTACCAGAATCTATAGTGGAAAAACCAAAAAAAGCTATTCAATATTCTACTGGAGTAAATAAAGTTCTAAAAAAAATTGCAAAGAGAAAAAAAATGACTTTATCAGAATATGTGAATACTTTATTTCTGAACAAAATTACCGAAAAATAAGATTTTTCTTAAATTTAATACAATTTTTTTACATGTGGTGTGCCTTATCCTCGCTGTATTCTCAACAATAATTTTCAATTGAAAATAAATATTTTTTTTTAAAAAAAAATAAACTAATTTGGAAAAATTTAGAAATAAAAATACTTGTTAGTATTTTTTTATTGTAATTTTATCAATGTCTGGAAGCTCTGACAATCGAGGATAAAACAATCACTCGATTACCTGAATTGCGCCTTCAGGACATTGTGCTTCACAAGCTCTACAGACTAGACATTCATCCATTCTCTCAGGAACAGCTTTTCCGTCTACTATCTCATAGAGGCCTACCGGGCAAGTGTTAGCACAAGTTTCGCATCCACTACATTTGTCTTTATCAACTAGTATTTTTACCATATTTTTTTCCCCATGTAAGTTTTGTTCAAACTGTCTGCGTAGAATAAAAGTGTTTAGGTGGATAGCTTCTTTTCCTTATGTATATTTTTTACACGTTTCACGATTTCAAATTTATTAAAACTAATGAAATCTTATGATGAATTATTGTTTTTACTTATACTTTAGATTAAGATTCAGATATTATTTTCAAAATAATAATTCTCTTTCTTTTTAGGACCAAAACTCCTGATTCCCTTATCTTTTATTTGGTCTCTAATGTTATTAGCATATTTTTTTGAGATTTCTCCTCTATTTTCTAAATAATCAATTATTGAATTTGCTTCTTCTGTGGTTGTACATCGTTTAATAAAATCAATAATTGAAGGCTCATATCCTCGAAACCTTTTTTTCCTTTATCATTTTTAGGTGAATCTGCCTTTTTTTTCCCTGAGTCAATTTTTATCTTATTATCGCTATATTCCATTTCATCTATTAATTTCGGATATTTTTTCTTGAATTCTTCTTTATCGATTTCCAATTTTCCACCTCTGGATTTTTTTCTTAAATAATTTATTTATTATTTTTTAATATATTTTTTTAAGAATACCTTTATGAATCAAATTTAAGCGTTATTTTCACTATTTGGAAAAAAATTTTTTGGTAGGATTGTCGTTGATTAATTTTTCTAATTCTTTTGTTTTTAACCCCGTTATATTATCTCCAAAAATATCACATTTTTTTACATTATATATTTGATCTTGAGTTCTTACTGAAATTTCAACTATTTTTTTATCTAAATTTGTTGTGTATATATGGTAAGATCCCTCGCTAATCCCTTTTTTAGTAACACTTACTCTTTTTGTTCTTGAAATCTGAAAATCTTTTTTTTTCAATAGAAACAAAATCTCTTCGGGTGTATCGTTATAAACTATGATGTCAATATCACTTTTTTGGTTGATATTTCCTCTCCAAACACTACCTATTAATAACGGATTGTAATCTGTTAGAATCTTCATTATTCTCAAAGATTCTTTTCTCATTTTAACTAGATTTTTATTTCTGTTTTCTCCTTCCCTCTCTTCAGAAATCATATCTAATTCTAGCGCAATTTCGATGTTTGATGGAAGACTTCTAGATCCAAAAGTTTTAGCCGCTTTCTTTTTTGCTTGTTTGTACTCTTTTTCAATTCCCAGATAAAGAAGGGTTGCTGCTTCTCTTACAATTTTCTTTCTTAGATCAGGTTCAAAACTCAATTTTTTACCCTGATGCTGTTTAGTTACTTCTGAATTGTGGTTTCATATAATTCCACTGTCTTTTGAGAGATTTTAGACCAAGTGAATTCTGCTAAAACTCTTTTTCGACCATTTTTTTTTTTCTATTTTCGTTTTTCTGGGTCTTCTAATGCGCTCATTACACCCCACGCAATATCTGAAGGATTGTTTGAGTTAACATGATATCCACATTGGTCTTCGCTACAACATATAACTATTTCGCGCATTCCACTTACTCCAGATGCTCCAACTACTAGTGGTTTTTCCATACTCATTGCTTCAAGAGCTACTATTCCAAATGGTTCATAATGGCTTGGAAAAACTGCTACATCACAAGCAGCATAATGCAATATTCTTTCTTTTTCAGGAATAAAATTGAAATTGAATTTTACATATTTATCTAATCTCATCGTTCTTGTGAGATTCATCAGATATTCCTGTAAATCACCAACTCCGACAATTACCAGTTTTGCTTGAGGAAATTTTGATAAAATATGAGGCATGGCCATAATTAGTTTATCCACTCCTTTTACGCCCACTAATCTCCCTATGAAGAAGATCATAAACTCATTATCTTTAATTCCATACTGTTCTCTAACTTTCTTAATCTGATCCGCAGAATATTTATTAGGATTATACTTTTCCGGATCAACTCCATTATATCTAACGTGTATTTTCTCACGTGGAAATCCAAGTTGAATTAATTCATCCTTCATAGCATATGAAACCGTTACAATAATATCTGCCATTTTTCCACCACGCATTTCAATATTGCTTACAACTCCTGATCCGTTTCCTAATGTTCTTCCTTTTTCCGTAGAGTGAACATGAAATGCTAATGGGAGTTTGGTCTCTTTTTTCACTGCGATTCCCCCCATAATTGAAAGCCAATCATGTGCAACTACAATATCGTATTGAATTTTTTCTTTTTTAATAAGATCATTAACGAGTTTTGAGGCAGTTAAATAATTATACACAAGCAGTTTACCAAATAGATTAATTCCTCTTCCCCATTTTCTAATATCTTCAGAAATTACATCTGGCAAAGAATCTGAAACATCAATATGCAAAGGTCGATGTATTTCAATACCGCGCCAAATCTCTCTTGTAGGTAAGGAACCTTCATCATCATTCATAGTAAAAACTGTAACATCATGATCCATTAAAACAAACTTTCTAGTTATTTCAGCAGCATAAGTTCCAAGTCCACCCACAATTTTTGGTGGATATTCATAAACAAGTACCGCAACTTTCATTCTCATCACCATTTCCAGATTAGAAATAATGATGTTCTGTACTAAAACTTTGCTTATTTCAATTCAATAAGTAAATGAGAAACTTTGATTAGTTCGTCTATATTATAACAATTTGGCGTAACCAGTTATGAGTTTGTCACCTGTTAAACTAGAAGTATTAGATACATTGTTGTTACATGATCGATCGGTAAAACCGATACAAGTTTCAAAAGAGATTGGTAAAGAGTTCCCCTCAGTCATGATGCATATCCTTGGGCTTACCCGAATGGGCTATGTGAATTCACCTGAAAAAGGTTATTACACAATTACTCAAAAAGGAAAAGAGTTTCTTGGTTTGCCTGAAATAACTAGAGACTTGGCTAGGATTCTACTAGTCGGAAAACTACATGACAAAGCTTTCTATTTTTATACAGATATAGATGAACCATTAAATGTCAATGCCTACAACCTGCAAACTTTTAATAAGCAACTCAAAAGAATCAAAGTTAATTCTGTTGATTTTCATATGAAAAGAGGTGATTTTGAAACATGGTTTGAAGGTATTGGAGATCCGGAATTAGCAAAAAAATTAGCTCTTTTGAAAAAAAGGAATATTGATGGTGAAACCTTGAGAAGGAGCCTACAAATAATGATTGTTAATAGATGTATAGCATTAGCGAAAGTTGCTGGATATACTGTTGTGACAAAATAACCTTCACTACAAAGATTTGGATTTATTAGTTTAATCTTTTTTCATATTTGTTTTATATAACTAAATTACAAAATAGTAATGTTGATTAGGGAAGTGAAAACTTTAGGAAAATTCAGGGTAGTATCGGCAAGCATTCCTGAAGAAGTTTATAATGAAATGGTTTTAAGAATCCCTGAAGGGGATAGGAGCAATTTTATCAGAGAAGCAATTATAAATAAACTTCAAAAAACTCCAAAACCAGATAAACTTCTTGAACTCGAAGCAAAAATGTTCAAAATAGAAAATGATTTTCGAGAAATCAGAAAACACCTGGCCGACTTAGAATTACTAACTTTTAATGATGGACAAATTAATCCACACGTGTTTTGTATTGATGAAATCGACCACAAAATTATGGATTTTTTTAATACATTACCAAGGTGCAACTACTCCTGAATTGGCTGACTATATCAAAACAAATAGGTGGCTAGTTTTAAACAGACTGCGGAAATTGCAAAGAAAATCGAAAAAACAGCTTGGGGAAGCAATGATTTTTTATTGTGCTGGCGAAAAATCTGGAAAGAAAAAGGCTTGGTGGATTAATCCAAAGATAATCGGTGAATAAGTTCGGTTACTCTTAAATCTTATATTTTTCTTTTTTTATGTATGGGCCCGTTGCCCAGCACGGATTAAGGCGCCGAACCTTGTTATGTTATAGCTAGGTGCGCAAGCCTCCGAGCACTTCTGTGGAAGAAAGCCGGAAATCGGGGGTTCAAATCCCCTCGGGCCCGCCATTAATCAGTATTGCTGAAATCTGATCTGTTTTGCTACTTGAAAGAATTTTTTTAGTATGCAAAAAGTTCATATCGGTAAATATACTCCCTTCTGAAATGTGGTTTAATGCCAAAAATTCTCGTTTTATATTATAGTCAAAGTGGAAATACTGAAAAAATGGCTAATGCTGTAGCTGAAGGCGCAAAAAATGTTGAACAATCTGATGTGACTCTTAGTTATCACATAGCAGCCGACGAATTAGCTGGATTTGATGCAATAATTCTTGGAGCTCCGACTTATCATCATGAAATACCAATTGATATGAAAAAACTTTTTGAAACATCAGCATCAAAAGGAATAGATCTTAAGGGAAAGACAGGAGCGACTTTTGGGTCTTTTGGATGGAGTGGTGAAGCGCCTAAATTATTACTCGAAATAATGAAAAATAAATTTGAGATGAAAGTCGTTACACCTCCATTATTAGTGAAATATGTTCCAGATACAGAGGCCTTGGACAACTGTCAAAGCCTTGGAAAAACTATTGCCGAAACCCTTATTCACTCAGATTAATCTTTTTTTGAGAAGGAGTAAAGAACAGATTTGTCCTCAAAAAATGAACTAATAGAATTTATAACACTTCAGATATTAATAGAAAAAGAGATTGTTCAATCCTTAAATGAAGGTATTTTGGATATTAAGAATCCTCCAGTTAAAGGGGTTTTAAAAGGAATATCTTTGGATTCAGTAAAACATGCACAACTATATGCGGCTGCGAAAGTACTTTTAACTGATGTTTCTCCAGCTATTCAGCAAGAGAATCTTGATCTTCAAAAAGAACTAGTGGAAAAACATATCAATTTAGAAGAAAATCTGATTAAGAAATTGGAAAAAATTTTGCCATCTATTCAGAATAATAAGGTTAAATTTCTCTTAAATTCGATTTTATCCGATGAGAGACGACATCATGCTTTGTTAAAACAAGTTTTGGATATTATCGTTCGTGGAGAAACCATTACAGACGAAGATTGGTGGGCTTTGTTATGGGAAAATGCGCCCTTCCATGGAGCCCCTGGTGGCTAAGTAAGATAAGATTTATCCCTTCTTATTTGCAAACACAAACAGAATTATTCTAAATTTTGTGTTTATCCTCATCTTCTTTTTTTTTTGTATAACCTTCTTCATTCTATTCAATATGACCAAAA
>PVMS01041061.1_pt1 | contig 10704 bp, 11 predicted proteins | sample 1853461 | NCBI WGS metagenome assembly PVMS01 (sample SAMN08582032, study PRJNA380276) | Marine sediment metagenome, whole genome shotgun sequencing project. | isolation source: ocean sediment barecode stripped | collected 2017
AGCTGATGCAATTACGATATCCGTATCAGCTCCATGGCCGTTGACAATTCTCCCAGCCTTTTGTAAACGCACCGTAACCTCGCCCTGCGCATCTGTGCCCGTAGTAATATTATTTACCGAATAGAGTTGTAATTGCGTTTGGCTTTTTACAATTTCCTCTATTGCACAAAACGTGGCATCAACCGGGCCCCCGCCATTTGCGGTTGCGGTCACCTCTTTTCCATTCACCATCAATGTTATTTTCGCACTGGGGATACTGCCCGTTTCAGAATGTGCCATTAATGCAACTAATTTACAGTAACCATTATTTCCTAAGCCTGTGTCTGAAACAAGCGCATGCAAATCTTCGTCAAATATTTCATGCTTACGATCAGCCAAGTCTTTAAAACCTGCAAAAGCATTATTTAATTCATCTTCTGTTTCAAAGGTGATTCCTAACTCATCTAAACGAGTACGAAATGCATTACGGCCAGAGTGCTTGCCTAAAATAATTTTGTTTGCAGCCCAACCCACATCTTCTGCCCGCATAATTTCATAGGTTTCGCGAGCTTTAAGCACGCCATCTTGATGAATTCCTGACTCATGCGCAAATGCATTTGCTCCAACAATCGCTTTATTGGGCTGCACCGGAAATCCAGTAATAGTAGATACCATCCGAGAAATCGGCACTATCTGTGTCGTATCGAGACTGGTTTCACATGGAAATACATCTTGACGTGTTTGCACCGACATCACCACTTCTTCTAAAGAAGCATTGCCTGCACGTTCGCCCAATCCATTTATGGTACATTCAACTTGTCTTGCACCATGCAAAACTGCAGAAAGTGAATTGGCAACAGCCAAACCTAAATCATTGTGGCAATGGACTGAAAATATAGCTTGATCTGCATTAGGAATGTTTTCAATTAACCTTCCGACTAAGTCACCAAATTGGTGTGGGATGTTATAACCCACGGTATCTGGAATATTAATTGTTTTCGCGCCAGCACGAATCACCACTTCAATGATTCTGCATAAAAATTCAAATTCAGAACGGCCTGCATCTTCAGGAGAAAACTCTACATTGTCGGTATATTTTCTTGCTCGCTTTACCGCAGCGATCGCTTGTTCCACCACTTGATCTTCCGTCATACGCAACTTGCGCTGCATGTGTATCGGTGAAGTTGCAATAAATGTATGAATTCTTGAAGACGCTGCAGACTTTAATGCTTCACCCGCTCGATCGATATCCTTATCGAGTGCACGCGCTAATCCGCATACGGTACTATCTTTCACTGCTGCCGCTACAGCTTGCACGGATTCAAAATCCCCTATGCTTGCCATTGGGAAACCTGCTTCAATAATATCCACTTTCATGCGTTCCAATGACTTTGCAATGCGAACTTTTTCATCGCGTGTCATCGACGCACCTGGACTTTGCTCACCATCACGCAAAGTGGTATCAAAAATTACCAATTTTTCCTTAGTAGCCACTGCCATGCTCTCCTAACGTAAAATTTAACTGGTTTTCAGCTCAAAACTTTTGTTCTTAAACCAGATCATATCGCTTGAATCTCAATAAGAAAATCCTTGATTGAGAACGTAAAAATAATTTGAAACTGCGTATTAGCCTCGCCAGGTACAGAATTATGCCGCTAGTACGGCAGCAGCAGCGCTAAAAAAGAAAAGGCAAAAACTGAAGTGCATTGAAAGTCTTCAATAGACGCAAATTGAATATGTGGGAATTTGTGCTTCATAGGACTGAATATAGCTTGCCACGCACCTATATTCCACAAATTATTTACCAGCAGTTGAAATTAATAGAGATTCGCGCCCAAGATTAAGGCTTGTCCTCACGATGCTGGCTCAAGTCAGCGCGATGAGAATGGCGTTTGCGACGCAAACGTAGCAGATATGTAACTGGACCTGACAAGGCATAAACCGCAAAAATGGCAAAAAATAGTTTAGGCGTATCAATAGATGCCAATATAAAACCAATCACTATCGCTAGAATGGCAAAAAATGGCACTCGCTCACCAGGGTTAATATCTTTGAAACTATAGTAGCTGAAATTACTCACCATAAATGCGCCAAGCATAATAGTCGCAATAAGCGCGGGTATCGCAAAATCTGCACGCGACAGTTGCATATCATGACAAACCCAAATAAATCCAACTAATGCCGCCGCCGCGGCAGGACTGGGTAAACCTTGAAAATATCGTTTACTAGTAACCGCTGCTCGAGCATTAAACCTAGCTAGACGTAATGCCGCCGCCGCGGTGTAAAAAAATGCTGCCAACCAACCCAATTTGGACCAAACCCAAGGGAAGTCTGCAAAATGAATCAACGCCCATTCATACATGACTAATGATGGCGCCACACCAAACGAGACCATATCGGAAATGCTGTCGTACTGCGTACCAAATTCGCTTGTCGTTTGAGTCATGCGTGCAACTCGCCCATCAAATCCATCTAGTAACATTGCTACAACAATTGCGATTGCAGCTTGTTCAAATCGATCTGTAGTCGCAGCAATAATGGCATAAAAACCGGCGAACAAGGCCCCAGTTGTGAATAAGTTAGGCAGTAGGTAAATACCCTTACTTGGTTTGCCATTAGCCATAGGATTTATGTACTAGTTTCATATAATTTACTAAGAAGTTGTTATATGGACGAATTCTGCCAACATATCGCTGCCAGCGCGAACCGATTGTCCTACCTTTACTACAATATGAGCAGTTTCCGGCAAATAAATCACCACTTCACAAGCAAATGCCATAAAGCCACAGCGCTGTCCTTGGCCTAGCTTCTCACCTACGCTTATATTGCAACTAGCATGTCGTAACGCAGAATCTAAATTTGCTGCCATTACAATATCATCTTTTTCATCGGTTTGAACCCAAACTGCTAATTGCGAATGTAAAGGATTTGTGGGAGAAGTCACCCATAAATTCTGCACTCTACCTTCACACGGGCTATGCACATTAACCTCACCCAGAATAGATTGTTGCAAACAAATAATTTGAGCATTGCGAGCTAAATAAGGATCATACACATTCTCAACTCGCACAACCTTGCCATCAATAGAACTAACAATCGCTAATGGAATGGCTGGGACAGCACGTTTGAAATCACGAAATAGAAGCAACAGCATTGTAAACAGCAGCCATGCAGGCCACGCAAACGCAACACCATATTTGTAATGAACGGCTGCAATCAACCCCCCAACCACTAATAAAAACAGACGTACTTCTTTAGTAATTGGAATCATTGCGATGGCTCATGATATAAACATATCATGCAAAAACGAATTTAATTTTTAGCTTGATCTACTAATTTATTAGATTTAATCCAAGGCATCATGCTACGCAACTTTGCACCAACTTCTTCGATTGGGTGCTGACGTCCCTTTTCACGTAAAACCTGCATATTTTTTGCGCCGGTTCGATTCTCTTCTATAAACTCTTTAGCGAATTGACCTGACTGAATTTCATCGAGGATACGTTTCATTTCCGACTTAGTATCGGCGTTAACAATTCGCGGCCCGCGAGTAAGGTCGCCATACTCAGCCGTGTTGGAGATGGAATAACGCATATTGGCTATTCCACCCTCATACATTAGATCTACAATAAGTTTAAGCTCATGCAAACATTCAAAATAAGCCATCTCCGGTGCATAACCTGCTTCAACCAATGTTTCAAATCCCGCTTGCACCAATGAGGTAGCACCGCCACATAAAACTGCTTGCTCACCAAATAAATCGGTTTCAGTTTCTTCCTTAAATGTTGTTTCGATAATTCCTGCACGTCCACCACCGTTTGCGGAGGCATAAGACATAGCCGTGTTTTTTGCATTGCCTGAGATATTTTGATGAATCGCGATTAATGTAGGAACCCCTCCCCCTTGCACATAGGTGGAGCGAACTAAATGCCCTGGGCCTTTAGGTGCAATCATAATTACGTCTAAATCTTCCCTTGGTGTAATACCCTTGAAATGAATATTGAAGCCATGAGCAAATGCGAGTGTTGCTCCATGTTTAATATTTGGCTCAATCGCATCCTTATATAGTTTACTTTGATGTTCATCTGGCGCCAATACCATAATAATGTCAGATTCTTTTACCGCATCTTCAATTGACTTTGCATTAATACCAGCATTTTTAGCTTTAGCAAAAGATGAAGAGCCTTCGCGCAAACCCACGGTTACCTTAACCCCAGAATCTTGTAAATTATTTGCATGTGCATGGCCTTGAGAGCCATAACCGATGATCGCTACCTGCTTACCTTGAATAACTGATAGATCAGCATCTTTGTCATAAAAAATATTCATGCACACTCTCCCTTTAACTTCACGCTTAAACTCACATTGATTCTAATTTTAAAACTGTCTTTCCTGCCGTAATACCCAATGCGCCTGATCGAACAAGCTCATGTATCACTTCATTCGGCACGGCTTGTATCGCGCGATCTATTTTTTCATAGATGCCCGTAATTTCTACAACAATTGTACTATTTGAATGGTCAACTACTTTTCCAGCATATTCATTTGTTAAAATATCCAATACAGCTTGTGTTGCATCTGTGTCGCGCAATTTTAACAGTAGTATTTCTCTCTCAACATGCGCATCCGCAGTCAGATCAAGCACTTTAACTACATCTACAAGTTTATTGAGCTGATTTTTAATCTGTTCAATAACATCTTCGCTTCCACCTGTAACAACAGTAATTCTCGAGACCGTAGGATCATCAGTGGGAGCTACTGTTAATGATTCAATATTATAGCCGCGCGCAGAGAATAATCCTGAGACTCTAGATAAAGCGCCCGCTTCATTTTCTAACAATATCGAAATAATGTGCCGCATTTACAGTATCAAATATCAAAATTTTATTAGATAAATATAGAAAACATTAAACCTGACACTTAATCCAATAGGTATCGGGCGTCAATACAACAACTATATATGGTTTCTCAATAGTGGCACGAAGTGACACTAAACAAATCAAATAATATTTTTATTTTTTCTTGATGCGAAAATAAAACTTTCCGTCTTTTTCGCTAGAGTCTAAAAGCTCATTGCCGGTTTGCTTAGAAAATGCCTCAAAATCTTTAACCGCACCTGGATCCGTTGCGATGATATGCAACACTTTACCTGATTCCAAACTATTCAATGATTTCTTTGCCCTTAATATTGGTAGTGGGCAATTTAATCCACATGCATCTAACTCTTGATCAAACTCAACCATTTATAATTCCTCATAATTCATATCTATAGTAGCTTACAGGCGATGGACCCTAAAAGCATAATACATATAATAATATCATTATATTATTATATGGGCTAGCAAATATTTTAGCTTGAACCCCTGATGATTTATATGCTTAATTGCAAATTGAACGCCGAAACTTTAAATCCACTTTAAAAATTTGTTAACCGTTATAATGCTGTAAACGATTTGCGTAATTAGCAGTCATATCGTAAATGACAAACATTTCACCTCATTACCGTACTTTTGCAGTGCAATCTAAACGTATATTTTATACGTTCGCATGTCTGATGCTTATCGCTATACCGCAGTTGTCTTTTACAGATAGCAATCTGCCTGACATTGGGGGGCCTGCTAACGCGCAACTCAGCCCTGCTAAAGAGATTGAGCTTGGTCGAATATTAATCGCAGAAGTGCGTGGGCAATTACCTATCGCAAATGACCCTGAACTCAGTCAATATATTCATTCTTTAGGCACTCGAATTACATCGGGTGGGCTTAATTCAAATTTTCCTTTTACTTTTTTGCTGGTATTTAACCCTAATGTTAATGCGTTTGCCTTACCAGGCGGAATCGTAGTAATCAATAGCGGTCTACTCACGCTTGGCCAACAAGAAAGTGAAGTAGCAAGTGTGATGGCTCATGAAATTGCACACGTTACTCAACGCCATATCGCACGAAATTTTGCCAATGCAAAATCTTTCAGTGTGATTTCTGCACTTACCTTCTTAGGATCCATACTTGCTGCTGCTTATGGCAGCAGCGACCTTGGACTAGCCGCAATATATACATCCCAAGGAGAACTGCAACAACGACAACTTGCTTACACTAGGAGTTTTGAAAAAGAAGCGGACCGGATAGGAATGCAGCTCCTTGTCAGCGCGAATATAGATCCACAAGGAATGCCACTTTTTTTTGACCGACTCAACAAGCATACTCAGCTAAACCGAGGACAAATACCTGAGTTCTTAAGTTCACACCCGCTAACCTTAAATCGTGTGAGTGAATCAAAAGCAAGAGCGAACCAGTATCAAGGATCATTCACCTCAAATACTATCCATTTTAATTATACAAGAGCACGTACCATTGCGATTTCTACCAACCCAAGTCAAATCATTGATCATTTCAGGAAGGCTAGTAAATCATCTGGGACGCTGAGTGATACCGACAATTACACTTATGCACTCGCATTAAGCCGGACAGGTAAAAGTCAACAAGCCATCAAACAATTAGAAAAAATACAAATCACCGCAGACAATGAAGTAACCATTAAACTTGCGATGGCTCAAGTAAATATTGCAGCAGGACAAGCATACAAAGCAAAGAAATCTTTAGAAGCCTTAGATCAGGTATACCCTAACAATTTGCCTATTGTTTATTATTTAGCAGCAAGCTTAATTGAAGAAAATCAAGCACGTAATGCGTTACAAAAACTTGATCAACTAAGTAGCGCTAACCAACAAAACCCAGCCATTGATCAACTCATTGCTAAAGCAGCAAGCAAAGCGAATATACCCTGGCGTAGTCACGAATCCCTGAGTGATTTTTATGCAGCACATGGGCAATATGGCTCTGCAATGGAGCAAATTCAATTGTCGTTAAGGTCGCCTGGGATAGACTCAAATGCAAAAGCTCGTATCGAGGCTAAAAAAAGTCAGTTGCGGGAATTTCGACAAAAACGTGAAAATTTCAAATTATGACGGGCTTATTTTACACCTTAAATAAAACTAAAAATAGGATTTTAAGGTACTGAGACTTGTTAGAAATTCGCGATGTTGCTGCCGCAATTGACCACAAAGCATATACATTTGCTGAGTCACATTATCCACTTCCTCTATCTCTGCTGAAGATGCTCCGGTTGTTTTTATCTTGCGGCGTAAATATTAAAATTTTTTTAGAACATAATTGTTATAAAGAATGCCATCTATTAAAGATTTTGTTTCGGTAAAAATACTACGAATTGCTACGCGCTCATCCTCACTAGGTAGTTTGTTAATTTGCGATGCATTACTCTGAAATTTCTTAAATACATCTAGCGACGAACGGTCTAAGACACACTTTTCAACAACAGATGCAAATATAAAATTTTTAAATATAGACACTTATGCAAATTAGGGTAAATCTGAAATACAATAATCTATGTTGAATCATTTATTACCAATGTAGGCTAAGAGTTATCACTGATAATTAGATACCTCATTGGATGCATAGAAGAATGAGCAAAGCCATGATGCCTATAAAACTTTTGAGCTTTTATATTTGTATCGTCCGTCAGTAACGTAATTCGTTTGCATTCTTTCCTATTCGCATAGTCCATTGCTGCTCGAAGTAATCGCGAACCATATCCTTTACCTCTTTCGGAAGGTATTACGACCATATCCTCTAGTAAGGCAACCATGCCACCCAACGCTGTACTAATTGTAAATAAGAGAGTTACCATGCCGACTGCTTTATCATTTTCCCTAAGAATCAGAACAGCACCCAGTTCATTGTTTTCTAAAATTTTTTGCAGCCCACAGCTTTGTAAGCTTATATCTGGCTTAAACTCAACCTCATGTTCAAATAAATAACCTAATAAACCACACAATTCTGGGATGTCTTCAATTTCAGCTTCAAATACTTCCATAGCAGACCCAGATTATTTTATATTGAAGTTTAAGAACTCAAGCACCAAGTTTTGTGTAATAAGTAAGTACTTCTGACCGTACACCTGATGATTCGACTTTAATCAGTCCAGCACCTTTAATTTCTGTCCCAGGGATTGTCCACCAACACCATGCAGTAAGAACTCCATTGTTCTCTGCCGTTACGACTTCGGAAAGTTCCATAAACGGTTCAGGAAGATTGCCATCACAAAGTGTTATAGCTGTTTTTTTCAATTCCTCAAAATATTTAGAAAAATTGGATTTTGAAATTACACCTGCATTAGGATCATCAAACGTGTAGTCATCTGTCACTGACTGGAGAATCAGATTTGCATCGCCATTTGTCCAACCTTCCGCGTAAAAACCAAGATGGTCAGTAGCACTCATGTTAAATCTCCTTAAAAGTAAGTTCAAAACTATTTAAAAAGTTCGGCTAATGATTCAAAACCAGCTAAATATATATTATTTATTATTTGTTTAGCCTCATCGTTGCTAGCGTCTGCAGCTTTAAATGAGGACTGCCAAATCACGATTGCCATGCCATCCTCTGCACTTTTCACAGTAACAGAAGCATGATAGTTATCTACTGGCAATGGTGATTCTAATATCTGGTAGCGAAATGTCATTGCATGCTCGTCGTAAAACTCAAGCCTCTCCACCACTTCCATGTTATCTGCCAATGTAAGCACTCTGATGTCACCTATTTCTGTACCTGTACCTAGTAACGTGCTTGAAACAATAGCAGGATGCCATCTATCTAGCGCTTTAAACCCACCAACCAATGCCCAAACTGCTTTTGCTGGAGCATTAATATGTGTTGTTTCTTTAACGATTAATTCCTCTGCATAAACAGTAATAGGCTGCATTACACCAGCGATTCCTGTTATTAAAAACATTACTAAATATAAAACATTTAATTTTTTATACACAATATTTGTTTTCATTGTTACCTCCATATTCCTCATATATATAGCCATTTATATGCATTAACGAATCCAATCACTCACACGATAAAAAATGTCCTTTTCACACAAGATTTAAACATACCTGCGAAATAGATACCTATACCCATACACCAATACAAATCCCCAAAGGAGGCTATTTATAATAAAAGAAGCATGCTGGGCAATTACTCCGGATCCGTTGAATGAGGAATGCTCAAATATAGTAACTACAGGAAAAAATAATATTTCTACCACTATATAATTAATTATTTCTAGAAAAGATAACTCTCTTCCATAATCAAATACGGTAAAACATGGCTAAACGATCTTATCGACAGCCAAATGCTACTAAAGTAATGCACCACAGATAAGATGAGTACTAAAACTATTGTTTTCATATTCTTAAAATTATCATGTATTACGATATACTTTTTTTGTAAAATAATTAAAGCGGATATACATCAAAGGCTATTCCAATCCTTTCATCTGGGCCCGCAAAAGGAATTGTCCCATGAAAAAAATATGATGGAAATAATAGCGCGGCGCCCTCTTCCGGTTTTCTTACTGTGATACCGGGACAAAAGTTCTTCGGCAATTGATAATCTGGCCTTCCAAACTCAAGCCATCCAGCATGACCGTCAGAAGCATTATTTACTACCGGTGGAACTCGCACATAATAAACACCACTAAGCCATGAAGATTCATGGATATGTGGTGGATGCCGTCCTTCAGCTTTCAATATTGATGCGACTAAAGTTAAACGATAATTCTTTGGGACACGACCAAAAAATGGGTGTTTAAGGTTAATCTTAAGGCTATTTCGATGTTCATCGATGGCTGAACGTAGCACCTTCTCAAATGCGGCGATAGACTTAGTCGGTTGTAGCAATATATCTTTCGTTACAGCACCGCCACGCGTTACACGCTCTAATGGCTCCCAAGTAAGTGTCGGATGATTGCGAATGTCTTGCTCGAGTTTCGAATTAAAATACTCAAGCGTGCCAAATCCACTTGGGGTTTCGAAATAAATCTTGCGTATCATCTCATCAAAATTATAGAGATCTTGCCATTCCAACTGGCGGCCAAGTTGGGAAAGCGCGATAGCCTTATATGCATTAGCGTTTTGACAATAAGGATCGATTGCCAAACAATAATCCGCTGCTTCAAGCGCACATGCGGGATCATTTTGCACTAACAAAGTAGCTGCAAGATTATAGGCAGCTTCACAGTGTTGTGGATTTTGCTGTAATGCAGTTTGATATGCAGTGCAGGCATCTGATAGCTCACTCATTCCTCTAAGCGAACTACCAAGATTTGCGTAGGCATTAGAATAATCAGGTTTCAAAGTAATCGCTTGATTGAAACATTGACGTGCTGCTTTGTAATCGCGTTGTTCCAACAGCACAATACCTTGACTATTATGCGCTTCTGCATAATTGGGAGCCGCTTGCGTAGTTCGGCGCAGCAACTCAAGTGCTTCACTATATGAACCTAATTGATATTTTGCGATACCGCCAAAATGAAGCGCAGTTGGATCATATGGATTAGACGCTATAAGTTTCCCAAATAATCGGTCGGCCTTGCTAAAATTACCATTTTGAAGTTCCCGAATTGCATTTGCTATTTGCTCTTCGCGCTCAAGTGGTTGTGCCACTTTTTGCTTGCGGTTAATTTTCTCAAGGCGTCGTCGCTCAGCACGGTTCATTGCATCCAAAAGCCTCGTGTTAAATTTACTCGGCAATCAGGCTTCAATTGCATTGAATAAAACAATTCAATTTGAATACTTACGCGCGATTTTCTATCCATATTGTAGATTTTCGATATGCGTTCAAGTGTATGCATAATAGCAACATATACAATTTCAAATACATA
>PVMS01004076.1_pt1 | contig 10702 bp, 11 predicted proteins | sample 1853461 | NCBI WGS metagenome assembly PVMS01 (sample SAMN08582032, study PRJNA380276) | Marine sediment metagenome, whole genome shotgun sequencing project. | isolation source: ocean sediment barecode stripped | collected 2017
CGCGGCAGTTGTGTCGCCGCCCTCAGCCCGCTTCAGGAGCTCGTTTGTGTCAGGGTTGTTCGCCCGCATTCCACTTCCCCTATGACTAACCCTCCAAAACGGGCCGAAAGAGATTCACAAAATCCGACAGGTTTTCGGAGTTGCTTCGGTTCGATCGCATGCCCCCACGGAGGAAACTCCGCTTCCTAAAGGCTGTCGTAGTACTCGCGAGCGTCCTGGGCCGTCCGCCTGAGCCCCTCACGCGTATCGACCACAGGCTCGTACGCCAGATCGCGCCTTGCCTTGTCGATCGAAAAGTAGCTGTCCCGCACGCAGAGCCGGACCTCGACGATGCTCACCGGGGGCTTTGGCCTCCCGAAGAGCTGAAACACACGCTCGCCGGCCGTCGCCAGCGCGTGCGCCACTGGACCAGGAACTCGGATCGATCGCACGTCGAGCCCCATCTCGCTCACGAGCGTCTGACTGAACGTGCCTGTGTTGATGGGATCACCATCGGTGACGAAATAGGCCTGGCCGCAAACGGGAGACCCCTCGACGAGTCGCTCCGCCGCCCGGATCTGTGCGTCGACGAGGTTGTCGATGTACGTGTAATCCATGCGCGTGACTCCATCGCCGAAAACCACGATTGGAACGCCTTGCTTGAGCGCCTTGATCATGGGTCCGATGAGCGTGTTGCGTTCGCCGGGCCCGTAGATGCCTCCAGGACGAATGGCGCTGGTGAGTAGACCCGACTCCCCGTTCGCGGCCAGTACGAGCTGCTCGGATGCGACCTTCGTGCTGGAATAGAGGTCGGACGACGTGCTGTACGGCGTGGCTTCGCTGGCTCCGCGATGCGCGTCGCCGGACGCTGTGATGATCGAGCTCGTATGAACGAGACGGCGGACGCCCGACTCTTGCGCGACCCGCAGCACGGTACGCGTCCCTTCGACGTTGACGCTGCGAACGAGCTCCGCAAAGGCTTTTGGCGCATAGGTGAGCGTTTCGATCATCGCGGCCGTGTGAAAGATCGTGTCGACCCCCTCACACGCCTCGAGAAGACGCTTCTCGTCGCGAACGTCACCCTGAAACCAGCGCAGATGCGGGTCATCGAACGGCGCAGGCGCCTTGTCGAAGCCATGCACCTCGCAGCCGCGCGCTAGCAGGGCGCGGACCAGATTGCTTCCGACGAAGCCCGCGCTTCCCGTTACCAAGCAACGTAGGCTATCAACCGGTCTCACTCGTTCCATCGGGCCGGCACCTTGACAAATCGGCCCTTCAAAGGCAACCCGCGGATCAGTTGATGCTGGGCAAGGAAGCGCCCGCGTGGAGTAGTCGAAGCGCCGCGTCCTTCCAGCCGTAGGTCACGGCGGAGCAGACTTTGAAGCGTGCCTTACTGATCCACCATTGCCCATCGACACGCTTGTATTCGTCGTCGTAGTAGCCCCCGACGACGCTCACTGTCTGCACCTCGGTGTTCATCAGGTGATAGACCAGGCCCCACGTCGCGCTCGCGTCGTTAGGTCCTTGCACCTCGATGTGCGGGGGACCACCGTGGTGCATCTCGACGATCTGGGTCTGGCACGCGACGTCTTTGAAGACCTGGTAGAGCCCGTCGCGATGATTCACTAAGCCCACCGGTCCGTCGTAGCGAATCTCGACGGGCCCATCGAGAAAGCAGTCCCGTACGCCTTCCACGTCTTTGGTATCGCAGCAGTGCCAGTAACGAGCTTTGAGCGCCTTGATCGCTTCAATCGCTTCGAGGCGGGCGATTCTGGATTCGAGGTCGGATGAGGCCATGAAGAAGACGTATCCGATGGTCAGCAGCGGCGCCAGCAGCAGCGGCGGTGCCAGCTATACGGCGAGCATCGACCGCATCGTGGGCCTATCTCGCCCTTACGGACACACCGTCGCGCACGCTATCGCTCGGATACGCGATCACAGTGTCGCCTTCCTCTAGACCCGACAACACTTCGGTTTCGATTCCGTTGGTTTCTCCGAGCTCCACCGCTCGAACGACCGCGGTCCCCTCTTCGACGACAAAGGTGGCCCAAGCTGCCTCGGAGCGAAACACTGCGCTCGCGGGGACCTTCAACACGTCCTCGCCCTCCCAAATCGAGATGCGCGCTTCGACTCTGTACCCGTCTCCTAGGCTGGACCAGAGGTCGCGATCGTCGTCCATGTCTATGATCACGTTCACGCGCTGCTCCTCCACCCCGAGGGCAGAGAGCTTCGTAAACGCGGACGGCTCCACGACACGCACGTGGCCGCGGAGGGGATTCTTGCCTCCCCATCGCTCGATCAACGTCGACGCTCCCGCTGGAATGCGTGTCGCATCCTGGCTCAGCACGTCGACCACGACCTCGAGCGCAGAAGGGTCACCCACCTCGAGAATGGCGGTTCCGCCTTGAACGACGCCCTCGCTCTTCTGAAAGACTTTGAGGATTTGGCCGGCGACGGGGGAGATGATGTCCAGCTGTTCGCCTTCTTCGCCCTCCCCGCTCAGTTGCATCAGCGCGGTCTGCGCAAGCTTCAGCTGGTGCTCGGCAACGCGCGCGCCGAAATTGGCAGAGCGAAGGTCCTCCTCGCTCCCCCGATAGGTGGTCACCGCGCGGTCCGCATCGCTCCGCGCGAGCCCGCCTTGCTGTACGACGGCAAGGGCTCTCTCCGATTCCTGCTTTGCAAAGTCGCGCTGATACCTCGCGCGATTGACAGCTGCCTGTGCCTGTCGCCGAGCGGCTGTCGCCGCATCGACGCGCGCTTTCGCCTCAGCCCTGGTGCGAGAGTCGAGAAGAGGGGGAGGCAGAGGCACCAGGCGAGCGAGAACTTGGCCCTCCTCGATCGCGTCGCCAGCCTCCAGGTCGAGCCGGGCCAAGTTGCCCGTAATCGGCACGGAGACGAGATACCGATCTTTGACTCGTGTTCGGCCGTCTTCGTTGACGGTGACGACGAGCGGCCCTCGCTGGACCTCCGCAACCTCCACTTCGACGGGATTCGGAATCCACGCGACTACGATGAGGCCCACCGTCGCAAGCACCGCCAAAGCGATGAGAGCCCGTCGAATCCATTTCCTCAAACCGGACGGCTTATCCATGCGCCATCACTCCTTACTCCCTCGTCTTGAGTACGCCAATGAGATCCAAGCTATCGAGCCTCCGCCGCACGAGCAGCGCGCTCAAGACGGCCGCGGCCAAGATTACCACGACGGAAAACGCATAAGTTCGGGACGAGATCAACATCGGCATCCGGAATTGCTCAGGATCGGCTTGCAGTTCGAGCAACCCTTGGGCCCCGAACGTTCCGAGAACCAGTCCGAACGGGATCCCGAGGAAGACCTGGACCGCCTGCTCCCCGAGAAGGATTGCCGAGACCTCGGCGCGGGTGAAACCGAGGACGCGGAGCGTGGCGAGATCGCGGCTTCGAACCGAGAGGCTCACTCGCGCGTTGTTGTACACCACGGCCACGGCAATCGCCGTCGCGAACAAGGTGAGGATGAGCGTGATCACTTGCATCGTCTGACCCGTCTGCTCTTCGAACCTCTCCAGCAACGTGCGCTTCCGGTGGATGCTCTGAACCGTTGGGATATCAGTCAGTCGCATTTGCAACTCCGCCTCTCGAGCGGGGTCTACCCGCAGCAGCGCGGTGTTGATGGTTGGATTCTCGCGCAACAGCTCGTGCAAGCTGCTCTTCTGCATGTAGCCCTGGAGGCCAAACGCTTCGTCGATGGTGCCACTGATCTGGACTCGACGGGTGCCGCGGTCGCTCTCCTTGAGCTCGACCTCGATGAAATCACCGGGCTTGACCTCCAGAATGTCCGCGAGAACATCGGTGATGAGCAGCCCGCTATGCGGAATGCGCGCCGGGCGAAATTGCCTGTTGAACAGCCTACGCAGATGACTGTCGGGCGGAAGACCGACGACGATGCTGTCCCGCCAACGCGCCCCAGAACGAAATCGCACCGGCGTCACCCGGTAGCCGTCTACCTGGTCGACTCCGGGAAGGTGTGCGAGATACCCGAGCCCGCGGCTTGCGACCTCGTTGGTGAAGTTCACGCTGATGTCTTCGCGCTGCTGGCGGCCAAACTGCAAATCGAGGATCGGCCCGTGGGCGTCCTTTCCGAATCTTCCGAGGATGATGATCGCCAGAGCGAACGCGATGCCTGCGGACGACAACACCGCGCGAAGTGGGCGGCGCCAGATCTCTCGAAAGACCATCATCGTGCTTTGGTGCACCCTGCGTAGCCCCGGCACACGCTCGATCGGTGACGCACGGTAGCGCGCTGGTGACGGGGGTCTCATCGCTTCAGCCGGCGGAAGCGTCACTGCTTTGCGGACCGCGAAGCCGACTCCAACCATGGCCGCCACAAAGCTCCCAATGATCGCGTTGATGGCAACGGGAAGGTCGATGCGGCCGCGCGTCATCGGAAGGCGGAAGAACTTGGCGTATAGATCGAGCATGGCATCGGCCAGCCAGGCGCCGAGCCCCACCCCCAACAGCGAGCCGATCAACACGATCACAAAAACCATCTTCAAGTAGTGGAGAGCGATCGTGGAGTTGCCGTACCCCACCGCTTTGATCACCGCAATCTGGCCGCGCTGTAGTGCAACTAGTCTCGAGAACACGACGTTCAACAGAAACGCCGCCACGGCGAGAAATACGCCGGGAAGCACGATTACCATCGCTTCGATCTGCGCAAGCTCCCCGTCGAGGATCGAGTTGGAGATCTGAAGCTTGCGACCGTAGGCGCCGAGCCCTCCGTAGGGTTCCAGAATTCGGTCGACCGCAACGAGAACCGCGCGCTCGTTCGCGCCGGGCTCCAAGCGCAGCACGACATCGTTGAACGCGCCTTCCATTTGAAAGGCCGCCTCGATGGCGCTCTCCGACATCCACATCGGTGCGAATCTCTCGTCGTCGGAGGTGATGCCTCCCGGCTCGATGGCGAACACGTACTCCGGAGAAAGCGCCAGCCCGACGACGATTAGCTCGTGCAGCTTCCCATTGAGAATCGCAGGAATCGTCGAACCCGGGCGGAGACCATGCGCCTTGGCGAACGGCTCGTAGACGAGCACCTCGTTGCTGCGCCGAGGGTCGGGGAAGCGCCCAGCCTTCACGTAGACATCGTTCAGGGGAGGCCACCCGTGGGCCGGAAGCGAAATCAGTTGGCCGTGAGCCGGCGTGATCATGTCGTCCATCGGCAGGAGGACTTCTTCGACGACCCGCGGATAGACCGTCGCCACGCCTCGCACGTCGTGAATCTGATCAGCCACCGAATCGGGCGCCCGCTTCAAGCGAGAAAACACGTCGGCAAACCGGTACTGCTCGTAGTACGCCGCCCGCGAATCCCCGAGCGCGCGCCAGGCGCTGCGCAGTGTGATGTAGTTGGCCACGCCTACGGCGACTACCAGAGCAATCGTGAAGGCCTGCCCCTTGAGGCGCATCAAGTCGCGAAATAGCTTTCGGTCGAGGACGTTCACCACGTCAGCTCGGACGGCGACACTTTTGTGTCGTTCCTGTGATCGCTCGCAACCATCCCATCGGACAGCGACACGACGCGATCTGCCATCGCCGCAATGGGCGCATGGTGTGTGATCACCGCTGTCGTCGTTCCGAGCAAACGGTTCACCTGGTCGATCACCTCGAGCACGCGGATCCCCGTCTTGAAGTCCAGTGCGCCCGTCGGCTCGTCGCAGAGCAGTATCTTGGGTTGTTTGGCCACGGCGCGCGCAATCGCAACGCGCTGCTGCTCGCCACCAGAAAGCTGGGCCGGAAAGTGATCCATCCGCTCGGTCAGCCCAACGAGCGCCAGCGCCTCGCTCGGGTCCAAGGGAGTCTTCGAGATCTCGGTCACGAGAGCGACATTCTCGCGTGCCGTGAGGCTCGGAATCAAGTTGTAGAACTGGAACACGAAGCCGACATTCTCACGCCGAAACTCGGTCAGCTCCCGCTCGCCTGCTCTCGCGATGTCCTCGCCTCGATAGAGCACCCGCCCCGAGCTCGGCACGTCGAGCGCGCCGAGAATGTTGAGCAAGGTCGACTTGCCGCTGCCGGACGGGCCGAGAAGGACCAGCAGCTCTCCCTCGTAGAGAGGGACGTTCACGCCCCGCAGCGCATGCACTTCGACGTCACCCATCTGGTACACCTTGCTCACGTCTTGCGCGGCGAGGATGGCTGAGCGTTCGCTGTTTGGTTGGGGCTCTGGCATCACGGCGTCCAACTAGCGTGCCCGTTCGTACGCTTTGTGCCGATTCAGGTCAACTCACCCTTGAACCTGCACGCGCCGGGAGGTTATGAGAGGGCATGCTCGTGGAGTCCGAGTTCCAAAATGCGACGCTCGACGAGCAGACGTGGCGGTACCATGACTCTGGGCAAGGGCGCCCGGTCGTGCTCATTCACGGTTTCCCTGACACCCCACACTCCTGGGCCGAGATCGCGCGCGCGCTGAACGAAGCGGGTTACCGGACGATTCTTCCGTACCTGCGGGGCTATCATCCCGACACCCTGGTGCCAGCTCGGCCGTACGATGCACTGCACACTGCCGAAGACGCCATCGGGCTCCTCGACGTGTTGGGATTGGAGTCGGCTGTGCTCGTGGGTCATGACTGGGGCGCAACGCTCGTCTACGGCGCAGCCGCGTTGGCGCCTGATCGAGTGCAAGCCATCGTGCCAATTGGGATTCCGCACCCACGGACCTTGAAGCCCAAGAACGCCCTTCAGGCGCTAGGGCTGTTCGTCATGGCGAGGCACTTCTTCTACTTCCGGGCGCCGTGGGCCGAAGCTGGTACGCGCCGCAATGACTTTCGGTACATCGACACGCTCTATCGGCGCTGGGCGCCCGGCTGGCAAGGGCCCGAGCGCGACGCTGCGGTCGCCTGCGCGAAGGAGGCCTTCTCGACACCCGAGGTGCTGAGCGGCGCGCTCGACTACTACCGGGCCATGGGGTCGAAGATCGATCGGCGTCTGCGGGGGCCGATCAATTGCAGCGGCCTGATGGTAGCCGGCGGAAAAGACTTCGGTGGTCGCCTCGGACCCTACAAAAAGTCCCAGGGCCTCTTCGAGGGCGGCGCGGAGCTCCTCGTCATGCCAGAGGCCGGCCATTGGCCCCATCGCGAGGAGGAGTCCCAGTTTACGGAGGCGCTCCTTCGGTTCTTGGGGGAGCTCCCATAGAACGCGTTGCTCGGGTCTTGACGATATTGGTTGACAGCCTCAACTATTTAGTTGCATCATTCAACTATTGGAGGCTTTGATGGACAAGGATCAAGTACATGACGTCGTGAAGTCGGGGTACGCAGAGGTCGCACGCCAAAAAGGCGGCTGCTGCGGCAGCCCGGCCGCAAGCGCCCACGCGGAGACTGCTGCCCTCATCGGCTACGCGGAGGGAGACATCAGCGGCGACGCGGCCGAAGCAAATCTCGGGCTTGGCTGCGGCAACCCGACCGCGCTCGCTAGCCTGAAACCAGGCGAAACCGTCGTTGATCTCGGCTCTGGCGCTGGGTTCGACGCCTTGCTCTCCGCTGAAAAGCTCGGCCCTGAAGGCCGCTTCATCGGTGTGGACATGACCCCTGAGATGCTCGAGCGAGCCCGCACGAACGCGGTGAACGCCGGCCACGCGCGCACGGTCGAATTTCGCGAGGGACTGATCGAGAACCTCCCCGTCGCGTCAGAAAGCGTGGATGTCGTGATCTCCAACTGCGTCATCAACCTCAGCCCGGACAAGGCGCAGGTGTTCCGGGAGGCGCATCGGGTGCTCAAGCCAGGCGGGCGTGTCGCGGTGAGTGACATCTTGCTGAGTGAGCCATTGCCGCCGGAAGTCGCGAAGCTTGCCGCGACCTGGATTGCTTGTGTGGGCGGTGCATCGACCGAGGAGGAGTATCTCGGCTACATGCGCGCCGCTGGATTCGAGAACATCGAGTACACCCGCAAGCCAGCCGGGCCAATGCTCACGCCGAGCCTCCAGGACCCGATGTGGAAGGCGGCGGTCGACTTGATCGGCATGGAGCGAATCAACGAGATTTCAAGCACCGTCTTCAGCTACTCCATCACCGCTAAGCGGCGATGAGCTCGGTCGTCGAAGACGTCATCGCGTTCTACCGCATGTTCTCCTCGTTCGAACGCGAGGAGATCTGCTGCGGGACGGTGAGCCCTGCGCAGTGCGTGCTCCTGCAAACACTCGCGGGGGGAGAGTGGGACGTAAGCAGCCTGGCCTCCCAGTCGAGGGTCACCAAGGGTGCGATGACGCGCCTGGTCGACGGACTCGAAAAGCGCGCCTGGGTCACCCGTACAAGAGGCGAAGACGACGCCCGCCGCGTATTGGTCTCCCTCACCGCCGATGGCAAGAAGGAAGCCAAACGCCTCAGCCGCCTAACCGAACAAAGCATCGCCACCATCCTCACGCGCATCCCGAAAGCCGAGCACGCCCAAGTCATCCGCAGCATCCACCTCCTCCGTCAGGCAGCAGAACAAACCCGCGCTCAACTGGACTGCTGCTAAGAGGAGTGTGACCCCTATTCTCAGTCGGCTTCGAAGCCCGCGGCCTTGTGCGCGCCGTCGCAGAACGGTTTGTTCTGGGAATGGCCGCAGCGGCATAGCGCGGCCTTCTTGCCCTTCCACGCTTCTCGACCGCTTGCCGCCATGATGGTGAAGTTTCCGTTGAGCAAGAGTGGACCGTTGGGCGCACGACCCACCTTGAGTATTCCGCCAGGGGCATCGAAGCCTTCCCCGCTGTCGCCGACCGCTCCGTAGTCCTTGAAGCCAGCATCCTCGTGGCTGTTGTCGCAGAACGGCTTGTTCTTCGACTCGCCGCAGCGGCATAACGCGGCTCGGAAGCCCACGCCGGACATGTCGTCCGCGGCACCATCAATCTCGAGATGGCCGCGGACGTAGAGTGGGCCGTTGTACATCACCGAAACCACGTTCTCGGCCTCCGCGACCTCCCCCGTGTCGCCGTCTTTGCGTTCGTAGGTCAGCGCGCCGCTGGGGCACCGGTTGACCACGTCGGCAACTTCGTCCGGGCTCGCGAGATCGGGCTGGCACCAGGGTTCCCGGCCACCGATGAAAAGCTCGTTCTTGGCACGACCGCACTCCCCAATGTGAATGCACAGACGTCCGTCCCAATGGACGTCTCGCTCGGCGCCCTCGTACTTCACAACCTTCTTGTCGCTCATGGGGTTCCTCCTGGCGTTGCGGCGTCGATGGGCTCCATCCAGAAGCTGATTCTCTACTACAGAGGCCCGCAAACCACTACAGCGAACTGACGCTGAATCGCTCGACGCCCAACAGCGTGGTAAGCAGGCAATTCAGATGGCGCATCAGCATCACCACCATCACGCGACCGCCGCCGAAGTTGCCGGAAACCGCCGGCGTCTGGCCATGGCGCTCATGCTGACCGCCGCGTACATGGTTGCCGAGGTGGTCGGCGGGCTTGCCGCCAACTCCTTGGCGTTGCTCGCGGACGCTGGGCACATGTTCTCGGACGCCGCCGCCCTAGGACTTTCCCTGGTGGCGGTGATACTCGCCCAGCGCCCCGCGACCGCGCACCGCACCTACGGCTTTCACCGGGCCGAGATCCTCGCTGCGCTTGCCAACGGTGCCGCGCTTCTCACCCTCGCCGTTCTGATCGCGCGCGAGGCCTGGGAACGTCTCTCTGCACCGCCCAATGTACAAGGTGGATTGATGCTTGTGGTCGCGTGCGGCGGCTTGGCGATCAACTTGGCGAACCTGCGTATCCTGAGCGGGGGCCGCGAGAGCAATCTGAACATCCGAGGGGCCTGGTTACACGTGATGGCCGACACCCTGGGTAGCGTCGGCGCTATCTCCGCCGGTGCTGCGATTTATTTCCTCGGCTGGCGATGGGCCGACCCTGTTGCATCGTTCGTCATCGCCACGCTCGTTCTGTACTCCTCTTGGGGTCTCGTTCGAGAAACCCTCGATGTCCTCATGGAGGGCGTACCGAAGGGCATCTCGATCGAAGACGTCACGGAGGCTCTCAAGGAGCTTCCAGGAGTACTGGACGCTCACGACCTGCACGTCTGGTCGTTGACGAGCGGCAGGAACATCGCGACCGCCCACCTAGTCATCGCTGAAGACGCGGACCACCAGGGCATCATCGATGCTGCCAATCGAACTCTCGCCGACCGCTTCGCGATCCAGCACGCGACCATTCAAGTGGAGCACGACGAGCTTGCGAGCCAATGCAATCCCTGCAGCTCGACTGCCTCGATTGGCTAGGAGCGCTTCAGTCGTCGGTGGGCCGTCCGCTAGCACATCTCGCGCAAATGCAGACCTTCCCTCGCACCTCGGTAGGAATCGCTGCGAGCGCGCCCGGACTCATGGTCACCGTCATGCACCAACACGACTCCGCATCCTGCCCCGCAGCGACGGCGCATTCGTTGGATTTGCCGCACAGAGGGCACTTGGTGCTGTCTTTCGGGTCGGGGCGCTCGGTCATTCGATCTCGGTGACGCGTTCTATCCGTTGGTACTGCTCTTCATAGAGCTGCACGATGTACGTGTGCATCTCGTTGAGTCGCACCAGCTGCTTTCGTGGCGAGGCTTCTTTCTCGTTCGCGTCACACAACTTGGTAAGCTCACTGACAGCCTCGAGAGAGCTGCTCGCCCGCGTCGCCGAGACGGCAACCAACGTGGTCATTGCCAGGGCCGGCAGCGCAACCATCAAGAAGCGCGACCAGACGCCAGGCGGTGTGCGCCGAATCATCCAGGGCGACATCATC
>PVMS01145191.1_pt1 | contig 10700 bp, 11 predicted proteins | sample 1853461 | NCBI WGS metagenome assembly PVMS01 (sample SAMN08582032, study PRJNA380276) | Marine sediment metagenome, whole genome shotgun sequencing project. | isolation source: ocean sediment barecode stripped | collected 2017
ATCAAATACCCTGATTAATTATTTGTCTTAGTGGAACACAAACTTTTCAAACTTTGTTATGCGACCCGCCCATCAGCGGTGCGGCAGTATATACGATTTTTCCGGAAACGATCGTATGAATCACTTTGCCACGGACCTTCCAATCATGGAATGGTGAATTCTTGCTTCTTGACTTAAAACTATTGACATCAATTTTATATTTAATATCAGTATCATAGATAGTAATATCTGCTATTTTACCTTCAGTTAAATTTCCTCGGTCTATTTTAAATATACGCGCCGGTTCCGAGGACATTTTTTCAATTAACGAGCTCATAGTCAATATTCCTTCATCGACGAGAGCCAGCGAAAGGGGAAGGGCGGTTTCCAATCCGACAATACCGAAACACGCGTGATCGAACTCCACCTGTTTATCCACCAGATCATGCGGAGCATGGTCCGTTGCGATCATGTCGATGGTGCCATCCTTGAGACCGGCCTTTATATCTTCAATATCGCTCTGCGTACGCAAAGGAGGACTCATTTTACTGTTGGTGTCATAGCCTCGTACGGCTTCATCTGTAAGTGCGAAATGATGTGGCGCTACTTCGCATGTCACCGGCAACCCCTTGGCCTTTGCCTGACGCACCAATTCTACAGATCCGCCACTGCTTATATGGGCGACGTGCAATCGGCCACCAGTTTTCTTGAGCAGGGCAATATCCCGAAAGACCATGATGTCTTCTGCTTCCGTAGGCATGCCCTTCAATCCAAGTTCGGTCGAGACCAGACCCTCGTTCATGCAACCACCTTCGGTGAGGTCTAATACCTCGCTATGCTGGATGCAGGGCAGATCAAACATACGGCTATATTCCAGAGCCCGGCGCATCAGTTCATTGCTCATGACCGGGTGGCCATCGTCGGAAAAACCAACAACGCCGCAATCCTTGAGTTCTCCCATGTCGGTCAGTTTTTCTCCCTTGAGACCCTGGCTGATAGCGCCAATCACAAACACATTGACGGTGTCTATTTCCCTGGCACGCGCTTGAATGAGCTCGGCCACCGATCGATTGTCTATAACGGGATCCGTGTTGGGCATGACGGCCACTGAGGTGAATCCCCCCGCCGCCGCAGACTCGCACCCAGTCTGAATCGTTTCTTTGTATTCAAAACCCGGTTCACGAAAATGCACATGCATGTCGATGAATCCTGGAGAGACGATCAATCCCTGTGCATCGATCTCCTGAGCTCCCTTTGTTTGCGGAGCTGGAAGTTTACCTTTTGGCGCAACAGCAGATACTTTGCCTTTATCCAAAAGCAAATCAAAATCGCCATCAAGCTTATTGATTGGGTCGATGAGCCGACCATTTTTAATCCATACTTTCATTACTTCCTCCAATAAGCAGGTACATCAAAGCCATGCGAATGGCAATCCCGTTGGTCACTTGGTCGAGAATCATAGAATGTGGTCCCTGCATGACGTCGAGAGCGATTTCAATGCCTCGGTTAACGGGACCAGGGTGGATGACTAATACGTCCTTGGAAGCTCTTTTTAAACGCTCTTTGGTCAAGCAGAAATAATTAGAATATTCCCGCAAGCTGGACAGGAGATTTTTATTTTGCCTTTCCATCTGGATTCTCAGCATCATGATAACATCCGCATCCTGAATCGCTTCTTCAAGATTATTGGAAACCTGGACCCCTAATTTTTCCATATCGATGGGAATCATGGTCGAAGGGCCAACCACCGTAACCTGAAAGCCCAGGGTATTCATCAGGTAAATATTGGATCGAACCACCCGGCTGTGAGCGATATCGCCAACGATAACGACTCGAATGGGGCCATCCAGCGTTTTTTTATGTTCGCGAATCGTAAGCATATCCAACAATGCCTGTGTGGGATGCTCATGCGTACCGTCTCCGGCATTTATTATTGAGCAGTCAATATGCTCTGCCAGCAAATTACAGGCCCCAGCGCTGGCATGGCGCACTATGAGGATGTCTGGTGCCATGGCTTCCAGGTTTCGCGCCGTGTCAATAAGCCCTTCACCTTTGGTCGTACTACTCGAAGAGCCGGAAATGTTGATCACATCGGCACTCATACGCTTGCCCGCGATTTCAAATGAAGTCCGTGTCCTTGTGCTGGGCTCAAAAAATAAATTGACGACGGTTCTGCCGCGCAGGGTAGGGACTTTTTTAATCGTGCGGGTAGATATTTCTTTAAACGAATCAGCGGTATCCAGAATGGTAAGGATTTCGTCTCGGCTAAGATCCTTGGCGGACAACAAATGCTTGAATTGAATGGTTGTCATTTCGTGGCATCCTGAACGATTACCTGGTCATTTTCATCCTGTTCTTTCAGATGGACTTGCACCCGGTTATTTTTGGCTGTGGGTATATTTTTCCCGACAAAGTCTGGGCGAATAGGTAACTCGCGGTGCCCCCGGTCGATCAAGACAGCGAGTTGAACCGTTGCCGGACGACCAAAATCCATCAGCGCATCGATGGCCGCTCGGATAGTGCGCCCTGTGAACAGAACGTCATCACATAGCACGACATGCTTTCCTTCAAGTGGAAAATTGATCTCAGTTTTTTTCAACTCGGGATTGATTTTTCCCGTGCCGAGATCATCCCGATACAAAGTGATGTCGAGTATTCCTATCGGCACTTCGACATTTTCAATTTTCCTGATTTTCTTATGCAAGCGATCGGCCAGTATGACCCCTCGCGTACGGATTCCAACCAATGCGATATCTGCTGGACCTTGATTTCTTTCAAGAATTTCATGGGCAATACGATTGATAGCCCTGGAAATTTCGTTAGCGTTAAGAACGATTGAAGTCATGATAGATACGCAGAAAGGAGAGAGGTGGATAACGTCCGCTCGCAGATGGAGCAGGAGTTAAGAGCTTGATGATCTAAATTGCTCAAACAAGCTATGACAATTCCCCTCCTACGGTAGTGGGATTGTCGACAAAAAAATACCCCCAAGGCCCCAAAGCAGGCAAGGAGGTTTTCAAATTTCAAAACAAAAACTGACATTTAACGCCATCCCTTGATAATCTCACAGGACCATCTTAAAGAGTTAACGAACGGTTAGCGACATGTTGCATCGCCTTTTAGTCATACTAAGCAATGGACTTCTGCAAGTCAAGGGATTAATCTTGAGCACGGCATTACTGATATAAAGACAGCATTTTTATAGGGAGAACCCTGTGGTACGTATAAATAAGGTGTATACAAGAAAAGGCGATACGGGAGAAACTTCTCTGGTAGGAGGAGATAAGATATCCAAAGATCATATTCGTGTGGAAGCCTATGGCACGGTGGACGAACTCAATAGTTTTGTGGGCGTTGTCCGCAGTTTCAATGCACAGTTATCACCCTCGGAGAGACGCGACAAACTGGAACTCATCCTAAACACTATTCAGCAGAGACTTTTCGATCTGGGGAGTATTCTGGCTACAGAACCTGGCAACACGACATATTCGAAAGAATTTTCCGAAGAAAATGTCAAGTGGCTGGAAGATGTGATCGACGCAATGAATGAAGAACTGGAGCCTCTCAACAGTTTCATTTTACCTGGAGGAAGCCCGCTAAATGCATCTCTGCATGTCAGTAGAACAGTTTGTAGAAGAGCAGAAAGGGTGGTCACTTCGCTTTCCAAAGAGGAACCCGTGCCGGTCCAGGTCATGGCTTTCCTGAATCGTTTGTCCGATGCTTTATTTGTTTTCAGCCGATGGGTGGTATGTACGATGGACGAGAAGGAATATCTATGGAAACCCGGCGATACCGAGTTTCCCGACTGGCGTTGGCATAGCTGAGGGTCTCTCTAAGAACTAAAATCGATCACGTTGCAAGGGAACGTATTATTTCGCCCGATTGCCTTTCCATGTGAGGCAGACGTCGCCTTTCCGTACAGTCAATTGGCAACCCAGGCGCATGCCGACTTCGAGGTCTTCTTCCAGCAGGTAATCCTTTTCCTCTTCGGTGACTCTGGAGAGGTTTTGCATGCCTTTGAGCACAGTCAATTCGCAGATTCCGCAAGTACCTTCGGTACAACCAAAGGACAGGGATACATCTGGGACTTCATCGCAAAGATCAATGAGAGAAGTTCCATCTTCCGTTTCATGGGTGATTCTGTTTGGCTTAAATTCAACTCGTGCCATATTTTATATTGCTCCACTATTTATGTCTTCGCGAACCACAGTAAGTGGCGTGACGATCCAGGGGTTTTGTTTGTTCCAGGCAGGGCATGCCGCGCCCAAAAGCCAACCATAGTCAACATGATTATTCTACACCAGTAAAACCGGTTCTTGCCAATATTACAAGCGGAGGCATCTCCGCCCACTACCGTGGGAGGCAAGTAATCATAGATTGCCTGAGCAATTTTAGACCATCAAGCCTTTTACTCTTGCTCCATTTGCCAGCGGAGGCATCTCCGCTATAGTCCGCTGTCTTGAAGCTTTTGCACCAGTTCCATCTGCTCAGGACTCAGAGCTTTTGGGTATATAACCTCCACCTGCACCAACTGATCTCCCGTCTGATGGGTTTTAGGATCGGGAAAACCCAGACCCTTCATTCTCAAGCGGGTGTTATTTTGCGTCCCGGGAGGAATTTTAATCGCCTTGAGGCCAGCTGACAGGGTTTTGACTTCCTTTGTGATTCCGAGCAGGGCTTCTGACAATTTAATGATCACTGAAATCACCGTGTTATTTCCCTCGCGTTTAAAAACAAGATGCGGCAAAACTTTTATTTTCAAATAAAGGTCACCGGCTTTTTGGCCTGAAGATCCTGGATAGCCTTTTTCTTTTAACCGCAGTTTTTTGCCGTCTTGAATTCCCGCAGGAATCTTGAAACTGGTTTCTTCCTGCTGTCTATTGCGTTGCAGAGTGATCTTTCTGGTGACTCCTTCCGCCACTTCTTCAAGTGTGATGGATATTTCTTTTTCAATATCCGCTCCTTTGGTAGGCCTTGAGGTTCGGCTCCTAAAATCCTGGCTACTTTGACCGGGGAATGGACGTGGTCCTGCTTGGCTTCGAAAATAGTCCTCTATGCCGCCAAACCCACCCAAAGGATTGCCTTGCCCGCCAAATGGATCCCCCTGACTTGCATAGGGATTTCCTTGGCCCTGGCCAGAACCAAAATTGCCAAATATATCATTGACGTTAAAGTCACGAAAAATATCATCTTGAGAATAGCGCTGATGAAATCCTTCGGAACCATATTGGTTGTATTGTGCCTTTTTCTTTTTATCACTTAAAACCGCGTAGGCTTCCGATATCTCCTTAAATTTTTCCTCTGCCTTTGGGTTGTCTTTATTCCGATCGGGGTGATACTTCATGGCCATTTTTCTATAGGCCTTTTTTATTTCCTCTTCGGAGGCATTTTTTTTAACCTTAAGAACTGAATAGTAATCTTTCATAAACTCCAACAAGTTGAAATTAAAGGCATTATCCATTATTATAATAATTAATAAGAACATTATAATTGAAATCAAATGGAATTATCTCTAAAACTTACTCCACTCATTGCGCTTAATATATTAACCAAAGCGCGGAGGCATACTGACTCACCAAGATTGCATGGAATCATAGACCGTATTTTGGACAATTTAGAAAAGGAAACTTTGCATGCCGCTATTAAATGGACTGGCGCCGGAGCTTGAAGTAGAGGCCTGGGTTCAGGGACAAAATTTAACAATTAAAGGTGCCAGAGGTAAAGTGCTAGTGATTGAAGTTTTTCAGGTCAATTGCCCTGGTTGCTTTATCAGTGGGATACCTGAAGCGATTGAAGTGCACCAGAATTTCAAGAATGATCCGGTCGAGGTTTGTGGGCTGGCAACAGCTTTCGAAGATTTCGATAAGAACACTTTGAACAATTTGGTCAAACTACTTGAAACTGGCGAGGTCATTGGCGACGCGTTGCAGGGTCTTACTATGAAAAATCTATTGGATGGCAATCGCTTGCGCTATGATATTCCGTTTCCAGTTGCCTGGGATAAGGTGGTAGCAAATACCCACGGATGCTCTGAAGAAGAGATTAACAAAATAATTAGGCGCGATATTCATGATTATGACCACCTGCCACTGGATAGCCAGCAAATGATACGTTCTCAAGTAGTAAATTATTTACAGCAAAAAAGATATAAACCATTGACCTTTGATAAGTACGAACTTCGCGGCACGCCTTCCGCACTCATCATCGATAAAAAAGGAATTCTGCGGCACAGTTTATTTGGTTCCGGACTGGGGCTGGATGACCTGATAGAGACCTTGCTCAGGGAGCAGAATTGAATGTTGAGTTACCAGGAAATCATAAAGAAAATCGACCAGCTTGAAGAAGCAAATATTCTTCTAGTCGCGCTAAAGTTTGGAATTTTTACAATTTTAGAGAAGAAGTCCTTGTCGGCCACGCAAGTAGCAAAAAAAGCCGGAACGAGTGCAGAGGAAACCGGCGTTTTACTGGATACCTTAGTGGCAATGTCCGTAGTTAAAAAATCTGTAGGTAAATTTAGCAATACCTCTGTGACCTACAAACATTTCTGTGCCTCCAGTCCGCATTACAAGCCAGGCACCATCATGCTGAAGCTGGAAAACCGCGACGAATGGTCGCAGTTGCATCAAATAATCCAAAGTGGCCGGAACCCAACGGATTATGCAGGTGGAGACGATGCTGTTTTTCGTCGACAGTTTACGTTTGCAATGCACGAGAGAAGTCAGCCCTACGCCCAACCCATTGCGAAGTTTGTAACTAGAAAACCCGTCGGTCGTTTACTGGATCTTGGCGGAGGTCCAGGATCGTATAGTGCCGCCATCCTGAAAATGGATAAAAAAACTGAGGCGACTATTCTCGATCGTGCATCCGCCATAGAGGTAGGTCAGGAAATTCATCAATCGTCCAACGTTTTTCACAGGATGAAGTTTGAGGAGGGCGATTTGTTTGACTCTGAATGGTCGATGGGATTTGACACGGTTTTATTTTCAAATATATTGCACATTTACAATCCGCGAGAAAATAAAACATTGTTAAAAAAAATCCGCAAGATATTGACACAAAGCGGCAGGTTGATAATCGTGGATTTATTCTTGAATAAAAATAAAACCACGCCTTATGAAGCCGCCTGTTTTTCTCTCACCATGCTTTTGTTCACCGAAACCGGTAAAACTTATACTTTTGATGAATGCAAAGCATTATTGACGGCCACAGGTTTTTCTAAATTTCAAACCTTCAAAATCGCCAATGGATCAAGCCTGATCGAAGCAATTAAAAATTAAAGAGAGCTTTAGTGATTAATCGTTTCCGCAGTTTGAATCATTCCCGCGAAACTACGTACAAGAAATTCAGTTGATACGATTAAGGCTGGAAAAATTTCTCGACTTAAAATCCGTTGGAATTAGCGTGTGGCCTTGAAATAAAACAACTCCCAGGTCGAATAAACTCCCTGCGGTGTAGAATATTTTTCATCGTAAGAACGGATAAGACGTCTCAGCCCCCCGGGATTCATCATCGGCAACGGAGCCGCGCCGATTTGCTGTAGATTCCGAACCAATGTCAGGGTGCTTGGTGAGAAAATATTGCGTTTTTCAACACAACATTCCTGCAACGTAAATCCCCCCTTTCTAAGAATCCTCTTCCATTGATCCATCGATTTCAAATTGGCCGGGCTGTCAAGAGAAGCCGTTTCCCGAAATTCTTTGAGGGTCTCCGGGCCGAAGGTGCTAAAAATCAAATGCCCCTTTTTCTTTATCGACTGAGCAAGCCGAATCAATGAGTTTTGTGGCTCATGAAACCATTGAAATACAGCATTAGCAACAATTAAATCAGCTTCTTCAAATGCAATATATTCTGCATTGCCCGCCAAAAATTGAGTGTTTTCAGGAAGTTTCAGTTGGGTGCGCAAATACTCCAGCATGGCAGGAGCGAGATCGTTCAGGATCAAGCGGCCTACATTTTGCGTCAATAAATGACGGGTGAAAACTCCTGTTCCGCAACCAATTTCGATAACCGTTCCGGGTAAAGTCTGCGGCAGGTAGGAGGCGAGGCGCTCGCCCATGTATTTCTGCAGGTGTGCATGCCGGTCATAACTTTTAACATGTTTGGAAAAACTGGCGATAATTTTAGATTCAAAATCCGGCGAATCAGGATTCGTTTGCATCGCAACAATTCCAGGACGTACTCGTGGCAGGGAAAGTAATGTTAGACAGGAAATCAGTTTTTACAAGGCATTTTAAAACATACGGCAATAGTTATCATGAGTATTTATGCCTCAACAAACAAAATTTCCTGGGAATATTTCCTACAGGCGTTGCGCCTCTCGATTAGGCAAAGTTATAGGCAAAACAGCCGCTGGTGCATCGCACCATATAGTGAGGACAACTACGGCAGGGTTCTTTCACTTGAGTATCTTCAAAAACGTGGCTGAGAAACTTGGTATGCATTTTCTTCACCGCGATATCGTTAATTTCTTTGTATTCCTTTACATTGCCCAACTTTAAATTGTGAAATGGGAAACAATTGAAACAATCGCCCAACGGATCGATATCCATCGGGCTGTCGTCGGCACAACCCAAATATAAATCCTGGGTATCCCAATGGCGGATATCAGGAACAGGTTGGTTGGCGTGATAAAAAAATCGCTCAACCAGGGGATACTCTTCTTCTTCAATGGTATCCAACAGGCACGGTGGAAACGAACAGTCGAAGCGGAAACAAATCTGCGGGAAGTCCTTCATGATATCCATCATCATCCGTCCCATTTTAGGGAAATCCCGGATGGGCAATGACACATTTTCCTGCTCGCCTACAATGGGAAACGCTGGGCTGACACGAATCTTATATTTTTGTCCTTCAGGTAAACCCATTTCCTGGTAAATTTCGTCGATTTCCCGGCATTGGGTGTGTAAATCCTGTTTGACCGAATACAGGTTGAGACTAAACATCAGGGCCTGACCATTCTCACCTAGAATGGCTTCTGCTGATTCACGACAACGTTGATGATTTTTTTCGGAAATATTTTCCATCGTTTGCCAGTTCAGCAATATGGAAAATTCGATTTGTTTTTTCATGCTACCGTCCGGTCCGACAGTTTTCAAAAGCAGATCCAGGACTTTATCCGGCATCAAACCATTTGTGAATACCCCTAGATAAGTGAAGTTCAACATATTATCCAGAGTATTGGAAAGAATGTCCGTGAACCGAGGATGCAGGGTAGGTTCTCCACCCATAAAATTGATCAGCGAAACATTTTTGACGCGAGGCAAGAGATCATCCAGGAAAAACTGGTAATCCATGGACTTGCTGGGCGTCTGGACATGTTCTTCCATGTACTCATCAGCAAAGCAATAATTACATTTTAAATTACAATAACTATTTAAGATGATATTCATTGATCCGACCCCTGCTATATTAGAAGACGTTCCTTAATCCGGCACTTCAGTCCTGCGTAGCGATGCATGAGCATATGCAGTAACCTTCGCACAGTCGGACAACCAAAGGCTTCGTCCAAGCTTATTAATATTCAATCCGTCTTGCCATCATAAAGGATTTTTCTTATAATGTGGGACATTAATCCCCGTAAACACCAAAAGATGAAATGAGCGCAGATTAAATGTTGGCCTTCTCCAAAGACATCACACAAAAAAATCCAAGGGTTCCTCAAGAAGGTAAAGATTCAAAGCTGAAGGACTATATGGACTATCAGCGTAGATTGAATAATAGCCAAATTGTCTACCACGCACTGAAATATGCCAGAACCCAATTAGAAGACAGCTTGAAAGCATTGCGCAAAAAGAAGCAAGATCCCACAGCTTTTCTGGAAAAAGCCTTTCCTTTTTCTCATCGTTTTGCAGAACCCAAAACGCTGTTATTGATGATAAAGAAACTGATCAACGGCCACAATGTGCCAAGAAAATGGTATCGGATGAATGCCTATTACTACACCTTGGCCTACGACTGTTTGAAACTTTTTATTACCTTCTACAACGAACTGGTCCAGGAATCGTCGGAAGAGGCGAAGGACTATAGTTTCTCGCAGGGGCGGGAGATTGATTTCAATGACTGGGTATATTTATTTTTTGAAGACCTGGATTTTCACATTGGTCAAGACCTGGGATACAATCATTATCCTTTTGCCAAGCGCAACAAGGCGGTAGAGGAAGAACTCGCAAAAGAAACGCAAAACGGACGTTCACGGGAAGAAGGCTTAAAAGCTATCCAGAAAAATTTCGAAATTGATGATTGCTCACTCAAAGTTCTTTTGAACAAGAAAATCAATGACGAAAATTTGGAGTTGTTCTATACCACCATGGACAATAACATCTACGAATTTCTCACCTTCAAAAAGGAAGGCAGTTGGGAAACCATGGATGGCGAATGTTTGATGGACCAGGTTTATACAATGGGTTCCCAGCTTAAAGTAACCGTTTGGAAAAAACGCAAGAAAAAAGAAAGTTAACTCTCCCCGTGTCACACCAATCCTTTACGAAATTTAACCTAACCCTGGCTGAAAAAAGTTGATTGTTCCTGGAGGTTTTGAATGGGCTTACTGACAGCCAAACCATCATCAAATAAAACTGCCAAGAAATATCAATATTTTCTCGATATCGATGAATGTCCTGACTGGCAAAAGCAATTCGACAACGTCAATCCCATTAAACTGGAAATTGGTTTTGGCTCTGGAGACTTTTTAATCAAAATGGCCATTAGGGAACCGCATAATA
>PVMS01158005.1_pt1 | contig 10700 bp, 7 predicted proteins | sample 1853461 | NCBI WGS metagenome assembly PVMS01 (sample SAMN08582032, study PRJNA380276) | Marine sediment metagenome, whole genome shotgun sequencing project. | isolation source: ocean sediment barecode stripped | collected 2017
ATCATTTGGCAGGCAAAGAGATGACAATTGGTCGCTTCTATTCCAAGAACCGTGAGTATATGGCGGCGATAAACCGGTTTCAGGTTGTGATCAAGGAGTATCCGACCACCAGTCAAGTGCCCGAGGCGTTGCACCGTTTGACCGAAGCCTTTCTAGCCATGGGTATTGTTGCAGAAGCTACCAAGGCCGCCGCCGTTCTCGGCTATAACTATCCTGATAGCGACTGGTACGCCTATAGTTATGAATTGCTTTCAGATAAAGGGGTGGCGCTGACAGGCGGTTGAGGTGCATTCTATGATGTCGATCGGGAGCATATTGCCCGGTCCCAATTGCGATACTGACTGAAGGTGAACCTGGCAATGCTTCGCAGCCTGACTGTCCGCGACATTGTTTTGATCGACTATCTAGATCTCGAGTTTCAGCCGGGACTTTCCGTGCTCACGGGTGAAACAGGTGCCGGAAAATCAATTCTACTGGATGCACTGGGCTTAGTATTGGGACGCAGGGCAGATCTTGCGTTGATCCGTACAGGTTGTGCGCAAGGCAGCGCCACGGCCGAATTTGCCGTTTCGGAACATAGTGATGTGGCGGAATTGCTTGAGCGGAACGGTATCAGCCTGATCGACAATGCGTTGGTTCTCAGGCGAGTGCTTACTGACGACGGGCGAAGCAGAGCTTTCGCCAATGATCAGGCAATCAGTGTTGGCTTGTTGAACACGATCGGCGATCTGCTGGTGGAAATTCATGGTCAGCATGGCCAACAGGGCCTGATGAATGCAAGTACTCATCGAGTTCTGCTGGATTTGTATGGCGGATTGACAGATGCCTCTGCGGAAGTTGCAGCGAAATATGGATCAATGGTCGATATGGTTTTTCAGGTAGAGGAGATAACGGCCCGCATCCATAAGGCACGTGAGGACGAAGAGTATCTTCGACATGCGGTGCAGGAACTAGCCTTGCTTGCGCCAAAACCCGGAGAAGAAGAAGAACTGGCCAAAGCCCGTTCAACAATGATGCATGGAGAACAGGTGTCAGACGAGGTGGCCAGTGCCCTTGATACCCTGATGGATGACAAAGGGGCGGAGAACAGCTTGCGAAATGCGCTTCGTCGTCTGGAACGCATCGCCGACAAGGCCGGGGACGAGCTCAATATAACAATGGATCTGATGAGCAAGGCATTCAATGGCCTGGGCGACGCAATAAGTAGCCTGGAAACAGCGGCACGCAATCTTGAATTCGACCAGAACAGGCTTGATGCAACAGAGGAACGACTGTTTGCGCTACGCGCTGCAGCGCGCAAGCACAGTTGTCAGGTCGAAACCCTGCCGGAAGTACATATGGCCTTGGTAAAACAGCTGGATGCGCTGGATTCAGGCGAGGAAGAACTCGCCCAAGCGCAGGCGCGCCTGGCGGACGTAACATCCGACTATCGTAAACTGGCCGAAAAGCTTAGTACGGATCGCGCATCGGCCGCCAGACGCCTTGATGTAGATATCAATAATGAGCTACCTCCGCTAAAGCTGGAAAGGGCTGTTTTTCAGACAAAGGTAGATGTCCTTCCAACTGAACAATGGGGCGTGAACGGGGCAGACAGAGTGGCTTTCAACGTATCAACCAATACCGGTTCGCAAATGGGACCCCTGTCCAAAATTGCTTCGGGTGGCGAGCTTTCGCGCTTTTCGCTCGCTATCAAAGTAGTGTTGGCGCAAGCCGGAACCATGAAAACCATGGTATTTGACGAGATTGACCAGGGTATTGGAGGGGCAGTTGCTGCAGCGATCGGCGAGCGTCTGGTACGCCTGTCGCTGGATGCGCAGATAATGGTGGTGACGCATTCGCCCCAGGTCGCAGCTCGGGGTGCACACCATATGCGGGTTGGCAAGGCGACCGAAGGCGGCACAACCCTTACTCGTGTCGATCCCCTGACCCTCGACGACCGGCGGGAGGAAATTGCCCGCATGCTTGCAGGCGCTGATGTTACAGACGAAGCTCGTGCCGCCGCGGAGCAATTGATGAAAGGTGAGACTGTACCATGAGCGATAATGGTCTGCCGATTTCTCGTGGCGAAGCGGCGATCGAACATGAGCGCCTTTCTGGCGAAATAGCCGACCACGACAGGGCATATTACAGCGAAGATGAGCCATTAATCAGTGACGCCGAATATGACACGTTGCGCTTGCGGTTGCTTCGCCTTGAAGAACTGTATCCCGATCTACAGACACCTGACAGTCCCAGCCAGGGAGTGGGAGCACCCGCGTCTTCAGGCTTTGGCAAGATCACCCACGCTGTACCTATGCTATCGCTTGCCAACGCATTTCACCCGGAAGATCTGGCGGAATTTGTGGGTCGTGTGAAAAAATTTCTAAGTCTTGATGAGGGCGAAAATGTAGAACTCGTTGCAGAACCAAAAATTGATGGTCTTTCCGCATCGCTTAGATATGAGGGGGGGCAATTCATTGAGGGTGCCACCCGGGGTGATGGGCAGGTCGGCGAAGATATAACCGAAAATTTGCGTACACTGGATGAGATACCGGATGTGCTGAAAGGTGAGGGCTGGCCCGATATCCTTGAAGTGCGCGGCGAAGTCTATATGGCAAGAAACGCATTTCTTGACCTCAACAAGCGGCAGCAGAGTGAGGGTAAGAAGCTCTTTGCTAATCCGCGCAATGCCGCAGCAGGTTCCGTGCGGCAACTGGACACCGGCATAACGGCTGAACGGCCTCTCCAGTTTTTTGCCTATGCGTGGGGGCAGATATCTGTTCGGCCTTCAACCACCCAAACCGGGATGTTGTCCCAGTTCAGTACGTGGGGTTTTGCGGTCAATCCTGACACTGTTCGCTGCAATGATCTGGAATCGGCCCTGGCGGCATATAAAAGAATAAGCGAGGAGCGATCGGCGTTGCCCTACGATATCGACGGGGTCGTCTACAAGATTGATCGTCTGGACTGGCAGGATCGACTGGGCATGGTGGCAAGGTCGCCACGTTGGGCCGTCGCGCACAAGTTTCCCGCCGAACAAGCGCAAACAGTTGTGGAAAGTATTGAAATTCAAGTTGGCCGGACAGGCGCATTGACGCCTGTTGCCAAATTGGCCCCTGTAACGGTTGGTGGTGTAGTCGTGTCGAACGCAACTTTGCACAATGAAGATGAAATCAACCGCAAGGATATCCGTATCGGCGACACGGTGATTGTGCAGCGGGCCGGAGACGTTATTCCCCAGATTGTTGAAGTGGTCTTGATAAAAAGGCCCGCAATTGCCGTTAGTTATGAATTCCCTGTGACATGCCCCTTTTGCGGGTCTCATGCTGTGCGGCCGGATGGCGAAGTTGTAAGGCGGTGTACGGGTGGTTTGGTTTGCGCTGCCCAACAGGTGGAACGTCTGCGGCATTTTGTTTCACGCAACGCAATGGATATCGAAGGATTGGGGGCCAAACAAATCGAGACCCTATGGTCTGATGGAAGGATCAAGACGCCGGTAGATATCTATACCCTTGAGGCACGTCAGGAATCTGGTGAGATTGACCTAGGTTCAATTGAAGGATGGGGCCAAGTCTCGGTCGCTAATCTATTTGCTTCAATCAACCAGCGGCGAGACATACCATTTGACCGTTTTTTATACGCTCTTGGAATCCGTCATATTGGGCAGGAGAATGCCCGTCTGCTGGCGAAGAACTATGGCGACTTTGATCAGTTCGCCGCCAGTATGGTTGATGCTGTTGATACCGACAGCGAAGCACGCGCGAGCCTTGAGAACATCGATGGTATTGGACCCAAAGTTGCGGCCGCTCTGGTCGCGTTTTTTGACGAACCACATAATAGCGAGGCAGTAGCGGCACTCCGTCGCCGGGTCTCTGTCGATCAGTTCGTGAATGCCGAGGCAGACGCTTTGTTTGGTGGCCAGACGCTTGTTTTCACAGGGTCAATGGAACAGATGTCGCGGGCCGAAGCAAAAGCCAGGGCTGAATCGCTGGGGGCCAAGGTTGCAGGTTCAGTTTCCAAAAAAACCGATATGGTGATTGCAGGGTCTGGGTCCGGTTCCAAGTTGAAAAAGGCGCAAGATCTCGGTGTTAAAGTCATCGATGAAGGCGAATGGCTGGAAATTTTGAACAGCCTGGATTAAAATAACATTTAATAACAATGACTTAGTAATTTTCTGTCGGTATGCATTTTTTGCATATCGAATTTGAATTCATGGCACTTTCAACTCCTCGCTTCAGTCGCAATATTACGTCCAACGCACCCAGGAATGTGGGTGGCTAGGAACAGAGAGCGTAGCTGGAGTTACAAGATGATTAAGGAATTCAAGAATTACGTCACGCGGGACGTTCACCACTTTATGAATCTGCTTACTGACAAGGGGCAGGTAGTGAATTTAGCGCCAGTGAATGACAATGCAATAAACGACAATGACCTGACGGTAGCAGGTATAGTGCCGCCAAAAGCTGTCGCCTAGTATTGAGTTTGGGGTGATCGGTTTGATGTCCGTCAAGGTTTTTTGAAAAGAACAAGCGTTGTCCAGTCGCCGATTACAAAACGGCGTGACAATACAAGCCCATACTCGCGATAGCATCGCAATATCCCAGCTGCCTGTCTGTTGAGAAGGCCGGACAAGATAATATGGCCCCCCTTTCCCGTTGCTGCGGAAATGGTATGGGCCATTTTTCTGAGGGGTCCCGCCATTATGTTGGCAACAATCACCAGGAATGGTCCGTTTGAGCGCAGTGTCGGATTGGCAAACCCATCACCTTCTGTAAATACCACGCGGTCATTAACATGGTTGCGCCGGGCATTCGCACGCGCGACTTTAATTGCGACTTCGTCAATATCGCTCGCAAAGACTTTCCCGATGCCTGCTTTTGCCAGTGCGATGGCCAGAATACCCGTGCCACAGCCAAGGTCTAACAGAGGCCCCCGCAGTCGCTTTTTTGCCAGCGTATCAATTGCTCTCAAACAACCCAATGTGGTTTCGTGCTGACCAGTGCCGAAAGCCATGCCGGCGTCGAGCAATATATTATGGCCGCCGAGCGCTGGTGTTTTGTGGTGGCTTCCATGGATATGAAACCGGCCTGCATGGACCTGTTGGTGGTGCGTTTGCGACACCTGCACCCAATTTACAGCGGGTGTAATCCGGAGCCTAAAGGTATGAGGTCTCAGGGTATTGTCTACGGATATAGCGTTCGGTTTATGGTTGAAAAACGCGTCGATCTGCCAATTCGGCGTGCCTTCTATTTCAAAACTGGCAATAGCGGGCGGGTCGTCCTGAGGGCAAAGCGTAAGAATGGCGGCCTCGATACTGCCTACGTCTGATTTTGGAACAGTTGTACTCAGCTGCCATCCACTCATGGCAGTCAGCCTACGGTCGTTGGTTCGACAAAGGAATCGAGCACCTTTTTCGTCCCCGCTTTCTCAAACTTTATCTCCAGCTTGTTGCCTTCGACATCAACTATCAATCCGTAGCCGAATTTTTGATGGAACACGCGCTCGCCGATCGCATATTTGCTTGGCTCTGTCGATGCCACTGATATCTTTTTACCAGTGGCCCTGATCGCGGGGCGCAGAGGGCGCCTGTAGCGCGCCGTGTGAAGCGGTACTTCTTCCCAGTCGACATCAACGTTGTCATCTGATCGACTGCTTTGGCGGAAAGTCGGTTGGCCTTGATAGAGACCTGGCGCTGTCTCACGTGCAACATGGTCTTCAGGCAGTTCGTCGATAAAACGTGAAGGCAATGAAGCGCGCCATTCATTGAATACTCGCCGATTGGCGGAAGCGCAGATGATGGCATTTTCTCGCGCGCGGGTCAGGCCAACATAGGCAAGGCGACGTTCCTCCTCCAGCGCATTTGTGCCGCCTTCATCAAGGGCGCGCTGGTGCGGAAACAGGCCTTCCTCCCACCCGGGCAGGAAAACCGTGTCGAATTCCAGTCCTTTGGCACTGTGCAATGTCATTACGTTGACTTTGTCATCTGCCGCAATGTCGTCGATATCCATTGCCAGGCTAACGTGTTCGAGGAAACCGGCGAGATTTTCGAATGGTTCCATGGCATGGATCAACTCTTGCAGATTATCGAGGCGGCCTGGTGCGTCTGCTGATTTATCGAGTTGCCACATTTCCGTATACCCGGATTCGTCGAGCACGATCTCAGCCAGTTCAGTGTGCGGGATTTCGTCTTTGAGCTGGGACCAGCGTACAAAATTTTGCACCAGATGCCTTAAGCTGTTACGTGCTTTGGCGCGAAGGTCGTCACTTTCGCAAAGCAACTTTCCGGCCTGCAATATGGGGATGCCCTGTTTTCTCGACAAAGTATGCAGGGCTTGGGCGGCCACTTCTCCCAGGCCCCGTTTGGGTACATTAAAAATCCGCTCGAACGCCAGATCGTCGTCCGGTTGGTTGATAACCCGCAGGTAAGCAAGCGCGTCGCGGATTTCGCGCCGTTCATAGAATTTGTGCCCGCCAATTACACGGTAGGGAACCCCGATGGTCATGAATCGCTCTTCAAATTCGCGTGTCTGGAACCCTGCTCGCACCAATATCGCCATTTCGTTGTAGGAAGTTCCTTTCCTATTCGATTCTTCGATGATCTCTCCGACGATCCGGGCTTCTTCCCCGCCATCCCACAGGCCAATTACCCGGACTTTCTCACCACCATTTGCGTCGGTCCAGAGCGTCTTGCCCAACCGACTTTGATTGGCAGAAATCAAGCCCGATGCCGCGCCCAATATGTGTTTTGTAGAGCGATAATTACGTTCAAGCCGAATAATCTGCGCGCCTGGAAAGTCTTCTTCAAAACGTAGAATATTGCCGACTTCAGCACCCCGCCATCCGTAGATGCTCTGGTCATCGTCGCCTACGCAGCAGATATTATGATGGGTCTGCGCCAACAGACGGAGCCACAGATATTGAGCGACATTGGTATCCTGATATTCATCAACCAACAAATATTTGAAGCGTTGCTGATAGTCAGACAGAATATCCGGGTTTTCGGTGAACAGGGTGATGCATAGAAGCAGTAGATCGCCAAAGTCAGCGGCGTTCAATGTTGTCAGCCTTTTCTGATAGGCTGCATAAAGCTTTACAGCCCTGCCATCGGCGAACGCGTAGGCGTCTTCTGCTGTTAGTCTATCAGGGGTCAGCCCCTTGTTTTTCCAATTGTCGATAATTGTGGCAAATTGTTTCGCGGGCCACCGCTTTTCATCAATATTGTCTGCCACAATCAACTGTTTGATCAACCTGATCTGGTCGTCGGTATCGAGAATCGTGAAATTAGACCGCAGTCCTACCAATTCCGCGTGACGTCGCAAAATCTTTGCGCCGATTGAATGAAACGTACCCATCCAGGGCATTGATTCAACGGCCTGACCAACCAGGTCCGCAACCCTTTCACGCATTTCATTGGCGGCCTTGTTAGTGAACGTAACCGCCAGAATTTGACTGGGCCATGCCCGGCCTGTTGAAAGTATGTGCGCCATCCGGGTGGTCAGTACGCGGGTCTTTCCTGTGCCTGCGCCGGCCAGCACAAGAACGGGTCCATCCAGCGCCTGCACGGCGACAGCCTGCGCTTCGTTCAGTCCGTCAAGGTATGGCGGCGTGGTTGACGCTGGCATAGCAGGGTCTTGGGCGGCGTCCTGAATTGTATCAAGGTCAAATGGATCAGACATGAGATTTTCTTATACCATGCGGCAACCTGAGTGCGACAGATTACCGCTCGCCATGCTCTTCGTCACGCTCCTCAAGAAGGGCGCGATTATATGCCCCAAGTGCGTCACGATAGCGTATCAGCCCAATGATTGTCGGATGTTCCTGGTCTTCGAGTACCGGCGCCAGGTCTTCTCCTGTTGCTTCCATTAAAGACAAAGCGACTTGCAAAGGGTCTGACTGATAGATGAGCTGCCCGGGAATTGTGGCCATTGCCGAGGCCAAAGCAGGTTCGTTATCATCGGCTTTTTCCAGATGTTGCTGCAATCCGATCGGTGTGATAACGCCTTGAAATTCATTAGCACTGTCGCAGACGAAAAGCGACGCATGCGGTGACAGGGACATCAGCAGGCGCACGTCCTCGATCGATTGGTCGTCCTTCACCGTCCGATGGTCGGTTCTCATCACATCCCGGACGCGCATGGACTTGAGAATATGTCCAGCCCGACCGTCGCGCAGATCAAGGCCGCGGCGTTCCAGTTGTCCCTGAAAGAAGGATGGTCCCGCGACTTGACGATATATAGTGCTGGCAATTGCCGTTGTTACCATGATGGCGATCGACAATTGGTAATCACCTACCAATTCAAAAACGATCAGAAATGTGGATATGGGCGCGCCCAGGACCGCGCCGGCGACAGCACCCATTCCTATGATGGCAAAAAGGCCATGGTCAGCAGTTACGCCGTTCGTCAATTGAGACGCTATCAATCCCAAAGTACCACCGGTCATTGCGCCGATGAAGATGGCCGGGCTGAATACGCCGCCACCAAAACCTGCACCCAGACTTATCGCTGTCATGGCAATTTTCAACAAGAGCAAGACAATCAACAGCCAAAGGGCAAAATTCCCCTGTAGCGCGGCGTCAGTTGCTTCATAGCCGACCCCCAATATCTCGGGGAAAACAATTGCCACTGCGCCCACGATCAATCCACCGATCACCGGATGCGCCCAGCGCGGCCACAGGGTGATACGCTTGAACAAATCCTCGGCTTTGAAACAGGCCCTGACAAACAGAATAGAAACCAGCGCGCTGAGGATTCCCAGTATCAATACCAGGGGAACATCCCATGCAGATGAAAAGCTGTATGCAGGAATGGTGAAAGCAGGAAAGTTACCCATGTAGGCGCGGGAAACGATGGTACCTGCAACGCTGGCCATGACAATGGGAGCAAACGCGTGCAGAGCGTAATGACCCAATACCACTTCGAGTGCAAAGAAAACGCCGGCGATTGGAGCGTTGAATGAGGCAGCGACAGCGGTCGCCACACCGCAGGCGAGCAGCGTACGCGACTGGGCAGGAGACAGGCCCAGTTTTTCTGCGATCCAGGCTGCCAGCGTCCCACCCAATTGAACGATTGGTCCTTCACGCCCGGTTGAGGCACCGGCGCCGATACTGGTCGCTGACAGAACGGTACCGGCAATACCCTGAAAGAGTGGCATACGTGCATTGCCGACAGCATTTGCAGCAATCACGTCAGGAATGCCACGAGGGCGCCCGTCACGCATGATGTATCGCAGCATCAGGGAAACGGCGACGCCACCAGCGACGGGCGCCAGCAAGACCCGCCACCAGGGTTGTTCTGCCGCCGAGCTGAAGACCGATTCGCCGCCAAAACCCAGTGCGATCAGTTGAACGCCTTCGATCAGCAAGCGAAATCCGATAGCACCAAAAGCGACGACAACGCCAATGGCAGTAGCGACAACATAAAGGATCATCTGTTGGTTACGTCGCAGATCCCAGATTGATAAAATTAGGTGACGGATCATCTGTAATGGTCAGGAAGGGTGTGCATGCCGAGCCTATTGCACCATGATCGTAATTCTGTCTGAAATGACCGCGGGTTCGTGCGGGATGTGGAACTGGTCCCCGAGGATCAGTTGAAGCGTGTAAGTTCCGGGTGCAAGATCAAGGATCGTTTCCGTCTGGCCCTTGCCGAAATGCTTTAATCCTTTTTCCGTCGGCATCGCTTCATCGAGCGGTGGTATTTTCCGGTTTATCAACAGGTGATGATGGCCAGTATCAGTATATTCAACACCCGCAGGGGCTATACCCATCACCGATAATCCAAACCGGATGGTAACAGGACTGGTATGATGGGTGTTGTCGGCCGGGGTAAGAATATAGACCCGCGCACCTTCGGGTGAAGGAGTACGAGGCATGGTTTCTTCAGTTGAGGCAGGCAAAGGGGCCAGCAAGAGAAGAGCCAGAAAGGTCAAAACGGTTTTCATGCGATATTCCCCAGTTCTCGATTGGCACTCGTCACTATCAGTATTTATATATATGTTTTACTTGACCCAAAGCCGGGATGCTACTGCATCACGCTATTTTGCCCACGTACATAAAGTGGCCCCGGGTTTCTGGAGGCGCGGTTGAGGCGACTTTTATATACGATTGCATGGCTGTTCTTGTTTGTGGTTACGGCGGCGGTAATTGCACCCAGCTTCATTGACTGGAACGTTTATCGCCAGGAAATTGCCGAGCAGATCGAATCGCTTTCCGGACGCTCGGTATCCATCGATGGAGATATCGCTTTTACGCTGCTGCCTTCTCCGGCTTTGTCCGTTGAGAAACTACGCATCGCGAATATACCCGGTGCGAAAACAGTTGATTTTGTTGTACTACAGTCTCTGGATATTGAGGTTGCGGCACTTCCATTGTTGCGAGGTATTGTGCAAGTGGAACGCACTGTATTGAGGGGCCCTACAGTCAATCTGGAGCGACTGCAAAATGGAGATACCAATTGGGTTTTTGCCGAAGCATCAGATGAAACAACTTCCACCACAGGTGAGAACGACCTGTTTCGTGTGACCCTGGACCGCCTGGTAATTGAGCAGGGGACGATTCGTTTCTATGATGCGACGAATAAATCGACCCAGTTGATCGAAGATATTGACGCAGTTATATCCGCGCGTTCAATACAAGGCCCGGCAAGCTTGAAAGGACAGATGTCGCTTAACACCATCCCGTTGGCGCTTGATGTCTCGGTGGGAGATATAGGGCAGAAAAG
>PVMS01165268.1_pt1 | contig 10699 bp, 10 predicted proteins | sample 1853461 | NCBI WGS metagenome assembly PVMS01 (sample SAMN08582032, study PRJNA380276) | Marine sediment metagenome, whole genome shotgun sequencing project. | isolation source: ocean sediment barecode stripped | collected 2017
ATTTTCCTCTGTTACCAGGGTAATGCCGTCCATGGCAAGCTGCTGCAGGTCCAGCTTGGCATCTTCAAAGTCCTGCTCGCTGACCGGTTCCAGGGTCCTGGTCCTGACGGCCGCCTCTCCTTCGCCGGTGGTTTCGATCCTGACCCGCCAGATGCGATCATTTTCTTGCACAAACTGGCCTTCCAGCACCATAAAACGCTTGGTGCCGGCGCCATCTACACTGCCATTGAGTAAACGCCATCGCTCCACTGCACCCGGCCGCATGCGGAACAGGCTGGGACCCTTCAATCCGTTGACCGCGATTAAGGGCGGAAAGCGGAGATTTCTTTTCTTGGGGCCTGCATCAGGATCGAACGAGAAAACGGCAACCCTCTGGAAGAGCATCAATCTTTCACGGTAATCAAACGGGCCGGTTGGTGTTTCAGGGTCTGGCCAGTCCTCACCGGTCATCTTCCTGTTGATGGCCTGGTCAACATCGCCCTCAACGAGCAGGAATCCGGCCATGCCACTTGATACCTGGTTGTGGGTGGAGCCATGGGAATGCGGGTGATACCAGTGAGTACCAGGGGGATGCGGTATTTTTTTGCCGTCACGATCAAACGACAGTTGTAGCTTGTAGCCCAACTCGCCGACGTGCTCGTTCTCAGTCAATACATCCGTGTTATTACCCGGCGCATCCAGGCGTGCCTGCCAGTCTGCATTGGGAATAATGCGCAAAAAGATATTGTCCGAGTGAGTGCCGTCCGGGTTGGTTTGCGGAAACACGTGCAGGCCATGTGTGTGCAGATTGGTGCTGTGGGTTGAATGATCTCCATTGATGTGTCCGCCAATATTCCAGCCGGGTCTGGTCTCAACATTGATTTTCTGAAAGGTCTGCTCCGGATAAATGATCGGAGGACAGCGCGTTGGATTTTCCGGATCACCCCCAGTCACCTGCTCTTCGACCAGGGCACAGATTTCCATTCTGAAGTCCTCGACGAATTCGACGATGTCAGGAGCGGGGCCTGCCATGTGCTGGCCCTCGTTCAGGCCCATTGTATTCCTGACCCGAATGCGCAGGGTTCCGTCGTTTTGAACGCGGATGGTCGGGCCGGGACTGGTGCCGTTATAGCTGAATATGGATGGAACGGGGCTGCCCGGTGAAGTGGCAGAGCCCGGATTCTGGTTGCGTGCCACATTAAGGTCCAGTTCCGAATCGGGCCAGTGCTGTGGACGCCAGGTCCAGGGCTCCTGCCAGTTTTCAGCCAGCACGAATTCTGGATCCATGTGATCGCCTATTCTGGGGACCGGTGGTTTTTCACGAATGGCGGAACCTTTATTGGAAACCTGTCCTTCAATTGCGCTTGTTGTTTTTTGATCCAGGGCATGAGGTACGGCACAGCTGGCCAGCGATGCGACGACCCCGCTTGCCCCAAGCTTGATAAAGTCCCTGCGTTCCAGCCCCCGTTTGTTATTCCCTTTTTGTTTGCTCTCTTTTTGATTTTCCTCGGGGGAATCCAGACTCATGTTTGCCTCTCGATTGTGCGCGCCGTTTCAGCGTTCTTCCTTTTATTCTAGTCAAAATATTCATTCATGGTGAAAAATGAATATTTCATCACTCAATTTTTCCGTCTTACTTATAATGGCGCGCTACAAAGGAGTTATAGATGCGTCGACTCAGCGGGCCAATATGCGGTATTCGAATATTGCTGCCGGCCATGTTGCTTAGCCTGGTTTCTACTAACTCATTTCCGGCTGTGGACGAAGATGGTGATGAAGAAATTGCGATTGGCGAAGTAATTGTCACCGCTCAGCGCCGTTGGCAGTCAACGCTGGATTATTCGGGCAATATTCAACGACTCGATGCTGCTGATATCGAGGAAGTGCAGCACCAGCACATCCATGAACTGCTCAATCGCGTTGCCGGAGTGTGGGTGGTACGCGGGTCTGGCCAGGAGCACTTGACAGCCATTCGCTCGCCGGTGCTTTCCGGCGCCGGGTCCTGCGGCGGCTTCCTGTTTCTGGAGGATGGAATTCCTACCCGGCCGTCGGGGTTTTGCAACGTCAACCAGTTGTTTGAACTCTACAGTGAGCAGGCCGGCTCCATCGAGGTCATCCGTGGTCCGGGCAATGCGTTGTACGGTTCAAATGCCCTGCACGGTGTAGTCAATGTGCTGATGCCCTTACCCGGGGATTCGAGCAGGCCGTATCTTTCGCTGGAACTCGGCGCCAACCAATTTTACCGCGTCAAGGCATCACTGCCTTTTGACCGTGATGCACCGTGGCATGGGTCAGTCCTTTATGGCAGGGACAGCGGTTTCAGGGATGATTCCGAACACCGCCAGGGCAAGCTTCATATCAAACGAAACGGTTCGCTGGCCGACGGAGATTTCACGCTTGCCTTTACCGCGACCGACCTGGACCAGGACACGGCGGGTTTTATTTTTGGCTTCGAGGCCTACCGTGATCGCGAATTGAGTCGCATGAACCTGAACCCGGACGCCTTCCGCAATGCCAGCAGCCAGCGTCTGTACGGTATCTGGCAGCGGGACTATGCAACATTTAGCCTCGATATCCGTCCTTTTGTGCGGCATACAGACATGGAGTTTCTGCACCATTTCACGCCGGGCACACCGCTGGAAAAGAACGGTCATGTCAGTGCAGGGCTGATCTCTGCAGCAAGTTTTTCCGGTGCGGACCACTACATGGTTGTCGGGCTGGACATTGAATGGGCAGATGCATTCCTTGACCAGTTCCAGGCCGGTCCAGCCGAGGGCTCCCCTTTTCTTGTGGAAACCCGTCCACAGGGCCAGCAATACGATTACGAGGTCAGGTCTTTCAGTGTCGCTCCTTTTTTCCAGTCTGAATTTTTCATCAGCGAGCGCTGGACATTGGGTGCCGGTGTGCGATTCGAATACAGTCAATACGATTATGACAACCGCATGATCTCCGGAAATACCCGTGACGATGGAACCGAGTGCGGATTCGGTGGTTGCCTGCATTCACGGCCGCAAGACCGGTCAGACAGCTACTTCAATTTCGCCCCAAAATTTTCAGCCAGCTATCGCCTGGATGAAGGAACAACCCTGTTTGCCAGCCTCGCGCGTGGCTTCCGCGCCCCACAAATGACCGAGCTCTACCGCCTGCAAAACGGGCAACTGGTCTCAGACCTCGATTCTGAAATGGCCGACAGCCTGGAGATCGGCTGGCGCAGCGAGCGGCAGAACTGGCGTTCGGAGCTGGTGGCTTATGCCATGCGTAAAAGAGACAGCGTGTTCCGTGATGCGCAGGGATTCAATGTCAGCGGTGCGCGCACCCGGCACCGGGGTGTTGAGGCATCCTTTCTGCTCAGGTTCAACGCACGGTGGTCAGTCAACCTGGACGCTACCTATGCACGCCATAGTTACGACTTCACCTTCACACCGGATCGGGGTGAGCAGTTTATTGCGGGACGGGATGTGGATACAGCCCCGCGCTGGCTGGGCAGCACTCGCCTTCGCTACCAAAGCCCGCAATCGTTCAATATAGAACTGCAGTGGGTTTACCAGGGTGAGTATTACCTTGATGCGGAAAATCGTTTCAGTTATCCAGGACATGATCTGTTTAACCTGCGCGCCGGGTGGCGGCTCAATGACCGGGTGCAGCTGTCCCTGCGATTGAACAACCTGGCCGACTCGGCTTATGCGGATCGTGCCGACTTTGGTTTCGGTAATTACCGTTACTTTCCGGGACGTGGCCGCGAAATGTTCGCCGAGTTCCGTTACATGCCCCGGCGTACTCCCTGAAGGCCGGAGCTTGTACAAAAAAACCGGAGGCCCGGTTAGGCCTCCGGCGTTAATTTCCGTTCCTGTGTTTTGGCCGGTGAGGTTTTAATGCTCTTTTCCAATTCCGGCCGCAACGATGCGGGTGGCGAACTTTTCTTTGCCCGGTTTCGCGATGGCTTGCGAGGCAACCGGCTCCAGGCCCATCCCCAGGACGGCGTCCTTTTGCCACGACTGCCAGGCAGTGGCGGCTCCATGGACTTACACCGACCGGGTGATTCGAAAACCAGCCATGTTTAGAGGAATCAGGAGTGTTGTATTGCCCTGGTTGTGCCACGGCCAACAATTCCACTTGCGCCCTAAATATCCGAATTAACCGGATCGAAACATCCCTTTTCGGCTGATTTTATTGGAAAAACCCAATTAGGGGTATATCATACCCTATATGGGTATTTTAGCGCAAGGGAAAAACCTGTGGAATGCGTTGTTTACACGCACGCAGCGCCAGGTTTTAAGCTTGATGTTTGGCCATCCGGAGCGAAGTTACTATGCCAACGAGGTGGTTCGCATTGCAGGAGTGGGTACCGGTTCGGTACAACGTGAACTCGCCCGGCTGAGTGAATGTGGTTTATTGACCGTGATACGGATTGGAAATCAGAAACACTACCAGGCGAATTCTGCATCTCCGATCTATATAGAGCTGCGAAATATTGTCTTAAAAACCTTCGGCGCCCTTGATCAATTGCGAACTGCCCTGTCCGGGTTTGACGGTGAGATTCGACTGGCGTTCATGTACGGACCGGAAGTTAAATCCCCTGTACCCGCCGCACATGACATAAACATCGTTATCGTTTCAGACAGTCTTGAGTATGCTGACGTGGTGGGTGGGCTGACCGGGACTGAAAACAGGATCGGGCGGACCATTCACCCGCTGCTTTTCAAGTGTGGCGAATTTGAATCCTTGTGGGCAGAACGCAATGAGAACGTTCCTGGTATTCTTACACAACCGCGCATCATGCTGGTGGGAACCCTGGACTAATCCGGAATCCAGCGCTCCCGGCTCAAAGCCAGCATCTTGAGAAGAACCAACAGTAACAAACCAGCCAGCCAGTTGTGTGCAACGGCCAGCCCTATAGGCAGGTCACTCATCACGGAAGCGATCCCGATCCCGAACTCAGCCAGCAATAAGACCAGCAGGCCCCAGGCAACTTTTTGAGTGCCCCCGGTGCCCATGATCCCGCCGATGGCAGTGGCAAGAATGGCGAGCGTTGTCAGCACCGCACCCAGGCGATGGGCAATGTGAATAGCAATACGTTCGGGACCGCCGACCGCTATTCCGGACTCAGTGACCTCGCGTGTTGCATTCAACTTCAGGGCTGTGTAAATCGTCGCATCAGGAAACCAGGCACCGTGACAGTCCGGCAAGGTCCGGCAAGATGTTGCTGCGAAATTTGCGCTGGTCAATCCGCCCAGCATGATTTGCACGCTGAGCATAAACAGGGCCACGAGAACCAGCGGGCGGATATGCCCGATGCGGGTTTGTGTGTAATGCGCCGAGCCGGGCCCAAGACGAAACACCAGCCACCCGAGCAGACCCAGCATCAAAAAACCGCCGACAAGATTGCCCATTACGATGGCGGGATTGTGCAGGCTGCCCGAGCGAATTCCGATGATAGCCAGGAAAACAGTCAGGCCAAGCAGTGCCAGGGAAACAACGCGATGTTTTCTTGCCTTGGCAGCCAGTCCGGCAAGCAACAGTATTGCCAGGCCCAGCAGGCTGGCGACCAGGCGGTGCAACGGCGCCGCCCAGGCGAGCGGTGCGTCGGATTCGGCAACAATTCTCTGGTAGGCGCTTTGTGCAATGTTGGCTGTTGTACTGTCCGGTGATTCGCCAATCAGACCGTAGCAAGCCGGCCAGTCCGGGCAGCCGATACCTGATTCATGCAGGCGCAGGTAGGCACTGACCACGACCAGTATGATGACCAGCAGCAGGCAAATCCTTGCCAGGGATTTCAATCTTTCACCCGGTCCAATTGCATCGCCTGGCCACGAACCAGCCGCGCCATGCGCGGTGATGCCTTCCACTCAACGCGGTCATGACCGTGCTGGTAGTTCCAGACCCAGGCCGCATTCCATTGAAAGGAGTAATCATTGCTGGACCAGTATTCTCTGGCCTGGGTATACGGGAAGTAAGTCATATTGGTGGTGGGGGGCGAGTCTGCTTTTCTCAGGTCGGAAAGTGAAGCCAGTTCATCACGTGAGGCCAGTCGCCAATCATGATGCCCGCAAAAACCCACTGTATTGACCGCTTCGACCCATGCATTGGTATCGCAGGCACTGGCGGTGCACTCACCGCCATCGGGCGTACCGCGGTAATCCAACGTTCCGTCATTGGACTCGTCAGGGTCGAACCAGCTATAGGTATTGCGCCAGTCATGCAGGCCTGGCTGGTCCGATTTTACCTCCCAGGTCAGCCCGGTGAACTGGTCCAAAACGCAGTCGAAATCACTGGGTACCGATGCCAGTGTCCGGCCGTCTTCTCCGATCACTGCGTACTTGCTGTCATGAATTTCCAGACCGGGACCAGAGTCCTGATTGCAGGCGGTCAAACCGACCAACAGCAACACTGCCAACGGGAATATTTTCTTGATAATCATTCTCATCCTTGGGTTTTTGCTTTCAACCGGCAGACTATAGTGGTAGGTTGAGCGCGTCGCACGCGTTCACTATAGCGGCAGTTGATCTGCATCAATTAGGTATTTCCAGCACTGTGATAATTTCAGCAGGCATTTGTACATTTTTTTAAATTAATACATGCATTTTGCATCATTTATATATAAAGCAAGGTCAGAATCATGAATCAAGAAGCTCCAGCTAACCAGGAATCCACCCGTGTCCCCCTCATGCAGAGGATCCTGGATAACCCGTTTTTGCTGCTTTCCCTCGGCATTGTACTGCCGACGGTGTTTTACATCATCTGGGGTGTGATGGAAATTGTGTCCATACCGCCCGCATGATGCCAATCCGCATAATATTCACAACATAAAATTCAAATAGGCAAACAGGAATAATCATGAGTTCCATTCAACCCCCAGCCGAACTACTATGGTGGAAGCAACCACTGGATAAAGTTGAGGGAACCTGGATCGCTATCGCGCTGGTCTGGTCCCTGATCATGTTCATCATGATGCCGCTTTGGCATGTGTACGGTAAGCAGAATCTATCCAACGAGGCCTATCGGACCACACCGGAAGCATTCCAGGCCAAGGCCCAGGCTATGGTGGATCAGTACACGATTCGTACCGAGACAGATATGCAACTGCCGGTGGTTCGTCCACCTCCCGGCAGCGACGTTTACCTGGTTGCCAGGCTTTGGCAGTGGTGGCCATTGCTGGAACTTGAAAAGGATCAGACTTATCGGCTGCATATTGCCTCGATGGACTGGCAGCACGGTTTTTCACTACAACCGGTCAATATCAACACGCAGATTTTACCCGGCTATGAAATGGTGCTGACCATTACGCCGGATACCGCCGGTGAGCAGACTATTATCTGCAACGAGTACTGCGGCATCGGGCACCACAACATGCTTGGCAAAATTTATGTAACGGAGGGCGGGTTATGAAAACTCAATTATTCCGTACCTGTCCTGAATCGGGACTACAGTTCCACAAGCCCGCCGAGTGGTTAATGCGGGCAAATGCGGTGGCAGCGGTTGTCATGCTGCTGATCGGTGGATTAACCGCTGTGGGCGTGACTTTGACGCGCTGGCCGGCGATACACTGGCTGCCAGCAGACCGGTTCTACCAGGTATTAACCCTGCACGGCATCAACATGCTGATCTTCTGGATCATCTTCTTCGAGATGGCGGTATTGTATTTCTGCTCCTCAACCCTTTTACGATGCCGCATTGCTTTGCCAAAACTGGCCTGGACCGGGTTCGGGCTGATGGTGGCGGGAGCGATCATTAACAATGTGTCCGTATTCAGCGGCAATTCAAGTGTGATGATGACCTCTTACGTCCCGATGCCGGCCGAACCGAATTTCTATCTCGGCCTGATCCTGTTCGCTGTAGGCGCGTTGATTGGATGCATTGTATTCCTTGGCACCCTGGTGGTTGCCAAGGACGAGAAGACCTACGAAGGTTCCATTCCCCTGGTCACCTTCGGCGCGTTGACGGCCTGCATTATTGCGGTGTTCACCATCGCCTCCGGCGCCATCATTCTGATCCCGACCTACCTGTGGTCACTGGGCCTGATCGCCAATATTGATGCTGCTGTATACCGGTTGATCTGGTGGGCATTTGGACACTCGTCGCAGCAGATCAATGTTGCTGCGCATGTGGCGGTCTGGTATGCAATCGCTGCCATCGTGTTTGGTGCCAAGCCATTATCAGAAAAAGTAAGCCGCGGGGCATTCCTGCTGTACATTCTGTTCCTGCAACTTGCCTCGGCACATCACCTGTTGGTAGATCCGGGACTAAGTTCAGAATGGAAGATATTCAATACCAGCTATGCAATGTACCTGGCAGTGCTGGCCAGCATGGTTCACGGTTTGACGGTACCTGGCTCGATAGAGGTTGCACAGCGCGCCAAGGGCCTGACCAAGGGCTTGTTCGAGTGGCTGCGTAAAGCACCCTGGGGCAATCCCACGTTCTCGGGTATGTTCATGTCCCTGATTGGCTTTGGCTTCATCGGCGGCATCTCGGGCGTGGTGATGGGAACAGAGCAGATCAACCTGATTATTCACAACACCATCTATGTGCCAGGCCACTTCCATGCGACCATCGTGCTGGGTACAACGCTGTCATTCATGGCGCTGACCTACTTCCTGATCCCGGTGCTGTTCCGCCGCCAGGTGGTATTCCCGGTATTGGCCAAGTGGCAGCCCTACCTGTTCGGAATTGGAATGGGCGTGTTCACCCTGACCATGATGGGCGCAGGAACCCTGGGCGTCGAACGCAGGCACTGGGATATTCTGTTCACTGATTCGGTCTTGAGCTTTGACTACCCTGCCAGCGCGCTCACACTGATGGGCCTGGTTGGAATCAGCGGCATGGCGGCCATTGTTGGTGGTGCCGTGTTTGTGCTGATTACCGTGATCTCCGTGTTCTTTGGCAAACGGGTTGAATCTGAGTCCGGTTATGGCACCAGTACGACCCGCTTGATGCGGGCCGAGCCGGATATTACTCCCGCAGGTGGCCACGCGGCCGCCGGGAGATGGGGATTTGCGGCACCAGGCACCTTTGTGTTCGCGATGTTTTTCCTGGCGATCTTCGTCGTCTATTACGTGGTGAACTGGAAATACCTGGCATCGGTCTGGCCCCTGGCCTGACCATTTGAGCCAGTAAAAGGCAAAGCCGGGCAGTTTGCTGACTGCCCGGCTTTTTTTAATGGGGCGAAGTGATGGGGTCAGATATTTGGGGTCAGAGTAAAAATAGAGCGCAATGAAATATAATGTTGATACTATGCCAAATTCTATTTTTACTCTGACCCCAAATATCTTGCTGGCGCTGTTCGGAGCCCTGATTACCTGGCCGCTGGTGAGCAGTTCACAGTTGCTGGAAGAGGCAGCCGGCTGGGATGAGGAAACCGGCATCAGGCACTCGCAGGCGGCTGTCGGCGGGAAACTTGGGGAATACACTTTTACACGTACTGATGGCAGTTCCGTTTCCCTGTCGGATTATTCCGGCAAGCCCCTGCTGATCAGCATGATCTTTACTTCCTGTCATCACGTTTGCCCGACCACCACGCGACGGCTGGCGGATGCAGTACGTGCGGCAAAGGATGTGTTGGGCCTCGATTCTTTCAATGTGCTGACAGTGGGATTCGATACCGTTAATGACACGCCAGAGGCGATGCGATCCTTTGCCCGTCAGCAATCAGTCAAGGATGAGAACTGGGAATTTCTAAGCGCTGATTTTGCAACCATCGAAGCGCTTACCACAGATCTTGGGTTTGTTTATTTCCGCACCCCCAGAGGGTTCGACCATATCACCCAGGTTTCAGTCATTGACCGCGACGCGACAATCTATCGTCAGGTGTATGGCATGCGGTTCGAGCTGCCTTGGTTGGTCGAGCCATTGAAAGACCTGGTGTTTAACCGGCATAGCCCGGCGAGAAACCCATTTGCCAGCCTGCTGGGCCGGATTCGCCTGTTTTGCACCGTCTACGACCCGGCCAGGGACCGCTATCATTTCGACTATTCCCTGTTCATCCAGATGACGATCGGCTTCCTGTCGATAGTCGGCATTTTCTGGTTCCTGGTGCGCGGACTGCGCCGTTCACAAAGTTAGCCTTTTGCTCAAAACAATTCAAAGTGTTGTGCGCTTGCCGCTGCGTATCCTGCGCAGAGCTTTGGATATTGGTTTTATTCCTATATCTCTGAACCCGCTTCGGCACCTTGGCGCTCTGACCATCTTTTTTTGCTGGATTGTACTGATCAGCGGTATCTGGTTGTTTATTTTCTTTCGTACCAGTGTTGATGGCGCCTACCAGTCGGTTGAGTACCTGACCCACAGCCAGTGGTATCTGGGCGGCGTGATGCGCAGCCTGCATCGTTACGCTTCGGATGCGGCAATCATCACGCTGGCTCTGCACATCAGCCGCGAATTTGCATTCGACCGTTATCGAGGTAAACGCTGGTTCAGCTGGGTGACCGGAATGCCGCTGCTGTGGCTGATTATCCCGCTCGGCATAACCGGCTATTGGCTGGTATGGGATCAGCTTGCCCAATACGTTGCGCTCACATCGGCTGAGTTGCTGGACTGGTTGCCTATTTTTACCGACTCCATGGCACGCAATTTCCTCAGTGACGAGGCCCTGAGCAACCGCTTCTTTACCCTGATGGCGTTCCTGCACCTGATCGGCTTGCCCCAGGGACCCGGGCACCGTGGCAAGATCTGCCTGCCCCTGGCTGAGTGCCGGGAAAACCAGTGACAGCAGCAACATGGCCAGCAG
>PVMS01035386.1_pt1 | contig 10697 bp, 8 predicted proteins | sample 1853461 | NCBI WGS metagenome assembly PVMS01 (sample SAMN08582032, study PRJNA380276) | Marine sediment metagenome, whole genome shotgun sequencing project. | isolation source: ocean sediment barecode stripped | collected 2017
GGCGTAGCGCTGGACGGAGTTGTCTCCACGGCCGCAATGGTCGGGGCTGAAGCCGCTCCTACGGCGGCCTGATTTGTTGCAGCATCATTTATTTCGGGTGCGTCCGGTCTGAGTATCAAGCCAAACAGCACGATAATATTGATGATGAGCAAGCTACCTAGCACCCACAACCAGCGCGGCGCGACGGACGCCGCAGAACTTGACGGTACCGTCGCAAACTCGGTATCGGCCTGCTCTTGCCGGTCGCTTTCGGACTTCTTAAGCGCGTCGAGAATAAATGACATGAATCAGTCCTTTGCGAGCTCGTAAGTTGAGAGGCGAGGTGTGTTTGACGAAGCGAGTAGTGAATTTATTATGATTTGAGTCTGTCGTCCTGCGAAGCCATCAATGACCAGTCGATGCTCGCGCTGAAACTCGCGTACTCGATCCGCAAGTCCACGGTCATACAATTCGGAGTCAAGGGGTTCGGCTCGATAACGCTCATCGATCGATGCAAGGCTTTGCCTTAGCCAGCCGACGGCAGGATCCTGCATTCCAGGACTCAAGTCCACGGCGACGCCGCTCGCGGGTTTCCAGATGAGTAAATACTGCCCGAACCAAAGATCGGACACGACATCGAGATCATGAGATACCGTAACGCCGGCGATCGAGAGCTCGGCACGATCATTTTCGATGGCGCTCAGCACGACGCGGTGTGAATCACCCTGCGTATCGGTGAGCGTCAAAATAGCGGGGCGGTTGAGTTGTCGCAGGTTGTTCCACGAACCACGCTGTCCGAGACACTCGTAACCCATTGTCACCAATTGCGCGCAACTACTGTCGGCCAGGCCCCAACGTTCGATTAGCGTCGTGAGCGCCGTATCAAAGTTCGTCAGATCCACCGCGAGTCTTAGTTGCTCGTCGAGCGTCGCCTCGGACACCGGCGCGCTCATGTTCTGTGGCGGCTCTTCACGGTCCAGGTCCGGCAATTCAATTGGAAGATTCGTGGTGACGGGCGAGACGCTCGCCGCCTTCTGTTCTGGCGTTGCCTGCGGTTGCGAGTAAAAGGACCAGCCACCTGCAACAATCAGCACCAGAGCCATGCCGACCATTGCTGGCGTCGCCCAGCGTAACAACGGAGGCACATACACTTTGCCGGAAATTTCCGCCGCGGCGCGTCTCACTAGCGTACGGCTGACACGTCGTGATTCATTGCTGTACGCACCCAATAACGCGCGATCACAAATCACATTTATCAGTCGCGGCACGCCTTGCGACAATCTAAAGACTTCCCGCTTGGCCGCGCTATCGAATATCTCGCCCAGCGCGCCGGCGACGCGCAAGCGGTGTTCGATGTACAACGCCGATTCGTCGCGAGTCAGTGGTTCGAGGTGGTAGCGGCCGGTAATGCGTTGTGCGAGCTGCCGCAAGTCAGATCGTGCGAGCAATTCACGTAACTCGGGCTGGCCGATCAGGATGATCTGCAGCAGTTTTTGTTTCGATGTTTCGAGGTTGGTCAGCAGGCGGACTTGTTCGAGTACGTCGCGCGCCAGATTTTGCGCTTCATCGACCAGGACGATTGTACGGCGACCCTCGGCGTGTGCTGCTAGCAAGTACCGGTTTAGCGCGTCGATCAGGGCCTTGCTGCTGCTTTTATCCTCTACGCCAGCAACGCCCAGTTCTTCGCATATCGTCTCGAGGAACTCGATTGCCGAGAGTTGTGGATTCAGGACGACTGCCACGTCTGCGTTATCTGGCAAGCGACTCTGCAGCAAGGTTCGCACGATGGTTGTCTTGCCGGTACCCACCTCTCCCGTGAGCTGAATGAAACCGCCGGACTCGGTGACGCCGTATACAAGGTGTGCCAGGGCTTCTCCATGGCGCTCGCTCATAAACAGATAACGCGGATCAGGCGTTATCGAAAATGGTTTTTCGTTGAGGCCGAAGAAACTTGTATACATTTATTGTTGCCGCTGTTGTCCGCTGCATCGGGTCTTGAGATCGGCCCCCGATTCTACCTTATTCGGTGTGCGATCGACTCAGGGTGCTTGCCCGGCCCACCGCAGCCACACCGAAGCGATCTCGGATCTGGTCCACGGTCTTGTCGACGGGCGCGCTTGCGGCATCACTATCTGCGAATAGATCGCCTTGATTGGACGGCGTGAGATTGGCCCCGCCAACACCGAGCAGGCGAATTCGCGATCCCGGATGTTCCGCCAGCCAGGCTGTGAGTAATTCGCAGCTAATTGCGTAGATCTGGTCCGTGGCATTGCCGGGAGGTCGTAAAATCTTTTGCCGCGTAAATGTGCTGAAGTCAGCTCGTCGTATTTTTACCTGCACGGTGCCGGCTAGCAAACCGGCCTTGCGCAGGCGGCGGCAGGTTCTTTCGGTCAGTCGCAGTAACTCGCGTTCCATTATTTTGCTGTCACTAAGGTCGCGCTCGTAGGTTTCCTCGGCGCTAATCGACTTTTCGCCACGCGACGATATGACGGGCCGATCGTCGATGCCCGCCGCTCGATCCAGTGTCTTGCTCGTGAAGCGGCCGAAGATAGGCTCGATGTCGCGGCGAGCCGCGAGACGTAAATCGCGCACGCTGCGAATGTCCACTCTGTGCAATTTCTTAAGCGTTTCGCGGCCGATACCTGGAATAACAGAGACAGGCAGCGGGTCCAGCTGGTCCTGACAGGTGTCGGCGGTAATAACGACGAGGCCATTGGCTTGTCCATGTCGGACGCGATCTTGGCAACCAGTTTGTTTTCGGCAACACCGACCGAGGCGGTCAGTTCTGTTATTTCCAGAATACGCGCCTTAATTGCCGTGCCAATGTCCTTGCTGCTGCCGAATAGTTTTAGGCTGCCGGTTACATCAAGAAACGCTTCATCAAGAGACAATCCCTCGACAAGTGGTGAAAACTCACGAAACACGTCGAATATCTGACGCGATACTAATTTGTAGTGAGACATGCGCGGCGCAACTCGCAGCAAGTCGGGGCATCTTCGTCGTGCTTCCGCTATGGGCATCGCAGAGCGAATGCCAAATACGCGAGACTCATAACTCGCTGCTGCGACAACACCGCGATTTTCTCCACCGCCAACCACGAGCGGTTTGCCACGTAGTTCCGGATTATCGCGTTGCTCAACTGACGCATAGAAAGCATCCATGTCGACATGCAGAATGCTGCGCAAGCTCATCGATCAATGTCCTCGCTCAGTTATGTAGCTAGCGAGCCAACGCAAGGACTCGGCCGAACGTCCGAAAACTTTCAGATGTTCGACACCGCTTTCGAGCAACTCGTCGCAGCGTTTGCGCGATACATCAACACCGAACAATAACGGATAAGTTGCCTTGTTAAGGGCCGCATCGGAACCGACGGGTTTGCCAATGATATGAGTTTCCCCTTCGACGTCAAGAATATCGTCCCTGATCTGGAAGGCGACGCCAATTGCACGTGAAAAATTATCAAGCGCCTCAAATTGTTGCCGCGGCAGATCATCTGCAAGAAAGCAGGCTGAAACAACCGAGGCGTTTATCAGCGCGCCTGTCTTGAGCGAGTACATGTGCTCCAGGTCTTCTGCCGATAAAGTCTTACCTTCAGCGGCAAGGTCGATTGACTGACCGCCCGTCATGCCGATCGAGCCGCAGGCTGCGGCTATCAGGGCCACGAGCTTCATACGCACGTCCGCGGAGGCATTTTCGGTGTTTGCGACCACCGAGAATGCCAATGGCTGAAGGGCATCCGCCGCGAGAATAGCAGTAGCCTCGTCGAATTTTCGATGCACAGTCGGTTGGCCGCGGCGTAGATCGTCGTCGTCCATCGCCGGCAAGTCGTCATGTACAAGAGAAAATGCGTGGATGAGCTCGATCGCTGTGGCCGGTGCGTCAAGCGAGGTCTCAGTAATACCAAGGCATTCGCCGCTCGCATAGACCAGCAAGGGGCGCATCCGTTTGCCGCCATTGAATACCGCGTAATGCATGGCTTCATGGAGACGTGCCGGTTCTAATTTGGCGGCGGGAAGCGCCCTGTCCAGCATCGTGCCAACACGCTGAGTGTAATACTCCAAACGATTTTCAAAGTTCGCGGACAATGCTATCTCGGCGTAGGCGACAGGGCTGAGTAGCGTACACGAATGTAACTAATCAGGGGCGTCTTCGGTCTGGCGGCGGCGAGAGCGTTGTTTCGAAAATTATCGAGCAGGATTTGCAGTTACCGCTTTGCCCAATTGCCTGTTGACTCCAGGAGCGATCCATCGGCGAGACCAGCCACCCAATCGTCCCTCACATTTTTATCGGCAAATACAAACAGGTCGCCACCTTCGATGTGCCATGCCTCTGGCGAAATGTCGGCTGTAAATCCCTTGCTAACAGCAAACGAGCAAAAGCCACCAAATTGAGGTGCGTAAGATTCCGGGTTATCAATGAATAATTTCATATTTCCGGCATTGGTAAATTGCCAGGTTGCACCGTGCCATTCGTGCGTATATTGACTGTCGCCTAATGTCGGTTGCTCGCTGTTGAAGTAAGTAACGGGATCGTAGCCTTTTAGAGCAATTCCCGATGTTGTGTTGTAGTTACCCCACAAACCCCAGCCTACGGGCGAGACTTTGTTGACGAGCAAGAATGTGCCGATCAAAACGATAACAACGCCTATTCCTGCAATAATCCACGTCTTCATTTTTCGATTCTCGTTTTAGGTATCCAGCAACAACTTTAGTCTTTTCAGGCACAATTTCCAGCCTTACTAACAGCCAACGGGGCAAACCAATCCGGCATCGATTCGCTTGAGCTATAATTCGCGTCCTTCTGAACAACGCATCCGGCAAGGATTTTCGCAATGCGGGCAACGGCCAGGGCACAACCAAATATCGCCCTGATCAAGTACTGGGGAAAGCGCGATCGGGCAAACAACTTGCCCGCTGTTGGCTCTATTTCTGTGACGCTTGCCGATCTGTACACCGAAATGTCTGTCTCGCTCGATGAGACGCTTGATCGCGACCGCCTAGTTGTTAACGAGCGGGAGAACGAGGCGATGCTGCCACGCATTAGCACCTGCCTCGATAACGTTGTCGGCGCGTCGCGGCGTCACGCACAAATCGACAGCCGTTGTAATTTTCCTGTCGCCGCGGGTCTTGCCTCGTCCGCATCCTCTTTTGCGGCCACCGTGGTTTCCGCCTCTGCTGCGTCCGGCGGGGAATCGTCTACGGCCGAACTCGCCAGTCTCGCCGGCAGATCGTCAGGCTCGGCGGCGCGCTCTTTGTACGGCGGCTTTGTTGAACTTCGAAACACGACTGGCGATGTTAGTGTTGAGACGATTCTCGATGCAGACAAGTGGCCGTTGAAAGTGATCATCGCGGTTACGTCGGAGGGACCCAAGCCCATGAGCTCAAGCGAAGCGATGGAGATCAGTCGTAAGACTTCGCCATTTTACTCGAGCTGGCTCGAGAACCAGCCCAATGATCTTGATGTTGCACGTGCAGCTATTCGTGAGCAGGATTTTGAAAAACTGGCCGTCGTCTCCGAACACAATTGCCTGAAAATGCATTCCGTCATGTGGGCGTCGCGGCCGTCGATCGTTTACTGGAACTCGGCCACACTCAATTGCATGCAAACAGTGCGCGATTTGCGATCGTCAGGTTCAGCAGTGTTCTTCACGATTGATGCGGGGCCGCAACTAAAAGCAGTTTGTCTCGAGTCTGACGAGCAGCGTGTTCGTGAAGCCTTGTCCGCAACAACGGGTGTCGTCGACGTCCTCAGTAGTGGCCTCGGCGACGGTGCACGTCTGCTGGAAAGCGCATGACATCCCTGATAGCCAGCGCACCCGGTAAAGTAATCCTGTGCGGTGAATACGCCGTTCTCGACGGCGCGCCAGCGATATCGATGGCGTTGGATCGGCGGGCTGTGGTCACAGTTACCCCCGCTTCAAATGGTGGCAGCGGCCTGGAAACCATTGGCCTCGCGGACACTACCGATCGAAGCCTGTTCAACTGCGCGGTGGCGGTTGCCTGTAACAAGAGGACAGATGAATATTCCTTCGTACTTGATACGAGTGAATTCTCGGACGCAGACAGCGCCAGAAAATTTGGCATTGGTTCAAGTGCTGCGTTGATGGTTGCGCTTTGTCGAGCGCTGGCCGGCGATGACACCAGTGACAGCGACGTTGGTGAAATGGCGGCAACCGCGCATCGGTCGTTTCAGGGAGGAACAGGCAGTGGCGTCGATATCGCGACCAGTGTCGCGGGTGGGCTTATCGAATTTCAGATGGCAGGCAATGCGGTGACTGGTCTGAGCTGGCCATCTGGCCTGTCTTTCGCATTGTTATGGAGCGGCGTGCCGGTTAGTAGCAAAGAACGCGTCGACAAACTGTCTAAAGGCGTGGAAAAACAGAGTCGGAAAGCCCTGTCCGTTGCCGCAGCAACGGCTGCCACTGCCTGGAAGTTGGGTGATGCTGATGTCGTAATGACCGCCCACGGTGAATACGGCGATGCGCTCATGCATTTCAGTGTTGACCACGATCTCGGCATATTCGAAGCTGGACACGGAGCGTTGTCGCGAGCGGCGATCGACGACGGTGTCGTGTATAAGCCCTGTGGCGCTGGTGGTGGCGATATTGGAATCGCGCTGGCAACAGACGCGTCGAGACTGGATGAGTTTGTTGAGCGTGCATGTGCGATGGGATTCAGGCATCTGGACTTTGGTATCGATCTGGCTGGCGTCAAACTTGAGAGAGAAGACGAGTGAGTAGCTCACGTATTTCCGGACTTCATCGGCTCGACATTGGGGAGCGAATTGATGAGTTGCGACGCCTCGGCTGGCTGACCGAGGCCGATGCGGTTGCGCTAAGGCACGGAAGGTGCGTTCTATCACCGTCGGCCGCCGACAAGATCATCGAAAATGTCATTGCGACATTCGGATTGCCTTTTGCATCGCGCCAAATTTTGTAGTGAATGGCAAGGCCTACGTCGTTCCGCTGGTCGTCGAAGAACCCTCTATCGTGGCGGCGCTTGGCAACGCCGCGCGGTTGGCGCTAAACAGCGGTGGCTTTGAAGTCGAGTGCGAGGAGTCGCTGCTGGCAGGCCAGATTCATCTTGCGAATATCGCAGATGTCGCAAAGGCCAATGCGTCGATCGCCGCCGCAAAGAATGAATTATTGGAAATTGCCAATGCGGTTCATCCGAATCTTGTCGACCGGGGTGGTGGCGTACGTGAGCTCGAATTGCATGAACTGGATTTGCCCAATGGCGAGCAAACTCTCGTCATACATCTGCTGGTTGATACCTGTGACGCGATGGGCGCCAATCTTGTGAATACGATGTGTGAGGCCGTCGCACCGGCGTTGGCAAAATTGTCCGGTGGCACGGTTGCCATGAGTATCTTGTCGAATCTCGCCGATCGTTCGCTGGTAACGGCTCGTGTTCGCTATGCCCTTTCAGAGCTTGCGGAAACTGTCGAACGTGCGCTTGTTGTACGTGACGCGATCGTACACGCAGACCAGATCGCACATGCAGATCCGAAGCGCGCAGCTACGCATAACAAAGGAATCATGAACGGTATCGACTCGCTGGCCATTGCAACTGGCAATGACTGGCGCGCGATTGAGGCGGGTGCGCACGCATATGCTGCGAGAGACGGCCAATATCGTTCGCTGACTCGATGGTCGGTCCATGAGTCCGGAGACCTCTGCGGCGAAATTTGCTTGCCGCTCAAGGTTGGAATCGTCGGCGGGACGGTTGCTGCCAATCCCGCTGCTGCTGTCGGATTGCGAATTACGGGCGTCGACTCGGCTATCGAGCTTGCGGGATTAATGGCTGCGGTTGGTCTTGCACAGAACTTTGCGGCGATCCGGGCGCTCGTAACCATCGGTATACAAGCGGGACACATGCGATTGCATGCACGCAGTGCTGCAAAAAAGACTGATGTAGACGTTGTCGATGCGGCTGCCGCGAGTGCAGCAGCCAAGGTAATACTGCTCGGAGAGCATGCAGTTGTTTACGGTCGTCACGCCGTCGCATTGCCTATACCCAACGCCGTGTCCGCACGCGTTAGGAGAGACAATCCGCGATCATCGTTTCCGGAGGTCTTCGCGGACGGTATCGCGCTGATCGCCGGGGAATTGGATGTCGACATGGCGGGCGTCGACATCCAAATTCAATCGAGGGTTCCGCGCGGAATGGGGCTTGGTTCGTCGGCGGCGATTGCAGTTGCAATCATTCGCGGAATGAATAAGGAATTCGATCTGGGCCTGGAAGACGAGCGCGTGAACGCGATCGCATTCGAATGCGAGAAGCTGGCGCATGGAACACCATCGGGTGTGGACAACACCGTCTCGACCTACGCGAAAGCCATGCTGTTCCGGCGAACCGACGAGCTTGAAATTTCGCCGATTAGTTTGTCGGGACAAGCTCCAATATTAATTGCGTTTAGCAGTTCTGCAGGTAAGACAATCGAAGAGGTTGCGGGTGTACGAGCAAGACGAGAGAAGAACAAAAAGCACTACGACGCGATCTTTGACGAGATCGATGTACTTAGTCGCGCAGGTGCCGAGGCCTTGGTGGCAGAAGATTATACGCAGCTGGGATTGCTCATGAATATATGCCATGGCCTGTTGAATGCGATCGAAGTATCAACGCCGGAATTGGAGGCTATGGTCTCGATCGCAAGAGCCAGCGGCGCCGTGGGTGCAAAACTAACAGGCGCAGGCGGCGGCGGTGCAGTCGTCGCGGTTTGTCCGCAATCACTGGATACCGTTGAGGCTGCGTTCTCTTCCGCGGGATTTGAGACCATGAGACTCAGCGTCGAGTGAGAGTCGAATTGGATAACGCTCACAGAATTGTTTCGTCAGAGTCTGAGGACCTGATCCTCGTGGATGCCAATGACAACGAAACCGGGTTTCTGTCGAAAGCGAGGGCGCATGACGGTCAGGGCGTATTGCACCGTGCGTTCTCGGTATTCCTGTTCAATGATAAGGGCGAAATGCTGCTACAGCAGCGCGCGGTGTCGAAGCGACTCTGGCCCGGATACTGGTCAAACAGTTGTTGCAGTCATCCGCGCCGCGGAGAAACCATGCGCGTGGCAACGCGGCGTCGTTTGCGTGATGAGCTGAATATTGATGCCGAGCTCGAGTACGTCTACAAATTCATGTATCAGGCAGAGTACGGCGAGCTCGGGTCAGAACATGAACTGTGTCATGTGTATCTGGGGCGTGTCGACGGCGACGTTCAGGCCAACGATCACGAGATCGAGAGTATTCGATTCATGAGCATTGCTGAGCTGGAAAGGGAATTCGACGGCGACGCCGGGCGCTTCACACCGTGGTTCAAGATGGAATGGCAATCTCTAAAAACCAAACATGCCGAGCAATTGCGTCGGTATGTAGCCGACTAATTAGCCCTGGCTAGCCGACGTATCGGTAATACTCTATGCCGAGATCTGTGAAATGCCGCTCGCTGCTACTGCCCACCCGATCGATGACAAACTCGTTTCGCGGGATGTAGTCCAGGCCTGAGATACGTTGGCCATCGTGCAGCGCGTGGTACTGCTCCTGGTTGAGATCGACTGACAAACTCATCGCTTCAGCAAAATTAATTTTCGCTGCAGCGTCGCGCCAGCCGTCGGCCATAAAAAACGGAATAACTTCGGCCGCGTCGCCGCTGCCGTAACCCAGAGTCAATACTTCTTCCCCGGTTTTTAGCGATTCTTCGTCCTTCGCCTGCTCAAATCCCGCGGCCAGCCAGGCTGGCAATGCCGCCGTGTACAAATTGCCAAGGTCGAGCATCGTGTCACTGCCGAGTGCCATCTTGTCGAGTATTTCGCGTCGATAGTGTCGTGATGCGCGGAACGATCGTAATACGGCCATCGTAAGCGGGTAGGCTTCGACGTTCAGGTGTTCGCGTTCGGCCAGGCTCGAAACAACGGGTTTGCCCAGCATCTCGGCGCACAGATCTTGTGGGTTGACGCCTGTTTCATAGCAATAGGATGCAAGCTCCGCCTTGTCTTCGGAGTCGCCCGTGCTCAATGCGAACAAGTAGGACACTGCCCAGCCTGTTTCAGGCATACGCCGATAGGGTCGATGCAGAAAGACCGAGCGCAGCGAACGCAAATACCTGCTTGGGTTAAGTCCCCGCTTCTCATGCATGTCATTCAGGGCATGCAAGGTCTCGTCGATGTAGCAGGTGGTTGAGTACTTGCCATTGAATACCGGGAAATCCTGAACCTGCTGGCCATCGGAGCGGTCCTGACCGCAAAAACGAGACATCGGTTTGCGAAAATCCATGATGCGGTAGTCAGACGCAGAGCCGGAACCGATTAGGTCGACTACGGCGAGCTTCGGGTCTTCCTCGAGCAACATTGCGACAGCGCCCGCGCCCTGCGTAGGTTCGCCGCTGGAGCCGCGCGCGTATTCAGCAATATCCGCACAAACGACGATTGCCTGACTGCCCGCACCGTCAAGCGCCAGATGGCGAATCGCGCCCTTCATGCCGTACACGCCGCCGAGGCAGGCGTGTTTGAATTCGGGTACTTCGCAACTTCTCGAAATGGGCGACTTGCCCTGGGATTCCAATGCCCGGTCGACCATGCCTTTGACAATGATGGCACCTGCCGAGTTGTCCGTGCCGTACATGTCGTTTAGTGCGTGCAGTGTTTCGTCGATATAGCAGGTCGTCGAATACTTGCCATTGAATACCGGGAAATCCTGAACCTGCTGGCCATCGGAGCGGTCCTGA
>PVMS01100185.1_pt1 | contig 10696 bp, 8 predicted proteins | sample 1853461 | NCBI WGS metagenome assembly PVMS01 (sample SAMN08582032, study PRJNA380276) | Marine sediment metagenome, whole genome shotgun sequencing project. | isolation source: ocean sediment barecode stripped | collected 2017
CATGCTCTTCACTAGCTGCTGCACCTCATGGGTCGATTTGGCTAGAGCCGCCTTCTCCTCGGCAGTTAACTCAAGCTCTATTACCTGCTCAATACCGTCTTTACCTAATTTCACCGGTACACTGATAACAGTATCTTTGATATCATACTCCCCATCCAGGCAGGTAGCACAGGGTAGAATTTGTTTCTTATCTAAAACGATAGCCTCTACCATTTGGGTTATGGCGGCTGATGGGGCATAAAAGGCACTACCAGTTTTGAGTAGGCCTACAATTTCGGCTCCACCCCCAACGGTGCGTTCTACCAATTTTTGGATGGTTTCTGGGGACAGGATTTTAGTTATCGGAACGCCATAAACTGTCGAGAGCCTGGGGATAACGACCATAGCTTGACCATGTTGCCCCAGAATACAGGCGGATACATCTTCTACCGATACATTGAGCTCTGCGGCAATAAAACTTCTCAGTCGGGCTGTGTCGAGAACACCGGATAAACCCATAACCCTATTTCTTGGAAATCGGCTAATATGAAGAGCTAAATAGGTCATAGCATCTACTGGGTTAGTAGCCACTATGATAACACAATTTGGCGAGTGGTTCACTACATTACCGACAACCTCGGTAACAATGTTCCTGTTAATTTGTAATAACTCATCACGGCTCATGCCAGGTTTTCTAGCCAGGCCTGATGTAATGATTACCACATCTGAGTTAATTGTTTCTTGGTAGTTGTTAGTGCCGGTGATATGGGTATCACATCTGAGAATAGGCGCTGATTCAAGTATATCCAGCGCTTTACCTTGGGGTAAACCCTCAATGATGTCTACCAAAACTATGTCAGCATAGCCTTTTTCAACAATTCGTTGAGCACAGGCAGCACCGACATTGCCAGCACCAATAATACTAATTTTACTAACCATTGTCTCCTCCTTTGATCTGCAAATTAAGTTATCGCTTATGGTTTCGGCTGTACACTAGGCAAATACTCGTTTCCCCAGCGTTGCCGCTTATCTCACCTGTTAGAACCATGCCTAATTGGTCACCTATCTCTCAAGTTGGCTATCCTTTACTAAAGGGATCGAGCTCCTTCATCTTGTTAGTACTCACTGGATATGAAGTCCTTAATCTGGGCATAGCTAAATACTGGCCCGTCACGGCATACATAAAGATTGCCAATATTGCACCGCCCACACTTACCAATGCCGCACTTCATCCTCTTTTCCAGAGTGGTCAGCATCTGCTCCGAGGTAAAGCCCAGTTTCTCCAGCGCAGGGAAGGTAAACCGTATCATAATCGGTGGGCCGCAAACGATAGCCACCGAATTAGCAGCTGACGGCGCTACCTCCCCCAGCACAACAGGAACCAGACCTACTCTCCTATTCGACCCTTCCTCACCCTTATCTACGGTAGTCACCATATTCACGGTTTCATTCTTATCCCATTCCTCTAGATCACATGTGAAACACAAGTCAGCCGGACTGCGTGCCCCGTAGATAATATCTATATTGCCATATCTATCTCTGTTGTCGATAACATTCCAGATTAGCGACCGAAGCGGTGCCAGTCCAATGCCGCCACCCACAAAGACAAGGTTCTTGCCCTGCAAAAAATCAATGGGGAAAGAGTTACCGTAGGGCCCCCGGAACCCTATTTCGGCACCGACACCAAGGCGATGCAGTGCCCGGCTCAACCGTCCCACCTCACGGATACTACACTCAAGATGATCTCTCCGGGTGGGGCTTGAGGAGATACAGAAGGGCGCTTCGCCTATGCCCAGAATGGAAAGCATGCAAAATTGCCCTGATTCAAAAGTGAAATCGGTGCTAAGCTTCTCGTCCTTGAAATTGAAGTGAAAGGTCTTCGTATCAGAGGTTTCATCAACTATCTTCTCTATTACCGCCAGGTGCGGCAGGTATACATTCCCTTCCGCCAGAAACCTCGGTCGGTGACTAATATCGCTGATTGCCATCTATTACTTCTCCTGTTTTATCTGTTCCTGAGCCGGGAGGTTAGCCAGCGTTTGGGTAATATCCCAATTCACCGGACACAGGCGGACACAGCGCCCACAGCCAGTACAGGCAATAACATCAAAGCTCATAGGATAGAATTCATATTTATGGCATACCTTCTGCCGTAGTCGCCGCCACTTTTCCTCCCTCGGGTTCTCCATAGGCATCTTGGTATAGAGGCAAAAGGCACAGCTATCCCAGCTCCTAAACCTATCACCCCGCTTGTTAACCATCTCATCACTAATGTCAAAGCAATAGCAGGTGGGGCAGAGGAAGGTACAGATACCACAGCTTATACACTTGGCCGCTATCTTCTCCCAGTAGCCCTTGTCTTCAAAGCTAGCTAGCAGCTTCTCGGTGGTACCACTGGTATCTATCTCTCTGGTTACCTTACGGTGGGCTAAGTCTTTCGCCTCTTTGGCTCTAGCCTCATCGGCTTCGGTCGTCGCTTGAACCACACTGGTCTTAGCTATTAGTTCCTCACCCTTATCGGTAATCGCTTCTATAAGAAACTCGTCACCGATATCAGTGAATAATAGGTCTACATGAGATGAGTCATCAGGGCTGCTACCAAGCGAGGTGCAAAAGCAGCTGTCGTAAGGTCTGGTGCACATCAGCCCAACTAGTACTACCCCTTCCCTTTTGGTAAGGTAGTAAGGGTCTTCATAAGCATCGCGGAAGGTCATGTCCAGCAGTGCCAGGCTTCTAGCATCGCAGGGTCTAATACCGAAAACCAGCTGCTTGGATATGCCTAACGGAGGCGCTTCTACATGGTAGCCTTCTCTATCTTTATGGAAGCTAAACAGTTTCTCCATTAAAGGCAAGAAAATGTTCTTGGGCGGTACGGTCGTGTTTCGGTACCAGTCCAGAAAAGTAGTATCTGTGCCATCCCACTTCGCCCACCCAGTTGCTCCTTCAGGCTGTGAAGGTGTCAATATAGTAAACTTGCTACTCCACTCGCTGAGTAGCTTGGTCAAATCCTGTTTTTTTATTTTGTGCGTCTTCTTCATTGGGCAACTTCCTACTTAACCAAATCTTCACTATCTGTGGTCTCGTACGTGGCCATTAAGGGTGGAACATCCTTGTCCATCCCTGCCGTATAGTGAAACAGCTCATTCACTATCTCATACATTTCTCGAGTTAGGCTTCGAAGTGGTATATTCACTGGACAGGCACGCTCGCACTCGCCACAGTCAGTGCACCTACCCGCCACATGAATATTCCTAGTAACCTGAAACATCAGGTTATCTTGCCACTTGGGTACGGGTAGTAACCATTGTGGCTCACTTTCTTCAACAAAGCAGCGCTTACAAAAGCACACTGGGCATATGTTGCGACAAGCATAGCAACGCAGGCAGCGGCTGAATTCATTTTTCCAGTAACTCCATCTCTGTTCAGGAGGTTTATCTTTCAATTGCTTTATCTTAGCCAGGCTGTCAACCTGGTTATCGGCATCGATGGGAGAGGTCGGCTCTCCAAGAATAATGTCATACTCTTTGGGAGTGGGCAGCTCACAGCCAAGGCAGTTATCGAAAAGCACTTCCTGGATAGGGAATTCCTTTTGTTCCCCCTCAACTGCTACTACAACGCTGGACTCAGTCCGGGAGATATCTATTATCTCATCACGTTCCTTGCCAGCTAACCGTTCTACTTTGCTGAGGTCAATAATTCCCAGACAGGGAATCCCCAGAATCACTACATCGTCCCGGGCTACTTTATTGTCTTGCAGTAGGCTGACAAGGGAGCGGCTGTCACACCCTTTAACCACAACACCAACTCGTCCCTCAGTCTCAGGCAGAAACACGCTGAGGTTATTGTTTATAAAGGGATTGATTACCAAGCGGTCAATATCGGCTGCATCACTGGTTATTAACGGTGTTGTGGTGAACTTCAGGCTGCCATCTTCAAAGCCGATAATAATATCAACCTTGCCCTCTTTTAGTAGAGTTCTCGTTTCACGGCGAAGTTTCTGTTCCATTTCTTTATATTTCATCAGCAAACAACCTGTTAGGCCCAATTTCCTTGACCCCTTTAGTCATCTCGCCCAATAGCTCAGTGAGCTTGCCAGCTTCAGAAGCTGAAACCCAACTTAGCGTAACTCGTTGCGGTTCAATCCCCAGATATTCAAGGAACTTCTTGGTTATGGACATCCTCCTTCGGGTGTAGTAGTTTCCTGTCTGATAATGGCAATCTCCCGGATGGCATCCCGATAGAAGCACAGCATCAAAACCAAGGCGAAGAGCCTTAAGGATAAAGAGATGGTCTACTCTTCCCGAACACGGGACCTTTATTATCTTTATGTTGGCTGGGTACTTCTTGCGGCTGGTACCAGCTAAATCAGCACCAGCATAGCTACACCACTGACACAGAAAACCCAATAGTTTCGGTTCCCACGTACTATCTTCCTTGTTCATATTTGCTGACAAAGTAACTTACTCCACTCCAAAATTATGTTAGCATGCCGTCAACTTGAGCCAAAATTTGTTCATTAGTGAAGTGTCTGAGGTCTATAGCATGACTCATACAGCCGCTTACGCAAGCGCCGCAGCCTTTACACAAGGCTTCATTTACTCTGCACACCTTCTTCTCCTCATCGAAAGAGATAGCACTGTAGGGGCAGATAAGGCTGCAAATCTTACAGCCGGAGCAAAGGTTCTCATCGATAGTAGCCACGGCTGCTTCAATTTCTACTTCGCCTTTGCTAATCATAGCCAGAACTCGGGCGGCTGCCGCTGATGCCTGAGCTACGGTGTCGGGAATATCCTTAGGCCCCTGACAGCAGCCCGCGATAAAGACACCGTCGGTGGTAGTAGCTACCGGGTCTAACTTAGGATGCTTTTCCAGCAAAAAGCCATCAGCGCTTCGGCTAATGTTGAACAGCCGGGCGACAGCCTCCATATCCGGTTGCGGCTCCATCGCCACACACAGGATAACCATGTCTACCGGCACCCTTATCATCGAGCCCAGCAAGGTATCTTCAGCTACCACAACCAGTTTGCCCTTCTCCTCTTCACTTATAGCCCTGTCGGTAACTTCACCTACCTTACCGCGTATACAATTAACACCTTCGCCAGAAATACGCTCATAGAATTCTTCATAGCCCTTACCGAAGCAACGCATGTCTATATAGTATTGATACACCTCGGCATCGGTTTTTTCTTTTATCAGGTGAGCGAACTTAAGGGCATACATACAACATACCCGGGAGCAGTACTCATGGTAGTTTTTGTCACGGCTGCCTACACAGTGAACGATGGCAATACTTTGGGGAGCTGAGCCGTCCTTAAGGACTATATTGCCTGCTGTTGGTCCAGCTGAGTTGACCAGTCTCTCAAACTCCAGGCTGGTAATAACATTATCCAGCCGCTTATAGCCGTACTGGTAAATAGGAGTAGGGTCAAACACACTGAAGCCAGTAGCTAGCATTATCGCGCCTACATCTACTTCAACTACTTCGTCTTCTTGCTCGAAATCAATTGCATTTACCTCACAGACCTCCTCACAGAGACGACATTTGCCCTTTAAGAAATAGGTGCAGTGCTTAGGTGCAGTGCTTGGCATCAATGACCGGTATGTTGGGCACGGCCTGCGGAAACGGCACATAAATAGCCTTCCTCTTACCCATGCCAGCCTCAAACTCGCTATCGATCTTCAAGGGACATTTTTCTTGACACAGGCCACAACCATTACACCTATCGGCATCAACATACCGTGCCCTCTTTCTGATTTTAACCTTGAAATTACCAATATAACCCGAAACTTCCTCCACCTCACTGTAGCTCATTAGCTCAATATAGGGGTGAGAGCCTACCTGGGTCATCTTCGGAGTGAGAATACAGGCTGAGCAGTCCAGAGTGGGGAATGTTTTATCCAGCTGAATCATATGCCCGCCAATACTCGGGCCTCGCTCTACCAGATAGACCTTATGTCCGGAATTGGCAATTTCTAGAGCAGCCCCGATACCAGCAATGCCGCCGCCTACTATCAGGGTATTGGCATTAAATGGCACCTTCCTAATCTCTAGGGGTTGGTGATAGTAAACCCGCTTGACAGCAGCGTTTAGCAGGGCTTTGGCTTTGTCTGTGGCCATCTGCTTGTCCTCAGTCACCCAGGAGCACTGCTCGCGAATATTCGCTATCTCGAGTAAATATGGGTTTATCCCCGCCTCCTGACAAACACGGCGGAAGGTAAGCTCATGCATTGTTGGTGAACAGGCAGCCACTACTACCCGATTGAGGCCTAAATCCCTGATATCATTTCCGATGATTTCCTGGCCCGGGTCAGAACACATAAAGACATAGTCGCGAGCCACTATCACCGAGCCTAAACCTAGGGCAAACTCGGTAAGTTCTTTTACATCAACTGTGCCGGCGATATTGCTACCACAATGACAGATATATACACCGATTCGAGGTTCGCTCCCCATATTGTCTCCCTGGCTAGATAGCCTCCTGAGCTAATTCGGAGATGTCCCTAACTTCGATAACGTCACCCCTATCTGAGGTCACCACACTATCATTAAAGTTGAGCATACAGTAAGGGCAAGCCACAGCCAGTACGCTGGTGCCTATCTCAAGGGCCTGCTCTATCCTTATGTCAGAGAATCTCTCACCACTTTTGGTTTCCATCCAGATCCGGCCGCCGCCCCCACCACAGCACAGGCTGTTTTCCCGACAGTATGGCAGTTCAACCAGTTCCAGTCCGGGGATGTTCCTCAAAACTTCGCGAGGCTCATCGTAAATATCATTATGACGCCCCAGGTAACAGGGGTCGTGGTAAGCAACCTTCTTATTTATTTCTCTGCTGAAGCTCAAACGGCCTTCTTTGATGAGTTCAAGTAGATACTGAGAAAAATGAGCTACCTCAAAGTCTCCACCTAGTTTGGGGTACTCATTCTTAAAGGTATGGTAACAGTGGGGGGAAGAGACAACCACCTTCTTAACCCCCATTTCCTTAAAAGTACTAATGTTGCTCCGGGCGAGGCGCTCGAAGACTTTCTCGTCACCGGCTTTACGGACGCTCTCACCGCAGCAGTTTGCCCTATTACCCAGGATGCCAAAGTCAACCCCGGCTTTTTTCAGGATATTGACTGTAGCCCGGGCAACCCTCTGGACACTGGGGTCATATTCTGGGATACAGCAGGGGAAATACAATATCTCGGTTCCCTCGGTATAGGGCTTCACATCAAAGTCTTTTGCCCAATCAGCTCGCTTATCTTCCGGTTCGCCTAACGGATTACCTACTCCGGAGATATTCTTGATGGTGAGCCGTAGCGAATCAGGGACCTTGGCTATACCCAACTCGGTAACAGCCCGGCGCAGAGCCCGCATAACATCTACTATTTCCACACCGCGAGGGCATTGCTTAACACAGCTATTACAGGTAGCACACAGCCATATATCCTCATCTTCAAAATCAATTAAGCCTAACTGGCCTTGGTGCATTATACGGCGGACAATAAAATCCCTTACCTTATTCCACGGGCACACTGCTGTACAGGTACCACACTGGTAGCATAGTTTGAGGATTTCACCGCCTTCCTCATTTATAATGTCCGCCACTTCTTTGAGTGGAGCTACTGGATGCATGCTCTTCTTCCCTCTGAAGTCTACCCAAGCTCTTTCCGGCGAGATGGTGCACTTATATTGGGTAGGTTTGGTATTTTAGAGTTCTTTTGTCTCGCACAGAGATGAGTTACCGGGAGATAAACTAAAACAGCCAGAGGTAATTATACCACATCTCCGCGTATGTTTCATCAATAATCATAACTAGTAATCGCCAAGCCACAACCTTCTCACGTTGAGAGTTTGATGCCAAATGCCAAGCACCACTCAAATTATCCAATCTTGGGTAAATCCTTGGCGGCTCTTTCAGTGACTACCAGGTTGTCCATTTATCTTGCCCTGATCACCTCGCCGGGGCTGGGATACTTAAATAGCCGAGATCGAAATCGCTCGGGTACCAGTGGTATGAGCCGCGTGGTAGATCCGATCTGATATTCTCCTCGGGGTATTTTGACATAACTTAACCCCCCATGCTAGATTATTAGGTTGGGCCTTTCGTTTGAGATTAAGCAACAGAAGCCACAAAATAGAATAGGTGGGAAGAGAAATAGATGATATGAATATGATTGTTTGCGTCAAACAGGTAATTGACCCTGAGGCACCACCAGCCAGCTTTAGAATTGACCCCGCTAATAATGAGGCAACACTACCATCGAGTGTATCACCAGTAATCGACCCCTATAGTGAATATGCTGTAGAGGCGGCGCTAAGAATCAAGGATGCCCGTGGTGGTAAAATCACAGTAATAAGCCTGGGCAAGAACCTTTTACGAGATGTAGTAAAGAAACCGCTATCTATGGGAGCAGATGAACTTATCCTGCTGGAGGACGAAGCCTTTACCGAGGGTGATAGCTGGTCGACAGCCTATGCCTTGGCTATGGCTATCAAGAAAGTAGCTGATTATGATCTTATCTTTTGCGGCCGACAGACTTCCGACTGGGATGCGGGACAAGTGGGTTCTGGTATCGCTGAGATATTGGGTTTGCCCAGTGTAACGCTAGCCCAGAAAATAGAAGCTACCGATGATAAGGTAGGGATAGAGAGGGTGGTCGATGATGGCTATGAAGTGGTTGAGGTATCCTTGCCTGCCTTGATTACAGTAAGCAATGAGCTTGGTGAGCCTCGCTACCCCACCATAAAAGGAATCATGGCTGCCAAGAAGAAGGAGCCGGTTATCTGGAAACCAGCCGACATCGAGGTTGAGTCTTCTCAGATAGGTGCAGTGGGTCGGCGTACTAGGTTGCTCAAGCTATTCCAGCCAGTACATGAGGGTGAATGTGAAATTATAGTAGGTGATAGCCCCGAAGAGGCAGCAGCTAACTTAGTCTTGAAACTAAGGGAAGCCAAAATACTATAAGCGGGGAAAAGACATGAGGTTTGATTTTAGATACCCTTTCGCCACAGTTAAGGAGGTAGGTATCAATGACTGAATATAAAGGGGTTGTAATTTTCGGTGAAGCTAAGGAGGGAAAGCTAGCAGTAATAACCGCCGAACTATTGGGTTGCGGCCGAAAGCTGTGTAGCGACCTGGGGCAGGAATTATATTGCTTGCTGATAGGCAGTGATGTAAGCAGTTTAGCCCAAGAAGCAATTGCCTTCGGTGCCGATAAGGTGTATGTTGTTAGCGATCCGCTACTTGAAGACTATCAGACAGATTCCTACGTAACAGTGGTAGAAAGAATAGCAAGACAATTAACGCCTCAGATTCTTATCTTTGGGCATACTTCTATTGGTCGTGATCTAGCACCCAGATTGGCTTTCAGACTGGATACGGCCGTTTCGACCGACTGTGTGGAATTATCTATTGACCCAAACTCGAAATTACTCTTGCAAACCAAGCCAGTTTATGGCGGTAATGCCCGGGCTATATTTACCACCGACACCTATCCCCAGATGGCTACGGTTAGAGTCAAAGTAATGTCACCTCTACAACGGGACGACTCAAGGCAAGGAGAAGTCGTCATTATTGAGGCCGATTTAGACCTTCAAACCATAAGAACCAAGGTCCTGGAGAAGGTGGTGGAAGAGAAAGAAGGGATAAAGCTGGAGGATGCTGCGGTGGTAGTCTCTGGAGGCAGAGGCATCAGCAGTGCTGATGGTTTCAAGCAACTAGAAGAACTGGCAAAGCTATTGAAAGGAGCAGTGGGGGCCAGCAGACCTCCCTGCGATAATGGGTGGGTGCCATCTGGACACCAGGTTGGCCTTACGGGTAAGATTATTGCCCCTGATCTTTACATTGCAGTCGCTATTTCTGGTTCTAGCCAGCACATGACCGGTTGTTCCGGTGCCAAGACTATCGTGGCAATAAATAAGGACCCTGAAGCCAACATCTTCCGGGAAGTTCAATTTGGTGTGGTCGGAGACTGGCAAAAAGTTCTACCTGCCTTTACCAGCAAAGTTAAGGAAATATTAGCTGAATAAAAGCAATAATGCTCATAACTAGTGTCTCTTGAGCTTCCCTAAGGCCTCCTTTACCTCGTCGACGGAAGCCTCTTCCTCGATAGTGGATATGTCACCGATTTCCTCATTGGTAAGAAGGGCCTTGATCACCCTTCTCATAATCTTACCGCTCCTTGTTTTCGGCAGCATGTTGATAAAGACGACGTCCCTTATTACCACAATAGGTCCCATCTCTTTTCGTACGTGTTGTATCAGCTCCTCTTTTAGTTCTTCGCTAGGTTGATAACTCTCTGCCAATACAACACAGCTACTGGCTACCGTTCCCCGCAGTTCATCAGGGACACCGGCTACCGCGGCCTCAACTACTGCCGGGTGTGAGACCAGAGCGCTCTCAACCTCTACGGTCCCTATTCTGTGAGCGGCAATCTTGATTACCTCGTCAGCCCGGCCGGTAAACCAGATGTAACCATCCCTGTCCTTGTAGGCGGCATCTCCGGCAAGGTAGACCCCTTTGGTACCCGGTCTGGCTTCCCAGTAGTCCCTCCGGTACCTCTCCGGGTCCCCCCAGAGCGTCGGGGTCAGACCGGGGAATGGCTTTCTGATGATGAAAAGGCCCTGCTCTCCATCAGAAAGAGAACGGCCATCTATTTCATCAACGACATCAGTAAGTATCCCTGGAGCCGGTGGGCCCGCCGAGCCGGGTTTAATCGGAATCATACCGAGAC
>PVMS01164291.1_pt1 | contig 10696 bp, 6 predicted proteins | sample 1853461 | NCBI WGS metagenome assembly PVMS01 (sample SAMN08582032, study PRJNA380276) | Marine sediment metagenome, whole genome shotgun sequencing project. | isolation source: ocean sediment barecode stripped | collected 2017
TAACGCATTGTCACCCAGTTCATAGTGGCCTGCTTCTAATTCACTGTTTGCGGATCGGATTGCCTGCGCGACCTGGGCGATACTTAGATTGTAACTGGCTAGTCTGGGGATGCTGACTTCTACTCGAACCTGCTCCTCGCGTCCACCAACGATAAACCCGGGGCCGGTATCTGCCACTTCTTTGACGCGCTGCAGGATATCATCGGCCAACTTGCGCAGAATGGAGTCTTCTACTTCATCGGACCATAATGTGATCGTCACAGCCGGCACATCATCGATGGCTTTGGGTTTAACCAGTGGCATGGTGGCACCCGAAGGGACTATGTCCATATTGGACTGAATTTTATCGTATAGTTTGACCAGCGACTCGCCCATGTCTTCGCCAACATCAAATTGTACGGTCACCATTGCCTGGCCGCGGCTCGAAGCAGAGTAGACGTGATCGACTCCTTCTATTTCGCTCATCACACGCTCAAGTGGAGCTGCCACCTGTTTGGCCGTTTGTGCGGAAGAAGCGCCCGGGTATCCGACAAAAATATCCACCATCGGTACGGAAATTTGCGGGTCTTCCTGCCGCGGAGTAATGGCCAGCCCCAGCATGCCAAGCGCTAGTGACGCAATTAACAATATGGGCGAAAGTGGCGAATCAATAAACGCCCTGGCCATTTTCCCGGCAATGCCGAGGTCAATTATTTTAGAAGTACTGTTTTGAGGTGTATCCTGGCTCATATCTGTGTGTCGCCCGCTTTTAGATTATTTTTGTAGTCTGTTTTTTGATTATCGGTATTCGAATTCACACAGCTATCTGAGTCAAAATTGATTCCTTCGATCGATGTCGGCTTTGTATCGGCACGGTGTTAGTTTGAATCATCATCCCGGATCGCAGATGCGTATCAGGCGTGGTGACAATCCGGTCTCCTTCAGCCAGGCCGGAAAGTACCGACGTTCTTCCGTTTGCTTTGCTACCGGTTCGAATCATGCGCAGCTCGGTCTTGCCGGTATTATTAACGATGTAGACAGACGCGAGGCTGCCGCGCCATACGACAGCTTCGTCTGGTATTGAAATGGTAACGAGTTGATCACGACTGGAATCCGGGACAGACACTGTGACATACATCCCGGGCGTAGCTTCGGTACCCTGTGGTAGAGCCAGTTTTATTCTGACCGTGTTGCGTTTCACGTCGGCCGAGGGAAAAATTACGACAATTTTCCCGTCTACTGTTTCGCCCGAATTGTTGAGTGAGACCGGGAGCAGTAGACCTTCGCGCAAATTTCTCATCAGCCGGGCAGGGACATCAATTATCACCTGCAATGACGTCGTATCACCGATTCGAAGCAATGACTGGCCGGGTTGCACGGCATCACCCAGCTCAACCATTTTCTCCAGGATAATTGCGTCCTGTGGTGAGACGGCCTGCTTATCCCGAAACATGGCTTCGATCTGATCGATTTGAGACTCCGCTTCCATCACACCACTTTTCGCCTGCTCGACTGCCGCTCGACTAGAAGAAATACTTGCGTAGCGATCGTAACTGGAATTTCCCGCCCCCATCGCATCGCCCACATTTTTACTGATAAAATAATCAAACATGGAAGGCATGCCCATCCCGCCGCGCGTATTGACACCATCAGAAACGATATTTTGATCGAGCTGAATATAGGCGTTATTGAGCTGTGCGCGAGCGCGCTGCAAGCCTGCAATCGCCGCACGCCGTTGAGCCAGCAAGCTTTTGTCGTCCAGGTCGACGATGGTCTCACCGGCCCGAACTGCATAGCCTTCTTCACCGGCGATATAAACTACGCGGCCAGGCGCTTGCGCACGAATCGTTAATTCTGTTTGAGGGATAACGCTACCACCAAGTGCGATAGACGCTTGTGTTTTGGCGCTTTGCGCAACTTCGATATTGTAGGGACGAGCTGAATTATTCGCCTGGGTAGTCTGAGCCTGTTTGACAACGGTAGCCGCATTTTGCGTCCGTTCAATCTCGGCGCGACTTTTTTCGTCGTCAGACTGGCCGCAAGCAGCGCTAAGCAGGATACTGGTGATGAGTCCTGTACGAAAGATGATTTTTCGAAGCGAAAAGGCGAGTCGTCGAGTGGTTAACATATTTATTCAGCCATGTTGATTGCGTCATTTAATAACGCGACCGGGGGTTATAATTACGTAGCGCTAGTTTCTGGAAAGCATAACCATGTTAGAAGCCTGTCTTGCCAAAACTTAATTCATTATATTAGAAAAGAGTGATTTATTTAATAGCCTGTATGGCATATGTCAAAATCCGGTGATCTTCCAGACATTAATCGTGATTCATTGTACTCACCAATAATTCCCTTTCAAAGAGAATTTACATGGTATTATTCGAGTAACTTCGCGCTCGTATTATTGCATATAATGTACACAAAATAAGAAGGATATTCTTGGAACATCTAATTTATTTGCCTGGCTGAGCCAGGTTAAAGCGATCATGGATTATTCGAAGCGGAAGTTAGGTAATAATTATAATCCACATAGTTCAAATAGATAAAACGAACAGTTAAAGCCTCGCCCGCAATATATGATTTTTCTGCCTGAATGAAACTTAAAAAGATAGCTGTTTCCGGCTTCAAATCATTTGTCGATCAGACCAACGTGAGATTCAGTGCGCAGATCGTGGGCGTTGTCGGTCCCAATGGCTGCGGAAAATCTAATGTTATCGATGCCGTCCGCTGGGTCATGGGTGAATCATCGGCGAAATTATTGCGCGGTGATTCCATGGAGGACGTCATTTTCAATGGGTCATCGACACGCAAACCGGTAGGACGCGCGTCGGTTGAATTGCTTTTTGACAACAGCCTGGGGCGCATAAAAGGCCACTACCAGTCATTTTCTGAAATCTCAGTTAAACGCATACTCAGTCGCGACGGAAAATCCGATTACCGAATTAACGATAAACGGGTGCGCCGAAAAGACGTGCTCGACATGTTTCGAGGAACCGGCCTGGGGCCACGCTCATACGCCATCATCGAGCAGGGCATGGTCAGCCGAATCGTTGAATCAAAACCGGAAGAACTACGCGCCTATGTAGAGGAGGCCGCGGGTATTTCCCGTTATAAAGATCGACGTAAAGAAACTGAAAATCGTATCCGGCATACGCGGGATAACATCGAACGCAGTGAGGATATTCGAGGAGAATTGCTTGCACAACTTCGTCGGCTTAAGCGTCAGGCACAGGCCGCGGGGCGTTACAAAAAACTCCAGGAAAAGCGCCGCATAGAAATGAATATCCACTATCGGCTGCGCTTTGACCAATACGGTAGCCAAATACAGACCGAGCAGCAAGCCCTGAATCAGTCCGGCAATCAGCTAGAAAAATATCTTGCCGGGCAACGTGAAATTGAAGCGCAAATCGAACGTCAGCGTAGCGGGCAGAACGAAGCGCAGGACAGCTTGAGCGAAATTCAGGGGCGTTTTTATCAGGCCGGAGCGGACATTTCCAGAATCGAACAAAAGATTGAGCATATTAAAGTTAGTAATCAGCAGGATAGTGAAGCCCTGGCAGAATTAAATAAGGCGCTCGCAGAGCTGGAGTCGCAAAGTCGCGCCGATCAGGATATGCTGGCTCAACATCAATCTGAACTCGATGAACTGCTGCCGCAATTGCTGCTGAATACGAATACGCTTGAGCGTAAACAGCTTGCTTATGAGCAGGCACGCACACAATTTGATGAATGGCAAAATCAGTTCAATCAACACCGTCAGCAGCAGGACGCCAGCCGAAGCCAGCAGCAATTGCAGTTGTCGATCATTGATCAGATCAACCGACAACAAAGCCGCGCTGAAGACAGGCAAACCCAGCTGGAGTTTGAGCACGCTCGACTTAGCAGGGAACTGGAGCAATCCGGTATGGCGCCGCTTATGGAAAACCTGAAGAACAAGCAGATTGAATTCGACGAACTACAGGTTCAGATCGAAGCGGCACGGCTTGCAGTGCGCAAAATTTCAGAAAACCTGATAAATCTGAAAAATCAACATAACGAGCAGTCGGCCATGCTGAGCTCAAACCAGACACGCATCCAGTCCTTGCAGGAATTTCAGGCTGCTGCCCTGGGAAGCGAGCACCTGGAATACAGGCAATGGTTATCAAAAAGCAAACTGGACAACGATGTGCAGTTAGCCAGCCTGATCAAAATTAAACAGGGCTGGGAGCGTGCAGCTGACCGGGTTTTGACACCATTACTTCAAGCTTTGGTCGATCAGAGTGGACAACATTCATTCTGGTTGCACCCAGCTGAACATGCCGTAACCCTCATCTCGATTGATCGGCAAAAAGATCGCGTGGCTTCCATTCCGCTCACGCCACTCGCTCGTTATATTGAGGCTTCTAAGATTGATATTTCCGCTTTGGTTGCGGGCGTTTATGTGGCCGTAGATGCCGCCGAAGCTCAGCAGCACCGCGTGCAACTCAACGGCGGCGAACGAATCGTGACTCGTGAAGGGGTGGTGTACGGAGCAAACTGGGTCAGTCACGTCGGTGCGGCCGCTGCGAAAACAGGTTATCTGGTTCGCGAGGAAGAAATGCAATCGCTTAAATCACGTCTTAAGCAAACCAGGCTGGAATTAGATCGGTTGCATGGTGATATTGATCTGGCTCAGGGTGCCGAAATTAAAGCTCGCCAGGCGGCAAAAACATTGCAGGATAAGCTCGAGCAGTTCAGGCAGTTGATCGCCAATGATCAGCGTGAAGTGGCGCAACTGAATACGGCGCAGGAATATACGCAAAGCCGCCTTGTATCCATTGCGCAGGAACTGAATGATATCCAGACCCACGGCCAGGAAGAGGGCCAACGCTTGAGCGACGCCAGCAAAACGCTTGAAACGATTGAAAATACGCTCGTAGAAACCGCGCAGGATCAGTCGGCATTTGACGAACAGGGAACGGTTGCAAAACAAAACGTGGAGCAATGCCAGCTTAACTATCGCGAGTATCAAGGTACGGTACAGACTGGAAAACTCGAGCAAACTCGCCTGGAAACTTCCATTGGCTCACTGCAAAACGGCCTGGGCCGCATGCAGGAGCAACTCACTCAATTTCAATCGCGCAAGCAAAACCTGCTTCAGAACAGCGAGGGTAGTGCCGCGCCACTGGAAGCGCTGGGAATTGATCTGGATGTTCGCCTGAATGAGCACAAACAAATTGAAACCAACCTGGCCGCAGCACGCGATGAAATCGCCGGGCTGGACAACGCCCTGCGTAAGCAGCAATCCAACTTGTCCGCCGGTATTGATGAGGTGAATCAAGCACGTAGCGTCCTGGACGAAACGCGAATGCTGCTGCAGGACAGAAAAATCCGACAGCAAACCCTGACAGAAGAGGCTGCGCGCGATAACTGCATCATCGACAGCGTTGAATTGCCCGAAGATTGTCTGGACATTACCGGTAGTGAGCAGCATATAGCTGACCTGGAACGTAAAATTGCGTCGATTGGTGCGGTTAACCTGGTTGCCATTGATGAGTACGAAACACAAAGCGAGCGGGCGGAATATCTTGAAAAACAGCATTCCGACTTACTCAGTGCGCTGGATACGCTGGAAAAAGTTATCCGGAAAATAGACCAGGAGACGCGTATTCGTTTTGAAGAAACCTACACCTTGCTCAATAAAAACTTTTCAAATTACTTTCCTAAACTTTTTGGTGGCGGAAAGGCTTCGCTGAATCTGACGACAGACGACTGGCTGACTACAGGCATAGCCGTTCTGGCGCAACCACCGGGTAAAAGAAACAGTACCATTCATTTACTATCCGGAGGTGAAAAAGCCCTAACAGCGGTTTCGCTGTTATTTGGCCTGTTCGAGCTCAATCCTGCGCCGTTTTGTATTATGGATGAAGTCGATGCACCATTAGATGATGCAAATGTCGATCGATTTTGCGATACTTTACGGTCTCTTTCAGAACACACTCAGATCATTGTGATTACTCACAACAAAATTACCATGCAGGCCGCTAATAATCTGATCGGCATTACTATGAATGAACCCGGGGTATCGAGAGTAGTATCAGTAGATGTCGAGCGCGCCATTGAAATGGTGGGAAACTGATGGATTTACAAATTGCATTGATTGTACTGGGCCTGTTTGTGGTTTTCCTGGTGTTTGCTGTTACTCGGTATTCGAATAAACTTGAGAAATTCTGGCACACATTACGCAGTAACACGTTTTTTAAAGGCATGAACAATTCGGGCGGAAAGGGCACATCAGGATCAAATCCGCAACGACCGCATCGATCGCGAGACGAGGGCCATGCGCCGAGACTGGGTGATAGCACGATTGAACATGATCCATCCGGAGAGCCATTATTCGAGTTCGAATCCGATTCTTTTTCTCAGCAATTTGCGGATAATCAATTAGACGAAACCGAAGTAGATCAGTTGGATAGTCATGCTGAGTCAAATGACCTTGAAATTCAGTCAGCCGAAGGAGATGTTAAAGCACAAAGTGAATCGCAATCTTTGCCTACGCTGCGCGACGATCAGGATGATCAGTCCAGTCAGCACATCGGACCGTTTACGAGTCTCAGGCAAATCGATTACTGGATCAAACTCAGCCCGGCATCGCCGGTGACTCAGGCCGGAATCATGTCCAAACTTAGCCATTGGGATAAAATCAAATTTCCGGTACAACTGCACGCCCTAACTCGAGATGACCCACCCTGGGTAAATCTACTCGAGCCCAGGTCGTATACGTTGATAGTAGATGTGGTTGCATCTTATCAACTGCTTGCGGGCGGGAATGCGGCCCATATTGCGGACCTGAATACCTTTGATGAGCAGGCTACCATTCTCGGGCAGGCAATGAGCGCCGAAAAACTGATGATGGCCAGCCCGGAGCAGGCGCTGGATCAATCATTAAAATTGGCCCAGTTTTTCGCGGATAGTTGTGAGCCGCTTGAAGTTTCTATTTGTGCGCCTGAGGGGCAGGCGTTTATGGGTAAACTGGTTGAAACCAGTGCCAAGCAACAGGGGCTGGATTTCATGGATGGAGAATACGTGCGACAAAAGCGTATGGCATCGCACAATATCATTCTCTACCGAATGCAAAATATCGATTTCGGGCGTAAGCCTGGTCGTTTTGATGAAAACATGTCTTCTGATGCGAGCATTGAATGCGTAAAATTCTCCATGCAACCCGCGCTAAGCCGTACACCGGGGCGAGATGCCAAGGAAATGCTGGACGCGGTTAAAGCGTTCGCTTCAAGGGTAAATGGCGATATTCGCATACCGGGTGAAGTTGAATATCATCAGGATCTGTTACTCAAACTTCGAAACCGCGTCAGTCGGCTTGAGAAAGACACCATTGCAGCCGGTCTTGAGCCGGGCGGTCAGGAAATCCACCGAATTTTTTCCTGAGTACTAGTACTCTTTACACTGTAATAATGCTGAATCCATCAATAATTGCATTGAAAGAGCACTAAGACGTGTGATGAACTCGTCGACAGAAGAAAATATTCAGGCACTTATCGCCGAATTAAAACAACACAACTACCGTTACTACGTGCTGGATGATCCGGATATCCCGGATGCCGAATACGACCGCCTCATGCAGAAATTGAAAGTGCTGGAGGATCGATTCCCCCAATATCGTCTAGCGTATTCACCGACGCAGGCAGTAGGGGGCTTCGTATCAAAAGCATTCAGCCCGATCAAGCATTTGCAAGCCATGTACTCAATAAATGATGGCTTTGACGAACAGTCCGCACTTGATTTTGATCGGCGCATAAAAGACAGGCTGGAGTTGAACCAAAATCAACTTCTGCAATATTTTTGTGAACCTAAGCTTGATGGTCTGGCCGTCAATATTTTGTTTGAGAAAGGATGGATGGTCAGTGCGGCAACGCGCGGAGATGGTAAGACCGGAGAAGATGTTACGCAAAATGTACGACAAATTCTGGGCGAGCAAGGGCGCCTGGTGGGAAATAACGTTCCAGATCGAATTGAATTACGCGGCGAAGTGTTCATGCGCCGCCCGCGACTGGAGGAACTCAATCACGCACGGAGAAAAAAGGATCAAAAACCATTCGCCAATCCACGCAATGCTGCCGCAGGAGGACTGCGACAGATTGATCCGAAAATCAGTGCCGAACGCCCGCTGGAACTGTATATTTACGGGATAGGCGCCTGTGAGCCCGACACCTTGCCGGGCTCGCATGGCGAACTATTTGAACAAATTAATAACTGGAAGATACCGGTCAGCGATCTGGCACAAAGAGTACAGGGCATTGAAGGCTGCCTGGACTACTACAAACAAATACTTGGGCGCCGCGAACAAATTGATTTTGATATGGATGGCGTTGTATATAAGCTCGATGACAGGAAATTTCAGAGGCAGTTGGGCACCACTGCAAAGGCCCCGCGCTGGGTGTTGGCGCATAAATTCCCCGCACAGGAAGAGCTGACAATGGTCGAACAGATAGATGTTCAGGTTGGTCGGACAGGCGCAATCACGCCGGTGGCAAGGCTAAAGCCCGTGCACGTTGGGGCGTCATTGTATCCAACGCTACCTTGCATAACAAAGACGAAATCGAGCGACTGGATGTGCGTAAGGGCGATACCGTGGTGGTGCGCCGCGCGGGCGACGTTATACCAAACATTGTAAAGGTATTACTTGAGAGGCGGCCTAAAAATACACAGCCCTATCTTTTTCCAACGCATTGTCCGATTTGTAACTCACATATCGCTTACAGCGAAGCAGGCGTGATTGCACGCTGTAGCGGGGGGCTGGTCTGCGATGCACAGCGCAAAGGTATGATCCGGCATTTTGTATCGCGCAAGGCAATGGATATTGATGGCCTGGGTTCTAAGTTGGTTGATCAATTGGTCGATGAGAAATTGATCACCACACCGGCCGATATCTATCGACTGAATGAAACGCAGTTGTTATCTATGGAACGCATGGCCGATAAATCCGTGCACAATCTGCTGGATGCGATAGACGCAAGCCGAGAGACCACGTTTGCGCGTTTTTTGTACGCACTGGGCATACCACTCGTTGGAGAAACCACTGCAGCCACATTGGCACAAAATTTTATTACGTTGGATGCCCTGAAAGAAGCCCAGCTTGAACTGCTTGTTGATATTAACGATGTTGGCCCGCTGGTCGCGCAAAGCTTGCTGGATTTTTTCGGTGAAGCCGAGAACTTACAAGTGGTGGATGATATGGTAGAAAACCTTGATGTGCATTGGCCTGACCCTGAATCAACCAAAATTGATGAGTCTTCATTTTTTTTCGATACCATCGTGGTGATTACCGGAAGTTTTACCGATATAACTCGAATCGAGCTAAAAGCGTTGCTCGAAAACGCAGGCGCCAAAGTGACCGGCAGTGTATCTAAAAAAACAGACTTCGTTGTGGCCGGGGTATCACCCGGCAGCAAAGTCGATAAAGCATCAAAGCTAGGCATCGAGATTCTTGATGAAGCGCAATTACTAAATCGGCTATGAAGCGCGCATTCGATAAACTTAGAGCAGACCACGCCCTTGCAATTGATTTGCCAGCTGTGCTGCCTTACCGTGGTTGAGTTCAATCGAGAGAGTGAACGCCGCGTGTTACCCAAGCCTGCAAAGAAACTAAATACTGAAGAATGCGAATGCCTGTTAGTTGAATTGAAATCAGTCATGAAAACATACCAATAGTTTTGGCAGTGAGTAGGGTGGTCATTGTGTTTTCATTATTAATCGTAACTTCAAGCATAAAATAAGCGAAAATTACCGGATTTAAGCCCATTTTCAGGCTTGTTTCACACAGATCATGCCGTTACAATACGCGCCCCTTTAACTGGTGCCCAAAATATGGGGGCGTCTGGTGAACGGGTCGAGGCTCAATAAAAGGTGGCTTCGAGGTTAAACGTATTTTATTAACGTGAGAGGACATCTATTCCCATGGCATTGACTGTTACTGATCGCCGGGCGATCATTGAAGAACACAAACGTAGTGAAAACGACACTGGCTCTACTGAAGTACAGGTGGCACTGCAAACCGCGCGTATTAAAGACCTTACCGGTCATTTTAAAACTCATATCCACGACCATCATTCGCGCCAGGGCTTATTGCGCCTGGTGAATCAGCGTCGTAGCCTGCTTGACTATCTCAAGCGCATCGACATTGAGCGTTACCGTAACCTCATCGCCAAACTTGGCTTGCGCAAATAACTTAAAGGAACGAATACGTGAACGAAATTACAAAATCTTTTCAGTATGGTGAACATACTGTAACTCTGAAATCCGGAAAAATCGCGCGTCAGGCCAACGGGGCCGTTTTCGCCAGCATGGGCGATACCACCGTCATGGTAACCATGGTTGCACGTAAAGAAGAAAACGACCGGGATTTCTTTCCATTAACACTTGATTACGAAGAGCGTACCTACGCCGCGGGAAAAATTCCGGGCAGTTTCTTCAAGCGGGAAGGGCGTCCTTCTGAAAAAGCGATCTTAACCTGTCGTTTAATGGACCGCCCCTTACGTCCTTTGTTTCCCAAAGGCTTCTCGCAGGAAGTTCAGATTGTCTCTACCGTGATGTCAATTGATCCTGAGATTGACCCAGATATTGTGGCTATGGTCGGTGCCGCCGCCGCAATCGAAATCTCCGGCGTACCCTTTAACGGTCCGGTCGGTGCATGCCGCGTGGGTTATGTTGATGGTGAGTACGTACTCAACCCGAACGCAAG
>PVMS01137646.1_pt1 | contig 10695 bp, 7 predicted proteins | sample 1853461 | NCBI WGS metagenome assembly PVMS01 (sample SAMN08582032, study PRJNA380276) | Marine sediment metagenome, whole genome shotgun sequencing project. | isolation source: ocean sediment barecode stripped | collected 2017
ACGACTCGATCATTATCGGCGCAGGACATAACGGACTGGTCTGCGCCGCCTACCTGGCCAGGCAAGGCCAGAGCGTGCTGGTGCTCGAATCTGCGGATACGCCGGGCGGGCCGCCCGCCAGCCGTGAATCCCCTGGTGGCTTCAGGGCGCCGGTTGCGCATTCGGTCAATCATTTCCCACAGAAGATCGTCAAGGACCTTGCCTTGGAATCACAAGGATTCAAGACCACCGGTAAACCGCCGCCGACGGTCGGGTTGAGCCCGGACGGAAATCATATCGTCCTGCACGAGGACTCGGTGGGCGGTGTGGGCGCGAGCGATAGCGAATCCTATAGAGAGTTCTCCCGGTTGATGCAGCGTTTTGCCGATGCGCTGAAGCCGTTCTGGCTTAAAACCATCCCGCGCGCTGGCATCACGAACCTGGCCGACTTGATGACGTTTGGGCACATCGGGCTGAAGCTACGGCTTCTGGGCAGGGAGGACATGCGTGAGTTCATGCGCATCATGGCGCTTCCCGCCCGCGACCTGATGGACGAGAACTTCGACAACGAGATACTTAAAGCAACCCTGTGCTGGGACGGGCTGATCGGGTCGAAAATGGCCCCACGCTCACCGAATCACGCGGTGCTGCCAATGCTCTACCGGATGAGTGGCGAACGTCGCGGTACCCCCGGGGACCTGATCAATGCGCTAAGTGCCGCGGCAAGTGCTGCAGGCGCTGAGATTCGCACTGCCACAGCCGTACAGCGCATCCTGGTCGAGGCACAAGATGGGGCGCTTGCCGCCCGCGGTGTGCAACTGGCCAACGGTGACCGGATTGAGGCTGACCGCGTGGTATCGTCGGCAGATCCGCAAACAACGTTTTTCAGACTGGTCGGCGTAGAAAACCTGGAAATCGAATTCAGCAACCGGATCCGGCGGCTGCGTTGCGAGGGTTATGTCGCAAAGCTGCACCTTGCATTAAGTGGTATGCCCAAATTTAAAGGACTGGATAAACCCGATGGCCGGATGATCATTGCCCCTGAAATGGATGCCATCGAGTTCGCTTTTGATGATGCAAAATACGGAGGCTGTTCGCAGCAGCCGGTGATGGAAATCGTCATTCCCAGTTTCCACGATGCCTCCCTGGCACCGGCAGGGCAGCATGTGCTCTCAGCTCACGTGATGTACGTGCCTTACCGGCTCAAAGGCGGTTGGGATGAGCCAGCCCGTGAGTCGCTGCGTGAACGGGCGATCGATACCATTGAGCGTTATGCGCCGGGTATTCGGGATCAGATCATCCATTCCGAAATTTTGACCCCCGAAGACCTGGAACGCAGCTTCAATGTAAGCGGTGGTCACTGGCACCATGCCGAGTTCGCGCTGGACCAGTCCCTGATGATGCGCCCGACCTACCAGGCAGCTCAATACAGCACGCCGTTGCCGGGCCTGTATCTGTGCGGCGCGGGTAGTCATCCCGGTGGCGACCTCACCGGCGGGCCGGGGCATAACGCGGCGCATGAGATTCTGCGATGACCAGCTTGCCATGAAAAAATACGACGCAATCATCATCGGTGCGGGCCATAACGGCCTGACCAATGCCGCCTACCTGGCCAAGGCCGGGCTGGACGTGGTGGTGGTCGAGAAGAACGACTATATAGGTGGCGCCTCTGTATCGCGCGAGATGCAGGAGGGCTGGATTTATTCCAGCGCTTCTTACGTTTGTAGTATGTTGCGCCAATCGCTGCACCGCGATCTCGAACTCAGCCGGCATGGCCTGATCCTCGTGCCCTACCTCGGTACCGTCAATTTTGGTGACGACGGCAGCACGCTGATTGATTATCCCACGGAAGAAGCGGCTTACCTGGAATTGCAACGGCATTCACCGCACGATGCAGATTCAATGCACCGCTTTCAGGCAGACCTTGCCAGGTATGCGCAGTTCATCCGCAAGACCCTGCTGCGAACTCCACCGGACCCGACCTCGTTTCGGCCGCGCGACATCCGTGAACTGCTGTTTCTGGGCAAGCAGTTCTGGGCGCTGGGTGAGAAAGAAATGTACGAATACGTACGATTCTTCACCATGAGCGCAGCAGATTATCTCGAGGATTATTTTGAGAATGACCTGATCAAGGCTGCCATGGCCAGTCCGGGAATCATTGGCACCGCACTTGGTGTTTACTCACCGGGATCTGCTTACATCCTGCTCCATCATGTAATGGGTGACGTCGATGGCAATATCGGCGCCTGGGGCTTGGCGCGGGGCGGCATGGGTGCCATTTCCGACGCGATCGCCGGTGCGCTGCGGCAACATGGCGGTGAGATTCGCACCAACGCCGGGGTGAGCCAGGTGCTGGTAGAAAACGGCCAGGCAGTCGGAGTTGCATTGGAGAGCGGTGAAGAACTGCACGCAGGGATCGTGGTATCGAACCTGGATGCGAAAAGAACCTTTACCAAGATAATGGATCGGAATGACCTGCCACCGGGAATCTACGAAAAAGCAAAGAATTTCAAAATTCGCGGTTCCTCCGGCAAGGTCAACATCGCCCTGTCGGGCTTACCCAAATTCACCGGTTTACCTGACAACCGCTACATCAACCGGGGCGGGCAGGGCTTTACCGGTTCGCTGGAAACGATGGAGCGGGCGTACGATTGCTGGAAGCACGGGCGCTGGTCTGACGACCCCTTTGTCGAGGCGGTGATACCGTCGGCCTGGGACCCGACCGTGGCTCCACCCGGAAAACACTGGATGTCGAATTTCGTTCAATACTGCCCGCCCACACTGGCCGGGGGACCGTGGACGCCGGAGGAGCGTGACAAGTTCGGCCAGGCGGTAGTTGACAAGATCGAGCGCCACAGTCCGGGCTTCAAGGATCTTATCGTACACATGGAAGTTCTCACGCCACATGACCTTGAGACAAAGATCGGTTTGACCGAGGGCAATATTTTCCAGGGCGAGCTGACCATCGACCAGTTGCTTTTCAACCGGCCGTTTCCCGGTTACGCGCAGTACCGGATGCCGGTGAAAAAGCTATATATGTGCGGCTCCTCAACCCATCCGGGTGGTGGCGTATCGGCCGCCTGTGGCGCCAATGCAGCACGCGAGATATTGATGGACCTGAAACGGCCCAACACGGTACCCGAAGATGATTTCTACGACGAATAGATTATGAACACAGCAGACCAATATGCAGGTGAGCGGCTAAAACTGTCGCCTTTCTATCCGCGCGAAGCGGTTTTGAATATCCGTGACGCCTGGGCTGCCTGGAATGGCTACAAGTTCGCGGAGTTTTACTACGACGCGGAGTATGAATACTTCTGTGTGCGTAACACGTGTGCCACTTACGATATCACCCCGATGCAGAAATACAATGTGGGGGGCCGCGATGCCGAGGCCATGCTCAATCGCATGGTGACCCGGGATATCTCGAAGCTGCCGCTCAACCGGGTGACCTACGTGGTCTGGTGCACCGATGCAGGCCGGATGGTCGATGACGGCACCATCTTCAGGCTGGCGAGCGATGAGTTCATGCTCACCTGCGGCAGTCCTTGCAGCGCCTGGTTACGGATGAGCACCTATGGATTCAGAGAAGTCACCGTCACTGACGTGACGGATGACATTGCTGCATTATCCCTGCAGGGACCTACTTCCTGCGCGGTACTGAAGAAGATGGGCCTACAGGGCATTGAAGCGGCAAAGCCCTTCGACATCCTGCGCTTCCCTTTTCACGGTGACACGCTGATGGTCTCGCGTACCGGTTTTACCGGCGACCTGGGCTACGAACTGTGGATCAGGCCGGGGCTGGCGCTGGAAATGTGGGATGAGCTGTACGCGGCTGGTTCTGACTATGGTATTCAGCCGTTCGGCGAACAAGCGACCAACATGGCGCGCCTTGAAGCCGGATTCATCATGCCCGGCATGGAGTTCAATGAAGCATTAAAAACCGTTCACTTCGAACATGACCAGACTCCATTCGAATTGAACCTTGGCTGGCTGGTCGACTTCAACAAGCCGCACTTCAACGGCCGTAGCGCCTTGCTCAAAGAACAGGAATGCGGCCCGAAATACACGCTGACCAAGCTGGATATCGAGGGCAACAAGCCTGCGGAGCAGTCGTATCTGTACAGCAACAAACGCTGTACCAGGGAAATTGGCTACGTCACATCGGCCATGTGGTCCCCTGCCTCCAAGGCCAACATCGCGTTGGCCATGATCGAAACAGCGTACTTGAAAGGCGATATCTGGGCAGAGATCTATTACGAAAAAGAATTACGCCAATACAGCAAATCCGCTCGCTGCACGGTCATGCAGAAACCCTTCTGGACACCAGCGCGGGCACGCGCAACACCGCCACCTGATTGTTGAGAACATGGTCAAGCTGAAGTAGGATGTAATTCTGGATAATCCTCACCGGAGAAATCAGATTGCGTGCTGCGGAATTCGTAGAAAGCTACTTTGATGCGTGGAACTATCACGACGCCAAGCTTGTAGCTGAACATCTTACTGCTGATGGGACTTATTGTGATATTCCGGACCAGCAACAGCACTCCCGTGACGAATTATTGGCCACTCTGACTGGCTTTTTTGCCTCAAACAACCATCGCTACGAACTGATCGGAGAGATCCTGACAGGCAGGGACTCCATTGCATTTCAATACCGCGTGTCACCATCTGACGCTATTGACCATGCTTTTTTTGGTGCGGAATTCGTGACATTCGATGGGCGTGGTGCTATCAGGATCCTTGATTATTACAACATGCCCGGCCTTGCGCTCCCTGTGGACACTACCAGGCCTGTTTTGAGCAGCGCTTCACTTCGGAAATATACCAAGTCAGGCTTGAGCGACGCTCAAATCAGGCATTACAAAAACCGGCTGGCTGACCTGATGCATATTGAGGTGGTATTTCTCGAGCCGGATCTGACGCTGCCTGGACTGGCGGCGCTCGTGGGGTGTTCCGTCAATCACTTGTCGCAGGTGATCAATTCCGGATTCGGCATCGGTTTTTTCGATTATCTGAATCAACACAGAGTCGAATTTGCAATGCAGTTGCTCCGCCAGCAGGATGGCCGGCACCAGTCGATATTGAGCATTGCGTTCGCAGCCGGATTTAACTCCCATTCTTCATTTTATTCAGCCTTCAAGAAAGTCAGCGGCCAAACCCCTGCGCAGTTCCGCCGATCACAAGCAAAAATCACAGCTGAATAAAAGGGGTCAGGCACCTGCAATAGACATGGCTGCCCTTTTGCCGGTTAATACGCAGGCGCCCAGGAATGCGCCTTCCAGGGCGCCTTTGCCATGCAGGCCGCCGCCGCCAAAACCGGCAGCTTCGCCAACCGCGTACAGTCCCGAAATAATCTCGCCTTCTTTACTGAGCACCTTGCTGTCAATGTCGGTCTGAATTCCTCCCAAACTTTTGCGGGCCAGGATGAACTCACGAATCGCTATGAGTGGCATGGCCGAAGAATCGTTTATTTTCTGATACTTACAGGTTCTTATTCGATCACCCCTGTAGGTTCTGAAGTTCATGATGCGGCGCAGTTGTTCATCATTGAAATAGCGCGGGCCTCTTTCAATCTGCTCATCGTACTGGTTGATTTCCTCGGTCAGGGTAGCCAGGTCCGTTTTCAGCCCTCCAAGGTTGTTCTCGTTCATTTTGTCCACCAGTTCAGGCAGCGATTGCGCCACCACGATGTCCTGCGAACATTCCTTGATCAGCCGGTTTACCAGTTCCTTGTTGCCAAACAGTAGATGCCTGAAAAGTTCCAGTTTGCGTTTGTACCTGAACGCCGACATATAGTCGCAGCCGGAAACAGCCAGTTCCTTGATGGCAATTTTCCAGTTCATCAATTGCCAGGAGTATTGTCCGGGCTCCTTCAGGATTGACTCGACCAGGTGACGGGTATCTGTATAGGGAACAATGGGGGCAGGGTTCCGGATGCGCTCGCCCAGCGCATTCAGCCACAGGGCGCTGCGCGGAGGCACCAGGCTCAGGCCATCGTTGGTTCTTTTGTTGCGCGGATGATGCACGCCGGCAGCATAGTGCCACTGCTTGTCCAAATGAGTGAGATTTCCACCCAGGGCCTGGACCTGATCATGTAACAGGCCATCTCCATAGATATGCGCACCGTTCAACAACACATCGGGCGCTTTGCCCCAGGGCTGATACCAGTTGTCACGAACCTTGCTCAGGTCTCCACCACAGATACCGCCCGAAGCAATAACCACGTGTTCGGCGTTGACCGAAAAAGTGGAACCATCCGGCATCTTCCTGCCGTATACCCCTGTGATTTTGCCATCATGCTGTTCGAAACCAGATACTTCGTGTTCGAACATTAAAGTGAGATCGCTGCTCCTTGGATGGTTTGCTAATCCTGCCTCAACTTTGATCGCAATATCATGGCCTATGCCCCAGGCAATGTGCCACCGTGGAAGGGTATTGCCGGTAGTGTGCGCCCCGCGCTCCGGCCAGTTCACCAGGGGCAGGAACTCTACACCGCGAGCATCCAGGAATTGGTAAATATATTCAATGGAATTTTCACAGTAAAATTTTGCCCACTCCAGCGGTAATTTGTCGTGTTCTCCAAAATCGGCGAAGGAAAGCCAGTCACGCAGCGCCAGTTCGGGGCTGTCCTTGATGCCCATCCGCTTTTGTTGCGGTGTATCCACCATTAATATGCCACCAAAGGACTCTTTGGCCAGGCCGCCAAAATTCTCTTTCACATCCTTATCAATAAGGAGTACTTTTTTGCCGGCGCCCAGTAGTTCAAATGCGGTGACCATCCCGGCCAGGCCGCCACCGGCAATGACTACTTCTGTTTGATATTTGGCGTCAGTCAATCTTCAAATCCCTTCTTCATCCAACGGGAAGCGAGCACCAGCATCACCGGCGTAGTGATGGCGATAACGCCGTACCAGAACCACATTGTCCCGGTGTTCAAAACACCGTCTTCGGGAACGTAGTGCATCAGGAACCAGCCAGCGTACAAGCCGGTGATCATCTTGGTCAGGAACCACGGCAGCCGGGCCACCCCGAGATAGGCCCCCATTTTATCCTCGGGTGCGGTCTCGGCGACGTACTGCAGGAAGCGGGGTTGCCAGATCGCCTCACCGAAGGTCATCAGCACGATGTAGGCGGCCAGCATCGGTACACTTGGGCCAAAGGCCAGCAGGAAAGTCGGCGCAGCCATAATCGTTGTGCCAACCACCATCAGCCGGTAGACGTTTGTTTTGCGTGTCAGCGCCGCCACGATCGGCACCAGGATGAAGATCAGCAGTGGGTTGAAATTGATGGCGACCTCGAAGTTGGCGCCCAGCCAGGTACCTGCGTGAGCCCGCTGGACATATAGCGGCAAGGTCAAATACTGGTGCGCGAACAGTGTTTGCACCGGGATTAGTACAAAGATGAAGAACGCGAAGCGGGGGTCGGCCATCGGGTGCTCGCGCAGCCACCCGAGTATCCGTTTGGTCCATGGGAGGGGCGGGCCGGATTGTTTTTCTACACCATCTGTGCCGCCTGTTGCCGGCGCCTCTCCCCGTGCTGCCCGGGCCGAAGCAATTGCTTCAGTCATCGTTCGCCGGTTCAAAATGGCAGCGGTAAGTAGCAGCGAGATGAGGGTAATTCCGGTAAATACCCAGTACAGGCCACCGATTCCGATGGCTCGGCGGGCCGGGCCCAGGAACGAAAGCAGCCAGCCTCCCAGGTTCATCAGTGCGTATAACATGGCAAAGCCCATGGCGGAGGTTTTCGCCGTGGTCACCTGTCGAACGATGGAATACGAGGCCGGTTCGTACAGGCCGTAGCCCAACAGGATAATCGTGATGCCCGCCAGCAAGGTCAGGACGGCCGGCGAAAAGTCCCCTTCCGTGGACAGGCCAACCGTTCCGGAAGCGGACAGAATCGCCCGGCCGATCAGCAAAATGGCAAGAGCGATAAGCAAACCACGCCGGGTGCCCCAGCGGTCGACCAGGCCGCCCAGCAGGAACTGGCTGAAGGTGATTCCACCGGCCAGGAAAGTAACCACCCATCCGGCCCCGACCTCGGTAAGACCGATGTTTTCGATGCAGTAAATAACCAGGTAGTTCAGGATCCCGAAATACAGAAAACCTTCCAGGAAATATTGCAGGTTGTTGCCCCACAGGGGGCGCGGCGCCCGGGCGGCATCCACGAACGGCTGGACAATCTCCCGCAACGGGTGGGGTTTGCTCTGTTCCGTGGCGTTTTCTCTGTCCGCCATTTGGTTCTCCTTTATGATAGGTTTTCTGTTTCGAACAAGGATAACTTAATGACTGCAAGAAATGGCGTGCTCCGTCAATTTCCCCGCTCTTTCTGGGCCGCCAATACGATGGAGATCTTTGAGAGGATGGGCTGGTACGGCTTCTACGCCGTTTCTACCCTGTACCTGACCGGCTCGGTAGAGGATGGGGGATTGGGTTTTTCTTCGGCCGACCGGGGCGTGATTCAAGGCCTGGCGACTTTCTTTCTCTATCTTTTCCCCGCAGTTTTCGGAGCCCTGGCTGATCGCTATGGCTACAAAAAGATGTTCCTGGCCTCAGCGGTCGTGACGGCACCAGCCTATTTGCTCCTGTCGCTACCCACCGGGTTCTGGCCCTTCCTTGGCGCCTATTTCCTGGTGGCGGTCGGTCACGGCATGTTTAAGCCGGTAGTCATTTCCACGGTGGCGAAATCGACCAACGAGGAAAACAGTTCGATTGGTTTTGGTATTTTTTACATGATGGTCAATATCGGTGGGTTTATCGGCCCGATCGTGGCTGGCGTTGTGCGCGGCTGGAACTGGAACTTGGTGTTTTACGCTTCGGCCGGATGGATCGTCGTCATGTCGATCGTCTGCATGCTGGTCTACCGGGAACCACCCCGGGATGCCGAGGCCGAGAGCCGGCGGTCTTTGGCCGAGGTCTTCAAGGGCATGGTGGAGGTTGTTGGCAATATGCGGTTCTTCATCCTGGTCAGTGGCCTGCTGGTAGTGCTGGTGATGGGGTCAAAATGGTGGAGTTTTTCGCTGGTTGGCATGGTGGGGGCCGGATGGATCGCCGGGAACCTGATTCTGGATGCCTTGTTTCGAACCGGCAAGACGCCCCGTGAAGAGCGGCCCTGGTACTTACAGGCAATGGCGATCGGTGAGGGGCGTTACCTGCTGTTCCTGCTGCTGATGGCCGGCTTCTGGATTTCCTTCAACCAGATTTTCATGACGCTTCCGGAGTACATCCGCGATTACGTCGATACTTCTGACCTGATCACTTCGTTTACTCCGGCGGCGGCCTGGTTCATCGGCATCGCCCAAAGCCTGGGGTTTGATACCACGAACTGGTCCCGCGCGGTCCTGGAGCACGGCCAGATCAAGCCGGAACACCTGATCAACCTCAATGCGTTCGGTATTATTCTGTTTCAGGTGTTGGTTTCCTTCTTCCTGCGCAAAATCTCGCCGCTGACCAGCATCATCGCCGGTGTGTGCGTCACCATCGCCAGCTTCGGCCTGTATCTGGCCGGTATGAGTGGCTGGATAGTCGTCTCCGCTATCCTGGTCTTCTCGCTGGGCGAAATGATGGCCAGTCCACGATCAAAAGAGTATGCCGGGCGCATTGCACCACCGGAGAAAGTCGGCATGTACATGGGCTATTTCTACTGGTGCGTGGCCCTTGGCAACCTGTTTGGCGGCTTGTTGTCCGGCCTGGCTTACCAGCATTTCGGACCTCATGGGATTAACCGCCCAGACCAGATGTGGATACTCTTCGCGGCCCTGGCCGGGGTGACGGCTGTTTCGCTGGTTATCTACAATCGCTGGGTGGCGGTCAAGTAAAATTGAATGTATCCGGCCCCTTTTGCTCTGGCGCTTATTCTCGTCCTGTCCGGCGGTTCGTCGGTTGTTGATGCAGGCCAGGTGCAGGGCAACCTCGGCCTCCGGCAATCTGGTTCTGGACGAGGGCGGCGTTACCGGCGCTGATGGGGTACTCACCCTCACACTGGATCCAGCCGGCTTGCCGGCATCAGTGACCGGCAAGTTCCCTCACCTGGCTGGCTATGAAACCTTCACGATCGACCAAGCAGACCTGGCACGGGTGCCTGCAATCCTGAAGGGCCAGGTCGTGGTTTCCGCTGCCGCTGGCAACGCCACGCCGATTGATGCCACCTCGATCCAGATCCCCGGCGTCATCGACGACCTCTTTTTCCATGATGGCCCGCTAGGTGTTGACCTTTCTGACGGGAACACAATCATCAGACTATGGGCGCCCACGGCTCAGTCGGCTGTGCTGCTCCTGTTCGACGATCCCGACCCAGCGACCGCCGCAGTGGTCGTTCCGATGACAACGGATTCGGCAACCGGCGTGTGGACTGCAGAGGGAGGTCCGGACTGGTCCGGCAAGTACTACCTCTTTGAGGTCGTGGTCTGGGCGCCGACGACCGGACAGATCGAAACCAACCAGGTGACCGATCCCTATTCACTGTCGCTCGCTGCCAACAGTACCCGCAGCCAGGTCGTCGGCCTGGGTGATTCGGCGCTGCTGCCGCCAGGACCAGGCGACGGTGGACGATACCTTGCTCGCCTCTTACCCACCTGACTCCGACCAGCAGCAAGCGGCGGTCGCTGCGGTTGCAGACGACGACAGCTTCAACTGGGGCTATGAGCCCTGGCATTCACTGTGCCGGAAGGCAGTTACGGCAACGGGCTCAGTGGCGTAACTGCCTTCCGGCACAGTG
>PVMS01012418.1_pt1 | contig 10693 bp, 12 predicted proteins | sample 1853461 | NCBI WGS metagenome assembly PVMS01 (sample SAMN08582032, study PRJNA380276) | Marine sediment metagenome, whole genome shotgun sequencing project. | isolation source: ocean sediment barecode stripped | collected 2017
CAGGTGATAACCCCCATGCCGTGCCAGAAATAAAGCAGCCAGCCGCCTTCGCGGTACACTTTCAAGGGACTGCGCACTTTCTTCCAGAAGCGCTTCCACGCCTTGTTACGGCGCGGTGATTTTGCGTCCTGCCTGGTCATCTGCATCCCGTATTCTTGCGAGAGATTGTGTTAGACGTAAAAAAGCCAAGGGGGAAGGGTCGGCATCAGATTTCAATATTACAAAAAGCATAAATCCTCGACTGTCATGCGTTCCCGTGCCCAAATCAGGCTTATGGGATCGATGTTGAAAATATTGCCTGGCGCGTTGCTTTTCGCTGGCGCGTTGCTTCCCGGCGCATCCCCTGCCCTTGCCCAGGCAACGCTGCATCATAGCAGCAAGACCGGGACACCGGGATGCGGACCGCGTGTGCGGGTGGAATATACCGACGATAACCCGGATTATTTCATCATCAGGAATCGCTCGCCCAGGGGCTGGACCCTGGTGATGCTGGCAATCGATCTTGCAGCCTCAACCGGAAATCTTGTATTCGATACCGATGAAGGGCGACCCGGCGTCGGAAGCGCCTCACCCTTTTCTCCCGATGCCGTATCGCCTGTACGTCTCGTTGGCACTCTTCCCGCGCAAGACGGCGGGCGCACCATCGGATTGCAGTTCGAGGAATTGCCGCATCACCGCGTCTACACCTTCCACGTGGACCTAGACGCCTTGCCCTCCAGCGGCGGGCGCACATGGGTGTTGCCGGGCGACATGAAGGGTGCGCGCATTCTGGCGACCTTCAAAGGACCCACGGGTCAGCGTGACAACGTCGATGCCATTTTTGATGAAAGGGCGGAAGCTGATTCTGGCGCGGGCGGGTGCGTCTAATCTTCCAGCGCGTCTTTGACCTTCGCGGCCAACTCTTTCAGGGAGAACGGTTTGGCCAGGAAGCCGAAATTCTCATTGTCTTCCAGATTATTCTTAAATGCCTCCTCGGCGTAACCGGACATGAAGATGATTTTGATGTCCGGCAAGCTCGCCCGCAGGTGGGTCAGCAGCGTCGGGCCATCCATTTCAGGCATAACGACGTCGGATACGACGAGATCGATATCTCCATCATGGCCGCCCATGACTTCCAGCGCCTCGGTGCCTGTTCCGGCTTGCAGCACCTTGTATCCGCGTCCTTCAAGCGCACGGGCGGCGAATGAGCGGACCGATTCTTCGTCTTCCACCAGCAGGATGGTGCCCGAGCCTGTGAGGTCCTTGCCGCGTTTTTTCTTCGCTTTTTTGGCGCTCTTGGCGGCTGGCCCTTCCAGCTCTTCCAGTTCTCCCTCAATGAGGGCGCCTTCGATCTCCGTCGCGATATGGCGCGGCAGATAAATGAGGAATGCGGTGCCCTGCCCTGGGCCTTCTGATTGCGGGTAAATATAACCGCCGGTCTGCTTGACGATGCCAGAGACGGTAGAGAGCCCAAGACCCGTACCCTTGCCCACTTCCTTGGTGGTGAAGAACGGCTCGAAAATTTTCTCCATGATTTCGGGCGCCATGCCGGTGCCCGTATCAATAACCTCGCACAGGACATATTCGCCGGATTGCATGCCCTTGTGACCGAGCTGCTTTGATTTCTTCTCTGTCACATTTGCAGTGCGTATGGTGAGCGTGCCGCCATCAGGCATGGCATCGCGTCCGTTCACGGCAAGATTGATGATGACCTGCTCAAACTGATGCAGATCCGCCTTCACCAGCCACAAATCGCGCCCGTGCCGGAGCTTGAGTTGGGTTTTTTCACCCAGCAGCCGCCCCAGCAATATTGTCAGATCGGACAAGACATCGCTCAACGAAAGCACCTGCGGCTGCAACCGTTGCTGCCGCGAGAAAGCCAGGAGTTGACGTACAAGACCCGCCGCCCTGTTGGCATTCTGCTTGATATTCATGATGTCCTGGAAGGCAGGGTCCGTGGGGCGGTGATTGGCCAGCAGGAGATCAGAAAAACCGATAATTGCCGTCAGTACATTGTTGAAATCATGGGCAATTCCGCCCGCAAGCTGCCCGACCGTCTGCATCTTCTTGCTTTGCGCGAACTGCAGCTCCTGCTCGCGCTGCTCGGTTGTATCGATGGCATGGACGATGACAGCCGGGGACTCGCCGTCCACGGCCGGTGTGGAGCTGAAATAGAACCGGCCGCTGCGCGCGCCATTCTCGCCAAACAACAGATCGACAGGCTCGATATTCATCCGACCCGAGCGGGCGGCATCCAGAGCCTTGCGCACCTCGATCTGCTCGTCATCGGCCACGAGGTTTATCAGCGCGCTCTTGCCGGGGTCAAAGTGCTCCCCGGCGTTGGCGAACATGCGTGAAAAGGCCCGGTTTGTTTCTCCAATGTGTCCCTTGTCATCCACCGTGGCGACCGCAATGGGAGTTGACTGGAAAAGCCGCAGAAATTGCGCCTTGGTGACCGGCGCATCGGAATCGCTCCGCGCCGCCGGCAGGGTATCGAGTACGATCAAGTGGGACAGGCCGCTTTTCCCATCCGATTTGACCGGAGGACGGTGCAAAATACGGGCGGAGAAGCTGGTGCCGTCCCTGCGAACCAGATCGAGATCCATCTCGCGCTTGGAGCGCTGCTCCGATCCCTCAACCGGCTTTGTCAGAATGTCACTGGAGTCGCCGAATATAATATCGCTTAATTGCAGTTTTCCATCGGCAACCTCCGACAAATCCCCGCGTAACCACCGGGCCATGGTGGCATTCATATATGTGATCTTTCCAGACTGGCTGGCTGTGATGAACCCGGCCGGCGCGCCATCGAGATAGCCAATCATCTGCTGCAGGCTTTCGAAAGCGCTGTCCTGATTGTGGCGCTCTCTGGGAATGCCCGAGACCAGCCAGAGCGTATGCACACCGCCCATCCGCTTGCCTGGCCGGGCGGGTATCTGCCGCACGGAAACACGCAGCCATTGGGCCGGCCCGCTCTCCTTGTTTCCCGGTTGGGCATCGGGATAAAGAGCAAATTCCTCTTCCCAGGAACCGCCCCTGCGCGCGGCGCGGGTCAATCTGAATATCTGTTCCGAAACATGCGCATTGCCTGCCAGAGCCCGGTCGATGGAGATGACCGGCTCCCCCTCCCCGGCATCGATAATCCGGCTGTAGGCATCATTGGCATAAATGATCTTGCCCCGGGACGTGGTGACCAAAGCCCCTTGCGGCAGATTATCAACGAGCGACTTGGTGATGTCATTGCGGACCCTGCGATCACCAAAGCGCAAAATCCCAACCGCACCCGCGAACAAAGCAAATACACCCACCACCGACAGCCCGCCAAGAACGGCGAGGACAAATGGTTCCGCCTCGTCACGGTTCACCATGGCAAGCGCGATGGCCGCGATTGCAAGTCCGACGGCAAGAAGAACCAGGAGACCGATACCACCCTCGTGGCTCGACCCGTCCTCGGCCGGTTCTGCGTAAGGTATAGGCGCGTTGATGTCGCTCATTGCTTCAAATTAGCCGATTCTCTCCTGACAGGTGCACAGAAAAATAATCAACTCTATTGGCGATTTCCTTAACGGCGCCCATTTGCCCCGGCCCGGCCTCTCAGGCCCATAATATATCCAATGATCTCGGCAACCGCCTTGTAGTGCTCTTCCGGAATCGCTTCATCAACCTCAACGGTAGCATGCAATGTCCTTGCAAGCGGCGGGTTTTCGACAATCGGTATACCGTTCTCTTCGGCAACCTGACGGATCTTGAAGGCGATGCTATCAACGCCCTTGGCGACGCAAACAGGGGCATCCATCCCCTTTTCATATTCCAGCGCAATCGAGTAATGGGTCGGGTTCGTGATGACGACTGCTGCGCGCGGCACATTCTGCATCATGCGCTTGCGGCCACGCTCAACGCGAATCTGGCGCAGTTTGGCGCGCACCTGCGGGTCGCCTTCCATTTGCTTGTGCTCATCACGAACTTCCTTGATCGTCATGCGCTGCTTTTCCCACCAGGTGTGCTTTTGCCAGGCAAAATCGATAGCGGCGATGATTGACAGGATCGCCACCACGCCGATCATGATCTGGGATGCAATGCTGTGTATCAGGTCCATCAGCTTTGCCGGGTCGAGGCCAACAATTGTGTCCAGCTTGTCCCTGTTGGGCCAGACGATGACGACGATCACGCTCGAAACAAGCACCAGCTTGGAGAGACTCTTGGTGAAGTTGACGAGGCTGGTTTTTGAAAAAAGCCGCTTGAACCCGGCCAGCGGTGAAATCTTGGAAAGTTTGGGGGTAATCGGTTCGAACGAAAATAATGGCCGGTGCTGAACAAGATTTCCGGCAAGGCCCGCAACCGCGAATATGATGAAGGGGGCCGTCAAAGCCCCCAGAATAACAATGCCGAGGGTCTGAAAGTTAGCGACAAGCGCCTCTCCCGTTATCGGGATATCATGGGCCTGGGACAGGATGACCTTGAGCGAGCGGGCCAGTGTCGACGCCATGTCCTTGGCGAAGATCATCAGAACAATCGTTGCTCCGACCATAATGAACCAGCTGTTGACTTCCTGGCTCTTGGCGACATCGCCCTTTTTATGGGCATCCTCGAGTTTCTTTTCACTCGGTTCTTCTGTTTTTTCATGTTCTTCGGGTTTATCGGCCATGCTGGTTTCCCACTAGCCCCTATGCGAGATAGGGCGCGAGGGCCTCGCCGAAATAATCGAGGAACCAGTACACGATCGTGCTAAGCAGCAACATGAACAGAACCATGCCCAGCGCGATGTTGAGGGGCATGGCGAGGAAAAACACCTGCACCTGGGGAATCAAGCGGGAGAGAACGCCGACCCCAAGATAAAACACCAGGCCGAAGGCCAGGAACGGCCCGGAAAGCTGGATGGCAATCCGAAACCCGGCAGACATTGTTTGGATGGCGTTTTGCGCCAGGTCACCCAGAGGCAATACGTTCCCGGGTTTGAATAGCAGATAGCTGTCATGCATCGCCGACAGCAACATATGGTGCATATCGGTCGTGAAAATCATGGTGACTGTGAGCACCGAGAGAAATGACCCGAACATGGAGCTTTGAATGCCATTTGCCGGATCGACGCTCTGGGCGAATGCCAGCCCCGTCTGGAATGCGATTGCCGTGCCCACCAGCTCTATGGCGCTGATGATGAGCCGGACCGAAAAGCCGATTGCGATACCAACCAGCACCTCACTGATAATGGCTGCCATCATCCCGATCAGCGACGTTGGAAAGCTCGAAAAATATTTTATGACAATCGGGTAGAGGATGAGGCTCATTGATAATGCAAACACCAGACGAATGCGCGAGGGCACCCTTCTGTCGCCGATACCAGGCAGCGACATTGATATGGACCCGATACGGGCGAATATCAGGATAAACGCGAATGCTGTCTGGGGAAGAAAATCAAGCGTAAAGGTCATCGGACCAAACCGGTTACCCGCCTACAATATGGGCAGCGATCCGGTTCATGAATCCCGCAAGCGCCGATCCCATGAACGGCAGTGTGACGAGCATGGTCAGGAAAATGGCGATGATCTTGGGAATGAAAACCAGGGTCATTTCCTGGATTTGCGTCAGCGCCTGAAACAACGCGATGAGAACGCCGACAAGCAGGCCGACAAGCATCATCGGCCCGGACACTTTTAGCAGCGTCCATATCCCGTCACGGGCAATATCCAGAATTTCAGCACCACTCATCGCACTCAGTCCCCCAATGTTTTGTTGATCCGATACAAAGCCTTAAATCGGCATATTCAAAATATCCTGGTAGGCCGAAATGACGCGGTCGCGCACGGTCACAAGAGTTTCGACGGCGAGCTCGGTTTCGGCCACAGCCGTAACAAGATCGAGCACATCCGCATTGCCATTGGCGATTTTCGCCGCCTGGGTTTCGGTTGCCGCTCCAGATTCAGTGACGTTCGCGAGCATCTTTTCGACAAGCTCTCCAAACTCCATACCGCCTTGCGTAGATTTGGCGGCGCCAGCCTCGCCCAGCGCTTTACCCGCAATATTTGCAACTGCCGAATATGCCCCCGCACCTGCCGCAGAATTCATCACCATGGTTCAAGTTCTCCTGTTAAGTGCCTATGCGCGCAGAATATCGAGCGTGCGCGCCAGCATCCGCCGCGTGGCGCTGATTACGTTCAGGTTTGCTTCATAGCTGCGCTGCGCTTCACGCATGTCCATGCCTTCGATCAGCGCATTCACATTGGGCAGCTTCACATAGCCTTTTTTGTCAGCTGCCGGATGGCCCGGCTCGTAACGCTTTCCGAAATCACTCATGTCATGTTTGATGCGGCCGGTCTTGATCACATTGACCCCCAGCGCACGATTAAATTCCTGCTTAAATGTCGAGATTTTCCGGCGATACGGGTCCTCTGTGGGGCTCTTGGTCGTGGAGTTCGCATTCGCCAGGTTTTCCGCAATCACGCGCATGCGGCCGCTTTGCGCCTTCAGCCCGGCAGCCGCGATTTTCATTGAAGCCATCAGGTCCATGGTTCAACCCTGCCCTTGCTCTGCTCTAATCGTATCTCTCATCAGCTCCGCCCTATCGCCGTCTTCAGGAGGCCCAGGGAGCGGGAATAGAGTGTCGACGCCATTTGAAAATCGAACTGGTTTGCGGACACCTTGATCATCTGCTCTTCCAGAACAACTGAATTGCCAGCCGGCGTGGTTTCCCACCCCCTGGTTGTCTTGCTGTCGAAAGCCGTTTTTTGCATGCCCATCGATGCCCCGATATGGGCCGAGTGGGTGCGCGCTGTTGATACCGCCGCGAGCCCCGCGGTGCGGTCGCTCTGTCTCGTATTCATCGGTTTCAGATCACTGGGCTGGAATCTCGGCGTGTCGGCGTTGGCCACATTGTGAGCCAGCACGCCCTGGCGCGCCTGATGCCATTGCATCTTGTTTTTCAGCATTCCCAGAATGGGTAAATCGAACATCGCCTATATCCTTTTCCCGCAAAAGATTAACGTTCGCTGCACTGATTGATCTTCAACTAGGCAAACATTGCCGTTCTTAGGGTTAAAAAGCCGTTAAAGAACCGCTATACGAATGTCTGGTATTTGCTTTATTCCGGGAATCGACCTGGTGAAGCGGGGAAATTAACCATTTGTTAGGGACCATTGCGGCATTTTTTGCCTACCGACGTTAACCATACGCCGCGTAGGACAAGGCCGAAGCGGTGGACTGTGTGAGTGCTAATGCCAACTGATTTGAACAATCTCATCTACTATATTGTTGCCTTCATATTCGTCATTGCATTGATCCTGATTGGCGCACGCTTGCTAAAGGGTCCGGCGAGCAGGGGCAACTCAAAGGCTCCGGGATTTTTGCGCGGCCGCGAAAAGCGGCTGGCAGTTGTGGAAGCCGCATCCGTCGATGGAAGGCGCAGATTAATTCTTCTGCGGCGCGACGATGTCGAGCATCTGATCATGACCGGCGGCCCCGTAGATGTGTTGATTGAATCCGGCATTCACAGTTCGCCAAAAATCGAACCGACATTCGATAAACCCAAAGATGACGGCCAGGTCATTATCGCGCGCGAGACAGAGCCAGCAGCGCCCGAACATGTACCAGAACCAAAAGATTCAAAAGAAGACTGACCAGCCTCACTGGGTTGCTTTCTACAGTGCTATCCGCACTGCCCTGCTGGGCTGCATTGCCTTGCTGGCGATGGCCGTCCCCGTGGACGCCCAGAACGTCACCATTGGCCTGGGAGAAGGCACGGCCGTTACCGAACGCGCCGTTCAGATCATCGCCCTTGTAACGATCCTTTCGCTCGCGCCATCGATCCTGGTGATGGTCACTTCATTCACCCGGATTGTGGTTGTGCTCTCGCTGCTCCGCACAGCCATCGGCATCCAGCAATCGCCGCCCAACACCGTGGTTGTCTCGCTGGCCCTGTTCCTGACCGCCTTCGTCATGGGGCCTATTTTCCAGCAGGCTTACGACGCCGGCATCAAACCCCTCATCGCGGAGGAAATTGAACTCAATGAGGCCTTTGAGCTGGCAATCAAACCTTTCCGGGGCTTTATGCTCACCCATGTCCGCGAAAAAGACCTCAGTTTGTTCGTTGATCTGGCGGGTGAAGCGGCCCCCGACACACCTGAAGACATATCCTTGCGCGTGCTCGTTCCCGCATTCATGATTTCAGAACTCAAGCGCGCATTTGAAATCGGCTTTCTGCTGTTCGTTCCCTTCATTGTCATCGACATGGTGATCGCGTCGGTCCTGATGTCGATGGGCATGATGATGCTGCCGCCGGTGATCATCTCACTGCCGTTCAAGCTGATATTCTTCGTGCTGGTGGATGGCTGGCACCTGGTTGCAGGGAGTTTGGTGCAGAGCTACGGCGGCGGCTGACTAAGTTATATCGGCCGCGGCGTTTCCGCTTCAGAACTCCAGAGGAGCGTTATCGATCACCTCTTTCATAACGAAGAACGTCCGTGTCTGCCGAACGCCCGGCAATGCGATAAGCTGATCTCCATGCAGACGCTTGAAGTCGGCGATATCGCGAACTCTGATTTTCAGAAAATAATCGAAGTCACCTGCCACGAGATGGCAGTCGAGAATGAACGGCAATTGAGTGATTGCATCCTCGAATGAATTGAAGCTTTCGGGCGTGGAGCGATCAAGCACAACACCCACCATGACGAGGGTTCCGCGCTCAACGCGTTGCGGCGCCACCTCGGCACGCACAGCCCGAACATAGCCTTCATCAAACAATCGCCGGGTGCGCCTGTGACACGTCGCCGGGCTGACATTGACCTTCTTGGCCATATCAGCGTTCGAGAGGCGTCCGTCCTGTTGAAGAAAGCGCAAAATTCGGCGATCAATTCGATCAAGCTCGAATGCTATGGAAGTTTCTTTCATCTTTCAGTCCTATTTCCAAATTTTTCATAGCAGATACAGAAATATATGATGGATTTATAGATATATTTCCTATCATTTCGAAAGCACATTCCGGAAATTTTACGATATCCTTCCCTCAATTCACACCCAAGCTGGAGACCTAAAATGCTGGAGAAATTCGAGCGATATCCGCTCACCTTTGGTCCAACGCCGATTGAAAAAATGGAACGGCTGTCAAAACACCTTGGCGGCAAGGTCGAGCTCTATGCCAAACGTGAAGACTGCAACTCGGGTCTTGCCTTTGGAGGCAACAAGGTGCGCAAGCTGGAGTACATCGTGCCCGATGCCATAGCGTCCAATGCTGACACGCTCGTCACAATTGGCGGCATCCAATCCAACCATACACGCCAGGTGGCGGCCGTAGCCGCCAAGATAGGCATGAAATGCCGGCTGGTGCAGGAAAGCTGGGTGCCCTTCGAGGACGCCGTATATGACCGCGTTGGCAATATTCTCATGAGCCGCGTGCTGGGCGCACAGATTGATCTCGTCGATGAAGGCTTCGACATTGGTATCCGGGAGAGCTGGGAGCGGGCGCTTGAGGACGTAAAGGCGAAGGGAGGAGAGCCCTACGCCATTCCGGCCGGCGCCTCGGTTCATAAATATGGCGGGCTGGGTTATGTCGGCTTCGCCGAGGAAGTCCGGGCACAGGAAGAGGAGCTTGGATTGAAGTTCGACTATATCATTGTGTGCACGGTTACAGGCTCGACCCACGCGGGCATGCTGGTCGGATTTGCCAAGGATGGCCGGGCAAACAAGGTCATCGGCATCGATGCGTCCGGAACGGCTGACCAGACCCGTGCACAGGTTTTGGAGATCGCGCGTAAAACGGCGGATCTCGTGGAATTAGGCCGCGACATCACCGGCGATGACCTCATTCTGATTGAGGATTACGCCTACCCTGCTTATGGGGTGCCCTCGGCAGAGACTAATGACGCCATCCGGCTTGCCGCCAGGACTGAAGGGATGATGACAGACCCGGTTTATGAGGGAAAATCCATGCAGGGCATGATCGATCTGGTCCGTAAGGGCTATTTCCCTGAAGGATCGAAAGTGCTCTATGCGCATCTTGGCGGCGTGCCCGCAATCAACGGCTACAGCTATATCTATCGCAACGGATGACGATCGCTATATGGCTGATGGCATCAGTTGCTGGTGGATGCGATACGCACTCCCAGTCCTGCCAATACCAATCCGGTCAAGCCCTCTAATGAGCGGCGGATGATTGGTCTGCGGAGAAAGTTGCCGGCCCTGACGACGAATACGGCGTATGCAGTGAGCCAAACGAACGTCATCGTGCAAAAAATCAAACCGAGTAAGGCCAGAATTGCGGGGGTATCCTGCGGCACGAACTGCGGTAACAGGCTTGCAAAGAACCCGGCCATCTTCGGATCACCGAGAAAACAAGAAACGCAACTATTGAGTCTTCCATATATTTAGGCTCACATTTCCAGCCGATGGAGCAATTCCGCCAACAGCCTTAAATGCTCTAGCCTGAGCTGCCAGTAGCGGCATCACTCTGACCGGCGCGCTTTTCCGGCTTGACCGTCGAGCGTTTATAGCTGGCGCGGAATTGCTTCATGAAGGCATCCAGCGTATCGATGGACGCAATCTCCTTGGCCAGATTGCGAAAGGCGACCCCCTTCGATTTCACTGGTTTGGTCACCAGCAGGAACGATTCCGCATCTGGCGTCTTGACCAGTTTGGGGTAGAATTTCTTGCCCAGCCGATCGAGAGCGAATTGATCATCGGCCAGGGAATAGCTGATCGCGGCGCGCAATACATTAAATCGATCCGTATC
>PVMS01040075.1_pt1 | contig 10693 bp, 7 predicted proteins | sample 1853461 | NCBI WGS metagenome assembly PVMS01 (sample SAMN08582032, study PRJNA380276) | Marine sediment metagenome, whole genome shotgun sequencing project. | isolation source: ocean sediment barecode stripped | collected 2017
GGCAGATGGCGATCGCGATCGTCGAGGTGATTTTCCCAGGCCGCGGCATCGACCTGGTCGTCGGTGACTTTGACCAAGTCCCCCATTTCGAAGAGTTCGCGGTGGGTCTTTCCCAGCAGGTGTTCCGGCGTAATTTCGGTCTTATCTTCGAAGCCTGTGGAGAATCGCGAGAACCGCAGATCCGCGTCCATTTCCCAGAACCAGTCGGTGGCGGCGCCGGCAAAATCCTTGAGCCGCGCTTCGCTCTCCTGCAAATCCAACTCGGCGCGTTTTCGCTCGGTAATGTCGTAGCTGGTACCGCGATAGGCAACGAGCTCTCCGCTGGCATCGCGCACCGGTTTGCCGGCGATCCGCACCCAACGCGTGCCGCGCTCGGTATCGTCGAAGCGAAATTCGATGTTCCGGAAGGCCTCGCCCCTGGCCATGTACCCGGCAACCATAGGCGCTATGTTGGGCTCCGCGTTTATGTGCCGCTGAATCTCGTCGCGGGTCAACCCGATGGAAATGTTCGATGTGGCAATCGCTTCCGTGCTCTCAATGTAGCTCGTGAAGCGTTGCTCCATGTCGGTTTCCCAGAACCAGTCGGCGCTGGTCTCGGCGTAGTCGCGGAAGCGCGCTTCGCTCTCACTCAGATTCTGCTTGGCGCGCCGCCGCTCGAACTCGGCGCCGACCCAGCGAGCGATCAGGCCAACCAGCTCTCGGTTGTGCGAATCGACAAATTCGGGGCTTTCGCTCATGGCGAAGACATGTCCCATGACATTGCCACCGCTGTCCCGAAAGGCGTGACCCTGATAGCTCACCGCGCCCATTTTTGTGAGCATTTCGTCTTTTGGATATAGCGCCGCCACTCGGTCGGGAACCGCGAAATAACCTTGGCTCTGGATGACCTTTCCGCCCGGGCTGTCGCTCAGCTTGCAGTCGGGCACATTGTCCGGCCAGTCGGGGCCCTGGGTCGATAGCACCTCGATTCCCTCGCCGGAGAGCTTGCAAATTCCCGACCACCGGCAGTCGAGACCGGTGCTCAAGGCCTCGGCGGCCACGTCGAAGAACGAATCGTCCTCGGGATCGCTCTGTATGAGAAGAGAAAGGGCGGCCTCGTGCCGCTTGAGCCAGGTGATGTCCGACCATGCGGAGATGGTGCCACCGTCGCTGGTCCTGGTTTCGGTGATCTGCACCCAGCGGCCATCGACCAGGGCTTGCTGGAACGGTTTCGCCGTGGCCGCCCGGTGCTGTTCGAGCCGTTCCTCGATGTACCGCTCCAGTTCATCGCCCGTGAGAGGAAACAACCCGCGTGCGGCGGTGGTGCGCAGAACCTCCTCGAACCGGCAACCCGGGACCATGTAGCTTTCGATGTCCGGGTAGATGGCCGCGAGCTTGCTATTGAAAAGAACGAGCCGGCCATCGGCTTCGTACAGCGCAACGGCGAAGGGCATGCCCTCGAAGGCATTCCTAAGGCGCCGGTCGAGTTGCTCGGCGGTCTTCTTGGCTTCGACCTCCTCGGTGACGTTGGTCCCGGTACCGCGATAGCCCAGGAATTGACCCCGGGCGTCGTAAATTGGTTTGCCGCTGACTCGCAGATAGCGGATTCCACCAAATCCGGGATCGAAGGCATATTCGAAGTCGCGGAAACTGCGCCTGGCTTCCAGGTCTTCCAGGTGCGCACGCAGGTGCGGCTCCGGCGTATCCTCACCCATCAGATCGCGCCGCGTGCGTCCAAGGAGGTGACTGGGATCGACGCCGATAGATTCGCGGACCCGGGCGGAGAAATAAGTGTAACGGAGTTCGGGTCCAGTCTCCCAGATCCAATCGCCGCTGACCTCGGCGACATCGCGGAACCGTTGCTCCGAGGCGGTGAGCCGCTCCTGAGCCTCACGCCCGCTCACGAGTGCACGATGCTGGGCGGCGGCGATCAAGCTTGTAATGGTCAGGAATGATAGTCCGAGATGGGCGAACGCGCCCCACTCACCCATGCCGTGGGTCACGAAGTTGGTGGTGGCGCCTAGGCCCGTGAACACACGTTGGACCAGGTAGATCGCCAACAGGGTTAATGCGGCCGCCGCAAAAAGGTCACTGGACACACTATTTCCAGCACGATGATTTTGCCAGAAAAGCCACACCGAGGCCGTTAGCAACGCGGCGGCCAGCACCGACAGAAGGCCCGGCGCGGGCCCGCTTAACTCGGGATCCGAGAGGCCGGCGAGCAGTGTCGCCATGGCCAAGCCCGCGAGCGCCCAAAAGCCCTTGGGGTGTGGCGCCCGGCCGTGCCAAGCTAGGGTGCCGATGAGAATGGCGATGGCGACGAACGTATGTCCGGTAGCATCGACAACCTCGGCCCGGCCACTGTGCGAGAACTCGATTAAGGGGGTAGATGCCAGGCGCAGAGCCTCGACGGCGAAGGCGCCAGCCCACCAGAACAGAGCCGGTGAGGTGCGGTTCTGCCGGCCGAGCATAAACGTGAGCGCGGCGAACAGAGCCGCGGCCATGGCGGTTGCCAGCGCCAAGGTATCGAGGGAAACCTCTTGCACCATTGTTTGGGCCGTGTCGCTCCGGCTGTTAGTCTCTCTTCCACGCCGGGAAACGAGCCTTCGCGCACGCGCAATTGCGGCGTCCTGCCGCTCTGCGCCGGCCGAGCGTTTCCGGTCCGGCCGCACATCGCCATCTCCCAGCGTCCTACTATGGCAAACAGCGGGTTAAATTGGGGTTACGTAACGGGAAATATGAGGAAAAACTCTATTCAGAGAGGCGCCGGGAGGGCGTATTGCCACTACGAGTTGTAACGGACCAGCGTCGTGATCGGTATATCGAGCTTGGCGCGTCCGCCCAGGAAGGCCAGTTCGATCAGGCAGGCGGCGCCCTGGACGTCGGCGCCGGACTGGCTCAGCAGGCGGGACGCCGCGGCCATGGTGCCGCCGGTCGCCAGAAGGTCGTCGAGCAACACCACGCGCTGGCCGGGCGCCACCGCATCGGCTTGAATTTCGATGGTGTCGGTGCCGTACTCCAGATCGTAGGTATAGGGCAGGGTCTGGCCTGGAAGCTTGCCCTGCTTGCGCACCATGATGAAGCCCAGGCCCAGCCTCAGCGCCAAGGGCGCCGCGACCAGAAAACCACGGGATTCGATCCCGGCCAGGAGGTCCGGCTTGTGGGCATCGACCACTTCGGCCAGGCGGTCCATGGTGGTCTGCCAAGCCTCGGCGTGGGCCAACAGAGTTGAGATGTCATAGAACAGGATGCCGGGCTTGGGAAAATCCGGAATCGTCCGGATATGGTCCTTGAGGTTCATGTCGCGTCCTGTCGGGCGAGTGTGGATGCTGCTGGGCTTTTCGCACGCTCCAAAGGCGAAGCGGCCGTGAGGAGTGTACAAAGTGGCTTGGCGGGAGACAACGGGCCCTTCCGGCTGGGCCCTCCCGGCTGGGCCGGGGGTCGGGCCGGGGGTCGGGAAGGGGGGGTTGCGCCGATGGCGCGACTTGAGCGTAATTGCTGCAGCACCTCACTTTGCCGCGCAATGGACCAGGCGTCATGACTCGCGTATTTCACCGTCACACCCAGCAAAGCTATCCGGTCGCGCAACGCGGCGAGGGATGCTACATCGTCGATAGCGAGGGTCGGCGCTATCTCGACGCTTCGGGCGGCGCGGCGGTGTCCTGTCTGGGCCACGACCATCCGGCGGTGATCCAGGCGATCAAGGACCAGCTCGACCGGCTGCCCTACGCCCACACGTCGTTCTTTACCAACGAACCTTCGGAGGCCCTGGCCGATCACTTGATCGCACGCGCTCCCAAAGGCTTGGGCAAGGTCTATTTCGTCTCCGGCGGTTCGGAGGCCAACGAGACCGCGTTCAAGCTGGCGCGGCAATATTTCGTCGAGGCCGGACAACCGCAACGCCATCGCATCATCGCACGGCGCCAGAGCTACCACGGCAACACGCTGACCGCGCTTGCGGTCGGTGGCAACATGGCGCGGCGCAAGATGTTCGAGCCGCTGCTCATCGAGACCAGCCACATCGTCCCCTGTTACGCCTACCGCTACAAAGAGCCGGGCGAGACCGACGAGGATTTCGGACGGCGCGCCGCCGACGAGTTGGAGACCGAGATTTTGCGCCTCGGCCCCGAGACCGTGGCCGCCTTCATCGCCGAGCCGGTGGTCGGCGCGACCTCGGGCGCGGTGCCGCCGGTGCCGGGCTATTTCAAACGCATCCGCGAAATTTGCGACCGCCACGGCGTGTTGCTGATTTTCGATGAAATCATGTGCGGCATGGGCCGGACCGGAACCCTGTTCGCCTGCGAGCAGGACGGCGTGGCGCCCGACCTCTGGACTTGCGCCAAGGGCCTGGGCGCGGGCTACCAATCGATCGGCGCGACCCTGGTCGCCGAGCGTATTTTCGAGGCGATTTCCTCGGGCAGCGGGTTTTTCCAGCACGGGTTCACCTACATCGGCCATCCGGCCGCCTGTGCGGGCGGCCTGGCGGTACAGCGCGCGATCGAGGACGAGGGCCTGCTGGACCGGGTGCGCGTGCAGGGTGGGGCTTTGCGTGCCCGTCTGGAGGCGCGCTTCGGCAACCACCATCACGTCGGCGATATCCGCGGGCGCGGCCTATTTCTCGGCCTCGAGCTGGTCGCGGATCGCGGCAACGCCGCGCCCTTCGACCCGGCGCACAAGGTCTTCGCCCGGGTCCGGGCCGAGGCCATGGCGCGCGGCTTGCTGTGCTACCCGGGCGGCGGCACCATCGACGGCCAACGGGGCGATCACGTTTTGCTCGCCCCGCCCTACATCATCGAGACGGACCAGTTGGATGCCATCGTCGAGCGTCTTGGCGATGCGATCGACGCCGCGACCGCCGGAGCGGCCTGAGGCGCCGATGGACGGGCTTGAGCGCCGGCTGCGGGCGGCCGGGCGCCACGCGGCCTGGGTATCGGTGGCGCTGCTGAGCGCCTGCGCCGGAGCCGGAGCTGGAGCTGGAGCGGGCGCCGCCGCCGCCGCGCCGGAACCGGTCCCCGAAGCTGTTGCGGTGCCGGCCGGACCTTATGTCCAGGGCTCGGACCGGGCCGAGCGCGAGGCCGCCTACCTGCTCGACGAGGTGGCCTACGGACACAATCGGACCCGGACCGGCAGGTGGTACGAAAACGAACCGGTTCGCCAGGCCGTCGATCGTCCAGCCTTTGAGATTACCCGCACGCCGATCACCAATGCACAGTACGCGGCTTTCGTGACGGCGACCGGATACCGGGTCCCGGACGTCGATCCCGCGACCTGGCGCGGTTACGGGCTGATCCATCCTTACCAACGTACCCGGCGCCACGCCTGGACTGGAGGCGCCTATCCGTCCGGCCGTGGCGAGCATCCGGTGGTGCTGGTCTCCCACGGCGATGCGCGCGCCTATGCCGCCTGGCTGAGCGCGGGCACGGGGCGGCGCTGGCGTCTGCCCCGCGAGGCTGAGTGGGAGAAGGCGGCGCGCGGTCCCGACGGCCGGCGCTTTCCCTGGGGCCGGACCTGGCGCCCGGAGCGGCTAAACAGCCACGACCGGGGCCCCTTCGACACCACCCCCGTGGGTGCGCATCCCGCCGGCACCAGCCCTTACGGCCTGTTCGACGCCGCCGGCCAGGTCTTCGAATGGACCGCGACGCCAGTGATTCGGGTGGCAGGCGCCGGAACCGGCGCCGGGACCGGTGACCGTTTCATCGTCAAGGGCGGCTCCTGGGACGATTCAGGCTGCGGAGTCTGCCGTCCGGCGGCCCGTCACGGCCGGCCGGCGGCGCTCAAGCACATTCTGATCGGCTTTCGCCTGGTTGCCGACTAAATCCACATGAGTTTTGAGGGCTTTTCTTTACCGCCCATTCGCGGCAATCTGTTAGGCCTAATGCTGGATGCGCTTTCTGGAAGCGTGAGTGTGGAGTGAGTAAGAGGTCATGCGCACCGAGGCAACCGTCCGCCCATTCGAAGCCCAGTACGCCGATAACCTCGATTCGCTTTCGAACGAGGAACTCGAAGCCATGGCCGAGGCCGGCCAGGAGGTGATCGAGGTTCACCGGGTGCTGGTCAAGACCGGCGATAACGTGGTCGGCGAGTTGCTGCGCGGTCACGAGACGTTTTTCGAGTGGGACCACTATCCCCCCGGGGATGTCTACGACAACGATACTCACGCCCAGTTTTACTATCACGCCCATCCTTCCGATCAGCGTTTCGAGAGCGAGCACGGCCACTTCCATACCTTCATGCGGCCCAAGGGCATGCCCAAGGGAATCGCGCCGGCGCCGGTGCCTGGGTTCAAGAAGCCGGACGACCCGAACGACGAGCTCAGTCATCTGATCGCGATCGCCATGACCAAGGAGGGCTTCGCGTCCCGGTTGTTCACCGTCAACCGCTGGGTCACCGGCGAGATCTGGTACACGGCCAGCGACGTCAATGCGTTGCTCGACTGCTTCAAGATCGACCACGCTCAGCCGTCCTGGGCGGTCAACCGCTGGGTCACCGGCATGGTGGCGCTTTTCAAGCCGCAGATCGCGGTACTCTTGGAGGCTCGCGACAGGGCGGTCGCCAACTGGGTCGCGGCCCATCCGGACGGCGACGTCTACGAGGACCGGGAGCTGGAAGTTACTTCCTACCTCGATATTTCGGTCGAGGACCAAGTGCGGGCCGTGGCGCGGGCTTTGATGGCGCGTAAATAGGCGGGCGGTCCTGTAAACTATCTGTGTCTTCGTGCGTGGTGCGCCCGCGCCGTTAAGCCAAGTTTAACCCGAATTAACCGATAATGAGCCGATTATCCGCGAGCCCTGCTTCGCGCGGGCGCCAAGCATTTTTAGGACCCCTTTCGGGGCGCGGTGGAACGTTGCAGGTTGTTTGAACTCGATGACTGAAAAAAATGAACCGGAACGTCTTACCCAAGCCGACGTCGCGCGGCTGCTGGACGATTCTTCGCCGCGGGCCCGGGCGCAAACGACGGCCAAGATCGCGGCCGAGTTCGATGCCGCTTCGCTGAGCGAGGCGGAGCGCCAAATCGCCGAACAAATCTTTCGCACCCTGGTCAAGGACACCGAGGTTCTGGTGCGAGAGGCACTCTCGGCCCATCTCAAGGCGACCCCGGAATTGCCGCACGACGTGGCCCTCGCCCTGGCGCGCGACGTCGATAGCGTCGCCTTGCCGGTGCTCAAGTTTTCGGAGGTTCTGACCGACGATGACCTGATCGGTATCGTACGTGGCCAGGAGCCCGCAAAGCAGGTCGCGATTGCCCAGCGCTCCGGTGTTTCCGAGGCCGTGTCCGACGCCTTGGTCGAAACCGGCAATGAGGCCGCCGTCGCCCAACTGGTCGGAAACGAAGGCGCCGAGTTGAGCGAAGGTGCGCTGGACCGGGTAATCGAGGATTTCAAGGACAGCACCTCGGTTTCGGATTCCCTGGCGCGCCGGCCGAACCTGCCGCCGATTATCGCCGAGCGCGTGGTTTCGGCGTTGACCGAGCGTCTGCAGGCCTACCTCGTTTCCAAGCACGATGTGTCGGCGGACGTGGCCAGCACCCTGATTTTTCAGGCCCGGGAGCGCGCGACCGTGACGTTGATCGATTACGGCTCCAGCGAAGCCGAGCTCGAAAACCTGATCGACCAACTCCACCACAAAGAGCGGCTGACGCCCTCGCTCCTGCTCCGGGCGCTCTGCGTCGGCGATCTGAATTTCTTCGAGCGGGCCATGTCGAAACTGACCGACCTGCCGCTTCAGAACGTGCGCATCCTGATCCACGACAAGGGTATGTTGGGACTGGAGCCGTTATATCTGCGCGCGCGCATGCCCAAAAGCCTGTTTCCAGCGTTCCGCGCTGCCATTTCTCTGGTGGTCGAGACCGATTACGACGGCGGCCGGAACGAGCGGCAGCGCTACGTCGAGAAGATCATGGAGCGCATGCTGACCAAATTCGAGGATCCAGAGACGCGAATCGCCGCCGACGACATCGAGTATCTGATGGCGAAACTGCAACAGATTGCCGCCTGATTTCGGAGCGCTTTGCCGTGGTTCCGGGAACCGGAAAAAGGCCCGCCGGTGCGCGGGTTTAACCCGCTAAATTGGTGAAAAAAGCAAGAAAATCAGTGGTATTAAGCGTAGATTAACCTTCCTGAAGCCATACTGGGCCAGCAACATGGCCGCGATGCGCGCTCCTTGGGCGCCTTCTGTTACCGGCTCGAACCAAATCGACACGCGAACGCAGGTGAGGGAACGAATGAACGACCAACCCGTCTCGGTCCAGCTTACCCAGGAAGACGTCGCCAAGCTCATGGCCGATCCCTCGGTCGAGGTGCGCGCGGATACGACGGCAAAGATCGCTGCGCAGTTCCAGGTCGAGACGCTCAGCCCGGCCGAGCGTCAGATCGCCGAGGATATCTTCCGTAAGCTGGTGAAGGATGTCGAGGTGCGGGTGCGCGAGTCGCTATCCGCCCACCTCAAGAACTCCCCGGATTTGCCTCACGATGTTGCCATGGCGCTCGCCAATGACGTGGACTCGGTCTCGCTGCCGATGCTCAAATTCTCGGAGGTCCTGACCGATGAGGACCTGGTCGAGATCGTGCGCGATCAGGGCGCGGCCAAACAGGTTGCGATCGCACAGCGCCCGAGTGTCTCCCCGCAGGTCGCCGACGCCTTGATCGATACCGGCAACGAGAAGGCCGTTGCGCGTCTGGTTGCCAACGACGGCGCCAAGTTGACCGAGCAGGCCCTCGGCCGGGTCATGGTCGAGTATCAAGAGAGCGAGGCTATCTCGGACTCACTGTCGCGCCGCCCCTCCATGCCGGCCTCGATCTCCGCTCAATTGGTCGAGGCGCTTTCAGAGCGGCTCCAGGATTTCCTGCTACAGAAACACGACGTCTCTCCCGATGTCGCCAGCAACCTCATTCTCCAGGCGCGCGAGCGGGCCACCATGAGCCTGGTGGATTACGGCTCCACCGACACCGAACTGGAGAACCTGGTCGACCAGCTCGCCCGCAAGGACCGCTTGAGCCCCTCTTTGCTGTTGCGTGCATTGTGCATGGGCGACATGAGCTTTTTCGAACGCGCCCTGGCGCGGCTCGCCAACCTGCCATTACAGAACGCCCGCATCCTGATCCACGATCATGGCGGGTTGGGTCTCGAATCGGTTTATATGAAGGCCGACCTGCCGAAACGCCTCTACCCGGCATTCCGCGCCGGTATCGAGCTGTCCGACGAGACCGACTACGACGGCGGTAACAACGACCGTTCGCGGTTCATCGAACGCATGCTCGAGCGCATCCTCACCCAGTTCGAGGACCCGCTGTCGCGTATGACCCAGGAAGACATCGACTACCTCATGGGCAAGCTGGAGCAGGTCGCCGCTTAGCCCGGCACTTTCCAACACCATTTTCGACGGCGCGGCTCGATCCTTGAGCCGCGCCGTTTTTGTTTCCGCCCCCGCCCATCTGAATTTACGACTCAGATGGACAATAATGATAGGTATAGAATCTAACAATGATAATAAATACTAATAATTACTAATAAATATAGTTAACAAAATTTAATCAAGATTGAAAGTGTCGAACCAGTCTGATACAATTAACATCAATTTACTTGCTCTGTGTCCAGTCGGACGGCAGTAGTATTTTTGGTTTTTCTTCGCTGTCACGCTGGCGCCCTCGAAAACGGAGGAGTTGCGGACGATGATGGCAAGCAGACCTTTCTGGACCGTAGCCGCCTTGGTCTCGGCACTGGTTATTGCGCTGGGCTGGGCCACGCCGGGAACGGCGCGGGCGGGGCCGGGCGACCGGGCCGTGCAGGCGGCCGCCTATATTCAAAAACTCGGAGCGGAACTGCTCGCAATTCAGGCGACAGCCGAAGCGGGGCCAGCAGCGGGGGCCGCCACGGCGCGGTCCACCGGGCGGTCCACGGGGCTCGACGAGCTGATCCGGCGTGGATTCGATCTCGATCTGACCAGCCGGCTGGTCCTGGGAAAGTATTGGAACCGCGCCAGCCTGGCCCATCGCCAGGCGTTCAAGGAGCTTTTCGCGCAGTATCTCCAGCACAGCTACGCGCGCCACCTGAAGGCATACCGGCTCGAGACCCTCGAGATCGTGTCCAGCAACCCGGTCGGCAAAAGCGATTTCCTGGTCGAGACCCGTCTCGAGGGCGCTCGGGCGGACGACTCGGCGAACCCGGTATGGCGCGTGCGGTGGCGGGACTCCGGCTTCAAGATCATCGACGTTCATGTCGATGGCATCAGCCTGACCCTGACCGAGCGCAGCCAGTTCGGCTCGGTGATTCGCCGGAACGGCCTCGACGGGATGCTCTCGGCATTGCGCGGGCAGGTCGCGGGGCCAACGGCCCTGGCCGCCGGCGACAGCCCGCTCAAGCTAAATCCGGCCGCCGTGTTCACCTCGCCCAACGTCAGCAAAATCGACCTGCTGCTGCGTCAGCGCTAGCGCACACCACCTGCGTCGATGGCCCGCCCGGGCCCGCTCTGGCGAGCGTTGCCAAGCCGCCGCCGAGGGGCTATAACCCCGCCCGCGCCGGGGAGTAGCTCAGCCTGGTAGAGCACCGTCTTCGGGAGGCGGGGGCCGGAGGTTCGAATCCTCTCTCCCCGACCAGGTTTTTCAAAGGGTTAGCAGCCTCAAGCCACCAAACGGCTTGGGGCTGTGCCCATTTTGTGCCCAATCTCGTTGAGGGCGGCAATTGCCCGCTCCTGATAGTCGGGAGCCAGGTGGGCGTA
>PVMS01091949.1_pt1 | contig 10693 bp, 11 predicted proteins | sample 1853461 | NCBI WGS metagenome assembly PVMS01 (sample SAMN08582032, study PRJNA380276) | Marine sediment metagenome, whole genome shotgun sequencing project. | isolation source: ocean sediment barecode stripped | collected 2017
GCCGAGCGGCTCTTCCCCGATCGTCTCGAGGAGGCCGGACGCGATGATGTTCGTCGCCGTCCCCATCAGCGTGATGGCGCCGCCGAGGATGGCCGCGAACGACAACGGCATGAGGTAGCGCGATACCGATCGTTGGTGCGCTCGGGTCCACGCTTCCACCTGCGGGATGAGCATCGCGACGATCGGTGTGTTGTTCAGGAACCCGGAGATCGCCGTCGTCGGCACGGTCATGCGGATGAGGGCGGAACGTTCACGGTCACGCCCGCCGAGCATCCATCCGACGATCGGGGCCAGCACGCCGGTCTTTTCCACCGCCCGGGCGACGACGTAGAGGGCGGCGATCGTGATGGGGGCCGGATTGGCGAACCCGGCGAAGGCTTCAGCGGGGGTGAGAATGCCGGGCACGAGGAGCGCGACCATGGCGCCGACCATGGCTCCGGCGGGTGGAAGCCAGTTTCGAGCGAGAACGACCATGGTCGCGACGACGACCGCCAGTGTGTACCAGGCCTCCCAACTCATGCCGCGAGCGTAACCCTGCCCCGTTGTTCGCTGGCCTCGTTTTCTGTCGCAGGTTGTTGATAGGTTGGGTGGGAGTTTGAAAGGGGGCCCGGGATGGGTCCGGCCACTTGCGGTGGGTTCCGGAGCGGGCGGCGGGTGAATTGCAGGCGATCGCCCGGGACCATGAGGGGGTCACCGTTGCTGAGGACAACCGGTCGTTCGAGGATCGGGCGGTGTCGTGGTGGTGGTCCGAGGACCGCAGGCTGCATCTCAAAGCGACCTTGCCGCCGGATTATGGGGTGGTGGTGGTCAAGGCGTTGCAGCGGATCGCCTATCAGGCGTTGCCCGACGAACAGGGCAGTTACGAACATTTCGACGCCCGCTGCGCCGACGCGCTGCGGCGGATGGCGTCGCAGTCGATCGGGGCGGATTCGGATCCGGACCTCGCCACCGTCGTGATCCATGTGGACGCCGGCGATCTCGCTGCAGGGTCGGGGGCGGCGTTGGTCGAGGACGGGCCCTTGGTGCCGACGGAAACCGCCCGTCGGTTGGCCTGTGATTCCCGGTGGCAGTTGTTCGCCGACTTCGAAGGCCAGACGGTCGGGATCGGTCGGATATCTCGCAGGATCCCTGCTTCACTGATGCGGGCGTTACGGCTCCGGGACCGGTGTTGCCGGTTCCCCGGCTGTGAACGCACCCGGTGGCTGCATGCCCACCACCTGATCCACTGGGCCAACGGCGGTCGGAGCGACCTGGAGAATCTGATCTTGTTGTGTGGCGATCATCACCGTTTCGTGCACGAAGGCGGCTGGACCATCTCTGGTGACCCCAACGACACCATCCAGTTCATCACCCGTCACGGACGGCCCTACGCCCCCAAACTCCATCCGCTGGATCGGGAACGTATGGCCCGCCTCGTCACGGCGGCCACCGGCCGACCCGCCTGGTGGGACCACAAACCGCCCTGACCATCATTTCCTCGCCCGGAGGGGGCGGGTGCGTGAGAACCCGCGATCCAGACCCGATCCCGGGTGTAGTGGACTCGTCCCAATGCTCGCTCGGCTCGCTGGGGGAGACGCCTCATTTCTCCCCCGGAGGGGGAGGTGTCTCGGGCCGGTTTTGGGGCCCGAGACGGAGGGGGCGGACGCGCAACAAGGTATGTCTGGAAGCGTCACGTCCCAGCCGATCTATCCCGACGACCCCGTGACAGCAGCCATCAACGCCGGGCTCGAGCTTCGCCGGCACGGCCGATACATCGATCCCAACCACCGCACCGGCCCCCGGGAGTTTGCCGGACTCTGAGGCGCGAGCCCGGGCCGGAGCAGCCGATCGGGCAGGCCACGGCTAATCTCCCACTCATGTTTGACTTGGGGCGGGTGGCGGTTGAGGGGGCCCTCGATGCGGGTGCCGTCTACTCCGATGCCCGGGTTGTGGTGTCCAAGACCGAATCCATCGACGTGCAGAACCGGGCCGTCGAGTCCGTCGATCGCACTGAACAGGCGGGGATCGGGGTTCGAGCCCTCATCGGATCGTCGTGGGGCTTCTTCGCTACCGCGCAGTTGACGTCGGCCGCGGCTCGACGCGCGGGCGAGCGCGCCGCCGAGATCGGCCGGGCCAGCGCGACCGTGCCCGGTCCGGCGATGGAGTTCGCCGATGTGCCCGCGGTCGACGGCATGTATGCGACGCCGTTCGAGGAGGATCCGTTCACGGTCCCGTTGTCCGAAAAGGTGGACATGCTCATCGAGGCAACCGGCATCATGCAGCAAGTGCCGGATGTCGCGATCGCTCGCGGGAACCTCACGTTCTGGGACACCAACAAGTGGTTCGTGTCCTCGCAGGGGCACCGGATCCACCAGCACCTGGTCGAGTCCGGAGGCGGGTTCGATGCGACGGCACTGGGGGAGCGGGAGACCCAACGCCGGTCGTACCCCCAGTCGTTCGGTCAGTACGAGACCGGCGGGTACGAGACCGTCCGCAAGTGGGATTACCCGGGTAACGCCCAGAGGATCGCCGAAGAGGCAGTCGCACTGCTCGGCGCGGACGAGATGGACGAACGCGAGACCTTCCTCATCCTCGAAGGCTCCCAGTTGGCGCTCCAGATCCACGAATCGGTCGGTCACGCGATCGAACTCGACCGGATCCTCGGCTGGGAGGCGGCGTTCGCCGGAACCTCACATCTGCAATTGGACGATCTCGGCAGATTCCGATTCGGCTCGGATCTCATGAGCGTCACCGCGGACGCCACCCTTCCCGGCGCCCTCGGCACGTTCGGCTACGACGACGAAGGCACCAGGGCGCAGCGCGTCGACATCGTCGAGAATGGGATCTGGGTCGGTGTGCTCTCCGGGCGTGATTCGGCGGCGATCGCCGGCCTATCGCCGGGAGGCATGGTCCGCGGCGACGGCTACAACCGGCTACCGATGGTGCGGATGACCAACGTCGGCCTGCTCCCCGGTGACATGTCGCTCGAAGAGATCATCGCCGACACCCCGGACGGCGTCTACATGGCAACCAACCGTTCGTGGTCCATCGATGACCAGCGCCTCAATTTCCAGTTCGGGACCGAGATCGCCTGGGAGATCAAGAACGGCAAGCTCGGTCGCATGGTCAAGAACCCGACCTACACGGGGATCGGGCCGGTGTTCTGGCGGAGCCTGGATCGCCTCGCCGGAGGAGACGAATGGATCCACTGGGGAACTCCCAACTGCGGCAAAGGACAACCGATGCAGGTGGCTCATACCGGTCATTCTGCGGCTCCGGCACGGTTCGCCAACGTGCGGGTGGGGGTGAAGGGGTGAACCGAGAGACCGACCTCGCCGAGGAGACGCTCGGATTGATCGCCGACCGTGCCGATGCCGCGGTCACGGCAACGTCCGGAAATCTCGCCCTCACTCGCTTCGCCAACTCGTTCATCCATCAGAACGTCGCCGAGGAAGGGGAGTCGGTGTCCCTGCGTGTGGCCGTCGATGGCCGGGTCGCTTCGGCCACGACGACTCGCACGGACTCCGAATCGCTCGGCGCGTTCGTCGACGCGACGCTCGAGACCGCCGCTCTTCAGCCCGAAGACGAAACCTGGCCCGGGCTCGCCCCGCCGGCGGCCATTCCGACCGTCGACCACACCGACGATGCGACCTACCACGCTACGGCCACAGACCGTGCCGCGAAGGTCAAGGCGTTCGTCGATGCGGGCGGCGGACTCGCTGCGGCCGGCTACTGCGAGACCGAGGGCTCCTCCGTCGCGTTCGTGAACTCGGCAGGTCAACACGTCACGGGCCGGATGACCCGGGCGGTCCTGGACGGGATCCACCAGACCGGAACCTCTGCCGGTTCCGGGCACGCTGCCGGGCCTCGTCTCTCCGACCTCGACGCGGCCGCGGTGGGTGCGCAAGCAGCAACACGTGCTCGGGATTCGGAAACGACATTCGACGCGAAGCCCGGCGACTACGAGTTGGTGCTGGCTCCCGAGTGTGTGGGCACGATCGCGGTCTTCCTCGCCTTCTACGGATTCAACGCCAAGGCGTACCTCGAGGGTCAGTCGTTCGCCGAGATCGGGGTCACCCAGTTCGACGAACGGTTCCAGATGTGGGATGACGTCACTGATCCGAGAGCGCTGGGCGTGCCGTTCGACGGCGAAGGGACACCGAAAGGCCGCACCGACCTGGCCAGGGACGGCGTCACCGTGGGACTGGCGCACAACCGGCGAACGGCACGACAGGCGGGTGTCGGCTCGACCGGGCATTTCGGGCCGGGGTCGGAAATCTACGGGCCCTTCGCCACCAATGTCTTCGTCGGTGGTGGTCGCGAGACGGTCGATGAGCTCATCGCGAGTGTCGAACGAGGGCTCTACGTCTCGACGTTCAACTACTGCCGAGTGCTGGACCCGAAGACGCTCGTCGTCACCGGACTGACTCGCAACGGCACGTTCATGATCGAGAACGGGAAGATCACCGGAGCGGTTTCGAACCTGCGGTTCACGCAGTCTTTCGTCGATGCCTTGGGGCCGGGCCGTGTTCTCGGCCTAGGTGACGATGCCCGGTTCGCCGATTCGGAGTTCGCGGCGGGCATCATGTACACGCCGTCGCTTCGGCTGGCGTCGTGGAACTTCACGGGCGGGGTGGGCGGCTGATGGCTCGACCCGACGATCTGGTCGCGGCAGCGCTGTTCGAACATCGCGACCCGGCCGAGGAGGCCTGGGGGCGGCTCGTCGATGCCGACATCCCGGCCTCGGTGATCACCGAACCCGGGATCATGGGCGCCTATTACTTCCGGGTGATGGTCGAGCGCAGGAACCTCGACGACGCCCAGCGGTTGATCGCCGACCTCGTCGTCGGGGGCGAATCGGCCTGACTCTCCCAACTTCCCAGGGCCATCGGCCTCTACCGGGGCTCATCCGAGGGAGCGAAAATGGGCGCGGAACGGCTCGACGGTGATGGGAGGATGTGTTTGCTTCGTGTTTGGGTCGGTGCCTTCCTGGTTCTGATGGTCGCGGCCTGCGGCGGTGGAGAGATGACGCTGACCGAGTACGTCGAGCGCGTCGACGCTATCTTCGAGCGGGGTATCCAGCAATACGAGATGGTCGTCGCAAGCCCGCAAGGTTCGGTGCTCGTCGTGGGTCAAGGCCAGCATCTCGGGTTGGCGGATCAAGGAGCACAGCTCACCGACTTCACGCCGCAAGACTTGCACGTGGCTCTCGAACGAGTGGCGGAGATCCAGGCCGAGGCCCTGGAGGCTGCCGCAGTCATCGACCCTCCCGAGCAGATTGCGGACCTTCACGCTCTCTTCTTCAGAGAGCTCCCAATAGCGGAGCTAGCCGCTCGGGCGGGCATCGCTGCGGATTGGGATGAGCTCTCCGAGAGCCCGGAGATGGCCGCATATCGGGATGCGCTCGCTGCCGACAACCAAGTGTGCGCCGACTTCCAGGCCAAACTCGACGCCACCGCCGCGCGGAGGGCGTTCGCCGATGCGCCGTGGGTTCCGAGCGAATTGAAAGAGATTGTCGACTATGCGCTCGGCTGCTCCGCGCTTCCGTCGCACCCGGAGGACGCATACCGCCCGCCACCAGCACCTGCTCGCTAGATCTCCGATCCACGAGTCGGAGAGCCGGCACCCGGGCTTACGTTTTGTCTGAACCCGCCGACCAGTCGAATGCGCGGCCGGGACTGCGGCGTGGATTCGCCGACTTTCATCGCGAACGGGTCCTTCTGCGTTTTCGGCCGCCGAGCGTCCTCGATCGTCGGGAGTACAGTCGAGAGATATGGCGGCAACCGGCGACGACGCGATCCTCCGAGAGATCACAGCACGGGTACCCGAACTCGCCCAAAGCGCAGATCTGAACGTGACACCGCTGGTCGGTGGCCTCACCAACAGGAACTACGTCGTCGTCGCCGCCGGCGGTGCCCGGTTCGTGATCCGGATCGCTGGGGAGAACGGACCGCTCCTTGGTGTCGACCGCGTCAGGGAGAAGAAGGTGATCAGCATCGTGGAGGCGGCAGGTATCTCGCCACCCGTCGCAGCATTCGTCCTGCCGGAGGGCCACACCGCGACGCGGTTCATCGCCCATGCCCACGCGCTCAGCATCGAGGAGTTCACCTCGCCCGCGATGGTGCCGCGTATCGCCGCGAAGCTCCGTGACGTGCACAACCTCGGATATGTGGACGGCGTGTTCGACCCGTACGCCGACATCGCGCGCTGGATGGATCTGCTCACCTCGAGGGGCACGACGTTGCCGTCCCGTCTCGAACCGTTGCTCGAGTTGGTGGCCGCATCAACGGTCATTCGGTCCCGACCCGTCGAAGCGCAGATGGTCTTGTGTCACAACGATCCGTATCACCTCAATTTCCTCGACAACGGATCGCTCTGGCTCATCGACTGGGAGTACGCGGGCATGAACGACCCGATGTACGACCTCGCCGGCATCGGATACACCCTCGATGACCAGGGGCGTGATCTCCTGCTCGAGGCGTACTTCGGATCGGCTGTGCCCGAAACACGGCGTGACCTCGAAGCTCTCATCCCGGTGTACCTGTGTTGGAACGTGGTCTGGTCGCTCATCCAGATCGATGGCGGCATCGAAGGGTTCGACTACTTCAGCTACTCAGAAGAACTCCTCGACTGGATGCCGGCGCTTCACAACTGAACCCGCGCAGCGTATCCAATCCCCACAAGGACCAGCCGTCCACTCAGCTCTCGCCACCCATCGCTAGGCGTCGGTTGTTGCTTCGGTGGTGACTGGTTCTTTGCCTCCCTGGTCGAGGCGGAACGGTGGATACCGGTCGGTCATGAGAGACGCGTAGGCGGCCACGCGCATGACCCATCGATTGAGTCCGATGATGAAGTCGAACAGCGGCTCCGGGTAGCGGCCGGTGAACAAGAGGATGACGGCGGCGACCAGCACGAGGGCGCCGATCAGGCCGCCCGCCCAGAGCGGACCACCCCACCAGCGGTCGGGGCCCCAAACGAGTGTCCCGCCGACCATGACGCCAACGACGATGTACTGCGGGATAGCGAGCAGCCACCACTTCACGAGCACCAACCCGCGGGAGAGGTGCTCCGGATAGGCAACGTCGAACCGCGCCGGGTAGTCGGGCACATCGTCGAGCGTGAACGGCGGATAGCGGTCGGTCCCGAGGCCACCGCCTCCGGCGTAGTAGCCGACGCGCCACGACCATCGCATCACGCCGACGTTGAATCTGAAGAGCCCTGCGGGATAACGGGCGGTGAACAAGATGGCCCACCACGCGATGAAGGTCACAACCGCGAAGGCGATCCAGAGGAACACGAGCACGATGATGTGCGGGATCGCCAGGAACCATTTGACGAGCCAGAGCCACTGCGAGAGGGGGGCGTCGAGCACCGCTTCGACCCGTACCGGCTCCGGGAGCTGGGGCGGCGCCCCTGCTGCCTCGCGTGCCGCGATCTCGCGGCTGCGTCCAACGACCGCGGCGAGGACGATGATCAACACGGCGATCACGAACAGGAAGAGCCCGAACCCGAGCAGCGCCACACCAAGGGGAAGGACCGCTCCGGACCTGGCGCCGATCGCGACGTCGGCGGCCACACCCGGTGAACCGTCGGCGTTCATCAACACGACGACCCAGGTGCCCTCGGTGACGTCCCACACCACCTCCTGGGGGCCGGATCCCGAGGTTTCCGCGACCCAGAAGTCTTGGTCCACCGGCGGTTCGACCGTGCCGGCCCCGGGGATGTTGCGGTACTGCACCGACTGGCCGGGACGGATCTCGCGAACCTGGTCGTAGGCCGCCGAACCCAGATACGCCTCGACATCCGACCGGCTCCCGACACCGAGGAACACTTCGTCTCCGAACCCAACGACGCGGAATCTCACGGAGAAATCGACGAAATCCCATAGCCAATCCGGTGGTGCGGGGTCGGCGACGAGATCGGCCTCTTCGGTCGTCACCGCGAAGGTCGGAGTGCCGAACCGCCGCGGCGACGTGTCGAAGTAGCCGTCGTCCTCGGCTGTGACCGCGTACCCAACGGTCAGGAAGGCCCCACCGATGAGGAATCCAAGAGCGAGCAGCCCGACGACGACACCCGCGATCACGGCAACGATCCGTCCTGCGCTCACGATCTCACCTCTCTGGTTCCCGGGTTTCCATTCTGCCTCGCATCGGGCACGACCGCCAGTCGAATTGTCAGTCCGTCGTCCGTGAGAGGCGGATGATGCTGCGTCCCGTCAGTCGTGGGGTCGAAGCGTCCGCTTGCATATCGCGGTGATCACAGCGTTGATGTGTTCCCATCCCTCGTCGGTGTTGACGACGACGCCACTGAAATCGGTTTGGAGGCGGCTCAAGACGATGAAGTAATGGATGGCGCCGACGATGAGGAGGACTGTGCCGACGAGATCGGCGTCGGTGGCCTCGTCGTCGCTGGGGAAGTGAGCCATGAGTTCCTCGAACCATTGTCCTCGTGCCTGTCGGAGGATGTCGGTGAGCTCGTTCTGTTCGATCTGTTCCCAGGCGAGGATCTCTTTGGTGACCGGACGCCTCCGCAGCGCCTCGGCGTAGCGCTTGAGGCCCGTCGCCCATCGGTCGGCGAGCGGCAGGTCCATCAGCTCCGTGGGTTCGTCTCCGATCACTTCGCTGATGCCGGGCCAGAAGTCGCCGCTCTGGCCAAAGGCACGGAGGAGACCGGTCATGCCGCCGAAGTAGCGGTAGATCAGCACCTTATCGACGCCGGCCTCGTCGGCGACCGCGTTGACCCCGAGAGCGCCGAATCCGTCACTCGCCAGCAGCGCCCCGACGGCAGCCAGGAGACGGAGTTTGGTAGCCTCTTTGTCCCGGATGGTCTTGGGTCCGGTCGGTGTGCTCACTTCGGTCGCTGGGCGTGGGTCCGGAACCAGGCGACCGTGGTGTCGATCGCCTCGGGCAACGGAGTGGCCGAGCTGTCGAACACTGCCTCGAACCGGCTGTCGTCGACGACGAACGGCTCCTCGAACTCGTAGAGCATCTCTTTGAGTTCGCGGACGTTGCCGTTGAAGAGCCCGACCATGTTCACCATGGATCGGGGCATCGCTCTGATACCCGGCTCGGTTCCGGCGGCCGCGTACACCAGATCGATGAACTGCCTGGTGGTGACGGCCGGAGCGTTGGGCAGGTGCCACACCTCGCCATCGGCCTCGTCGCGCTCGCCGAGAACGGCGAGGCCTTTGGCGATGTCGGGGATGTAGGTGTAGGTGTGAGGCTGATCCGGGTCCCCCATCACCTGCGCCTTCTTCCCAGCGAGAGCCGGGTAGAAGACGCGCTCTCCCATGGCGCTGAGCAGGCCACGCGGTCCGAAGTAGTCCGAGGCCCGTCCCACGGCGACACGCAGCTTGCCCGCTTCGTGTGCTGCCATCAGATCATTCGCCATCTGAGCGCGTACCGACCCCTTACGGGTCGTTGCCGCGTAGGGGAGGTCTTCGGTGAGCGGTCGACCGTTCGTGGGTCCGTACATGTAGAGATTGTCCATGACGACCAACCTGGCCCCCGTCGACTCGGCACCCGCCATGACCGCGGCCTGCAGCGGCGGGAACATCTCGGGCCATCTCGTGTACGGAGGGTTGACACAGAAGTAGACGACGCCGGCGTCTGCGCTCGCTGCCTTCGTGAAGTCCTCACTGGTGGCATCACCCCCGACGACCTCGACACCTTCCGGGACGTCGGCGTCGCCCCCACGGTTGACCGCGCGGACCCTCTTCCCCTTGGCCTGCAGTTCTTCGACCAGCGCGAGCCCGATAGCACCGGTACCGAACACCACATGGAGATCGTCGTTGGGCGTCATGGATCCTCCCGGGAACTCGACGTGAGATATGTCACTGTACGGTGACACACTAAGTCACTAGAGGGTGACATGTCAAGAGCTCATCAACAAGGCCCCCGATCATCGGGGGCCCTTGCTGAGTCTGGAGTTGGGGAGAGGGCTTGAACCCCCTGCCGATGTACCGAACTACGCCGTGACGCTCGCGTCGTGGTCGTGGTCGTGTTCCTCGTCCTTGTCCTGGTCGTGGTCCTGATGCTGCTCGATCTCTTTGCGGACTTCGTCCATGTCGAGGGCCTCGAGTTGGCCGATGAGATCGACGAGAACGTCTTCGGGGAGTGCTCCCGGCTGTGAGAACACCCCGATGTTGTCGCGGAAAGCCATCAGGGTCGGGATCGAGCGAATCTGGAAGTAGCCCGCCAACTCCTGCTCCGCCTCGGTGTCGACCTTGGCGAACACGATGTCCTTGTGCTGCTCGGACACCTTCTCATACGTCGGGGCGAAGGACCGGCACGGGCCGCACCACTCGGCCCAGAAATCAACGAGCACGAGGTCGTTGTCGAGGATCGTCTGCTCGAAGGTGTCTTTGGTGAGGTTCACGGTTGCCATTGGTTCGGTTTCTCCGATCGATTCTGCTGATTGTGAGCTTGTCCAAGACACAACCTTAATACCCCTGGGGGTATTCCGACTTTGCCCACAGCCCTTGCGCGTCCACTCCTGCATTGTGTGCAACGCCGGCACGCCCAATACACTTCCCGCTCGTGACCCCGGACGCCCCGACCGTCAATCCCAACAAACCCGACAACGTCCTTTCTCGCTCGGTGATTCGCCGTGGTGACGCAGATAGTGCTCTCACCCAAAGCGCCCATGTCATCTCGGAAACATGGAAGACCCAGCGCATCGAGCATCTTTACCTGGAGCCGGAGGCTGCGCTAGC
>PVMS01152529.1_pt1 | contig 10689 bp, 8 predicted proteins | sample 1853461 | NCBI WGS metagenome assembly PVMS01 (sample SAMN08582032, study PRJNA380276) | Marine sediment metagenome, whole genome shotgun sequencing project. | isolation source: ocean sediment barecode stripped | collected 2017
AGCTGAAAGAAAAATCAGTGTGATTCGCCTTGTGGCCGAAGCATGCGGTTCTCAGGGTGTAGTTGGCGGTCAGGTGGTTGATATTGAATCCGAGGGAATTCGGATAGATGGCGTAGTGCTCGATTATATCCATCGGCATAAAACCGGATGTTTGTTGAGTGCCTCGGTTTTACTGGGGGCGGTGCTTGGCGATTGCAGTCCTGAGCAGCAAAGCCGGCTGAGTGATTACGGTGAGGCAATCGGACTGTGTTTTCAGATTACTGATGATATCCTTGATGTACTGGGTACAAGCGATGAGCTCGGCAAACCGGCCGGCAGTGATCAAGCGCGCGGTAAGGCCACCTATCCGAGCATACACGGCATGGAAGCCTCTCGTCGCAGGCAGTCGGAACTGTATTCCGACGCAATTGCAGCGCTTGATCTGTTTGATGAAAAGGCCGATCCGCTGCGTGAAATTGCCCGTATTATTATTGAACGCAATAAATAACATGTGGAAGAATTGATGACAAAACTACTTGATCACGTTACAGACCCCGCAGAGCTGCGTAAATTATCTCTGGAACAACTGGAAGAGCTGGCCGCAGAGGTGCGGCACCATATAATTGAAACAGTTTCACGAACCGGGGGTCATTTGGCTTCAAGCCTCGGAGCGGTTGAACTGACCATTGCGCTGCACTATGTTTTCAATACTCCGGATGACCGGATCGTCTGGGATGTGGGCCATCAAAGCTATGCCCACAAGATTCTTACCGGCCGCGCGCAGGCTTTTAAAACGTTGCGCCAACAGGGGGGGTTGAGCGGATTTCCCAAGCGTGATGAAAGTCCCTATGATGCTTTTAATGTCGGTCACAGCAGCACGTCGATCTCTGCTGCGCTGGGTATGGCCCAGGCCAGCTGCCTGAACGGTCATCCGCGCAAGGCGATCGCCGTTATCGGCGACGGATCCCTCATGGCCGGCATGGCGCTTGAGGGCCTTAACTATGCCGGTCATATCAAAAAAGACCTGCTTGTGATTCTCAATGATAATGAGATGTCAATTTCGCCCAATGTTGGCGCGCTTTCTTCTGCGCTTTCACGAATTATTTCAGGGCAGGCTTACAATAAATTTCGTGACAGGGTTCATATGTTGTTGGAAAAGATTCCCGGTATCGGTAAATCCATGTCCCGCATTGCCCGTCACAGCGAGGATTTTATGAAAGGGCTTTTTGTTCCCGGTCTCATATTCGATGAATTCGGCTTTAATTATATCGGCCCGGTGCTGGGGCATCGGATTGATGTGCTCATTGAAAACCTGAAGAATATAAAAAACTTACATGGACCTGTCCTGCTGCATGTGATTACCAAAAAGGGCAAGGGTTATGAACCTGCCGAAAAAGACCCGACGTATTTTCACGGTGTCGGGCCTTTTGACAGGGACAGCGGCAAGCCCCGTCCCAGCACATCACCAATTTCCTATACGGCTATGTTCAGCCGGGCTCTGATGCGCTCGGCAGAAAACGATGCCCGGGTCGTTGCCATCACGGCCGGCATGACAACCGGAACCGGGCTAGAGGCGCTTGAAAAGAAATATCCCGAGCGGTTTTTTGATGTAGGTATTGCCGAACAGCATGCCGTCACTTTCGCCGCCGGCCTTGCGGCTGAAGGTTTGAGGCCGGTTGTGGCGATTTACTCAACGTTTCTGCAACGCGCCTATGATCAGATCCTGCATGATGTGTGTGTGCAGAACCTACCGGTTATTTTTATGCTGGATCGAGCCGGTTTGGTTGGCGAAGATGGGCCGACTCATCATGGTCTTTTTGATGTTTCATATTTGCGGCCTATGCCTAATATGACCTTCATGGCGCCCAGAGATGAAAATGAGTTGCAGCATATGTTTTATACGGCACTGCAGCTCAATGGTCCGGTTGCGATCCGCTACCCTCGCGGCGCAGGCTACGGTGTCGAGCTTGATCAGGAGCTCAGTGTTCTACCGCTTGGTAAAGCCGAAGAGCTCAGGTCTGGCAGCGACATTGCCCTGTTTGCCATTGGCGCGACAGTGTATCCGGCCCTGGAGGCCGCTGAGCGTCTTGAGGCTGACGGGATCAGGTGTGCGGTTATCAACAGCCGTTTTATAAAGCCGCTTGATGAGCAGATGTTGCGAGTGTATGCATCGAGTGTGCGTCTGCTGGTTAGTGTCGAGGAAAGTATGCTGCAGGGCGGTTTCGGTTCGGCCATGCTTGAACATTTGCAGGCAGACGGCTGCATGACACCTCTGCTGCGTTTGGGCATTCCGGATACGTATGTGGCGCACGGTACTCAAAAGCAACAACGCGCCCTCTGCGGCATTGATGCCGATGGAATTTATACGGCGGCGCGTGCTGCGTTTGAGAAGCAGCCGAGGCCGTGACCCAGCCTAAAAAAATTCCTTTGGACATCTTGATGGTGCAGCAGGGGCATGCACTTGACCAGGCATCGGCCCGGGCATTTATCATGGCCGGTGATGTTGTGGTCAATGATCATCTGGTTGATAAACCCGGAACGCCGGTTTCGCCGGACGCCCATGTGCGTCTAAAAAAATCGCATGGCCGCTATGTCAGCCGTGGTGGTGATAAGCTTGCCGGACCGCTCAAGGTTTTCAAGATTTCCGTTCTGGATAAAACTGTTATTGATGTTGGTGCCTCTACAGGCGGTTTCACTGATTGTTTGCTGCAACACGGTGCTGCGCGTGTTTTTGCCGTTGATGTCGGCTATGGTCAGTTGGCCTGGAAACTGCGCCAGGATCCGAGGGTAGTGGTGCTTGAACGCACTAATATCCGTGTGGTCAAACCTGACATGCTGCAACCCGCCCCCGATTTCGCTGTTATAGATGCTTCGTTTACTTCACTTAAAGGGTTACTCCCGCCTGTTCTATCCCTGTTGCCCGCACAAGGAAACATACTGGCTTTGGTGAAGCCGCAATTTGAAGTTAATTCGAGAGCGATTGCAAACGGCGGCATCGTGCGTGACGAAAGACAGTATCAGGAGGTTTTTAAGGCCCTGATCCGCGATGTGCACGCGTTGGGTATGCAGGTGGTTGGTATTCTGGAATCCCCCCTTACCGGTCAGAAGGGCAATCGCGAGTTCTTCATCTATTTGCGTCTGCCGTAGCATTGGCATCAGCATGGTCTAGCAGTTGTGTCGCTAAATGTTTTTCACGCTGAATGCTTAAACTCTTGTTTCGTTCCACAAGGGTATGCGTTGAGCCCTGCCATGCGCGAGTATGCACATATCTTATCTTAAACGGTGTCAGTGGGCCTGCATGCCGTATGCGCAGAGGTATGTTGTCGCAGTGCCTGAATGCGAGCCAGTACCGGTGGATGTGAGTATGACATCACTACCTTGAGGGGGTGCGGGGTCAGGTTGGAAAGATTGTCGATACTAAGTTTTTTTAAGGCGTTTATCATGGCATCCGGCGTGTCTGTTGTATCAGCGGCAAAGCGGTCGGCTTCGTATTCGTTGCGGCGAGAAAGTGCGTTGCCAACAATGGACAGCAGCATGTCCAGCGGCGCGTAAAGGAATCCGAAAAAAACAAGGCTTGCGTAGATTGAGATATGCTCCATTTTAAAAGCGGCAAACAGGTGTGGGTTCTCCAGAAAAACAGACAGGATAAAGAACATAAGTCCGCTGACTGCTAAAGACATGCACAGATGCTTGAGTATGTGTCCTTTTTTGTAATGGCCTATCTCGTGGGCGACAATAGTCAGCAGCTCTGGCAGGCTGTGCTTAGCTATGAGGGTATCAAACAGCACTACGCGCCGGAAGCGACCAATCCCGCTAAAAAAAGCATTTGATTTTGAGGATCTCTTTGATCCGTCCATGGTGAATACGCCCTTCATTTTGAATTTCTGCGATTGGGCATAGGAGGAAATAGTATTTTTTAATGCGCCGTCCGGCATGGGAGTAAATTTGTTGAATAGGGGCATGATGATAACCGGAGCCGCGAACAGCAAAAAAACCTGGAAAGCGCACAGGGCTCCCCAACAGTAGAGCCAGGCGGCCTCGCCGGTTTGCTCAAAGAACCAAAGCACCAGACACAGCAGTGGTCCGCCCAGTAATGCACTGAGTAAACAGATTTTTATGATATCTCCACAGAAAGTTTTGACGGTTGTTGTGTTGAATCCGTATTTTGCTTCGATCACAAATGTTGCGTAGGCAGAGAACGGTAGGCTGAGAATACCTGATGCCGCAAGCAACAGGCCAATATAGAGCAGCCCGGTCAGGATACTGCCCAGACCGCAGCTGCGTGCGGCCGTGTCAAGCAGATTAAACCCTCCCAGCAGTATGAATATAATTGTTACTGTTGTGGTTAGCGTGTCGGTCAACAGAGAGAAACTGGTTGTTTCACGCAGATACATTTGGGCCTTTTTATATTTTTCAGCATCATAACAGTTTTTGAACTCTTCCGGCAAACTGGTTTGAATGCATGTGAGATTGATCCGTTCCACGACAAGGTTTAGAAAAAAGCTGAATAGGATAAAAGCAAGAATTACAATAATGTAAGGGTTCATTTGGCGATTTTACCTATTTTTTTATATTATTATTTATATTTTATGTTTTGTTTTGATTATACACTATAAATTCAAGTTTGAAGCATTCTTAATTTAGTATGTGTGAAGTATGTAATACAGGTTGAAGTGTTGTACAAGGGGTTTTTTAAGCTTATTTTCATTGATTTTATATTTATTGCCTCGGAGATTGCATGAGAAGTCAAGGTTTTGTCAACAAAATAGTTGACATTTGCAAAGTAATTGTTTATATTTAAAAGTAAATATAGTTAAATAAGAAAGTATAAAACCATATAATGGTCTTAATAATCAATAAAAGACGAAGGAGTCTGCCATGACAATAAAGCAGTCAACTGATTTTCTCTCACAGGAGATTCTCAATACGCGAGAAGCTGCGGGACTCCTGAAGGTTACAACGCAGACAATTAAAAATTATATATACTCGGGCAGGCTGAAGGCCATTAAAACTCCGGGCGGGCATCATCGGATCCGCCGGCAGGATTTGCAGAGCATTGGTTTTGTCGCTGATGACAGCAATGGACCGCAGAGTCTCTCCCGGGAAGATTTGTTTACGGCCTATACCGGGTTGGTGGGTACGTTGGTTGAAACGGTTGAGGCCTTGATTAAAGCGCTTGATATGCGCGATATTCTCTCCTCAGGACACTCCTCGCGGGTAGCCCAGCTTTCCTGTTCGGTTGGTACGCGAATGGGTCTGCCCGAAAAAGATATTCAGGATTTGAGGCTGGCAGCGCTTCTGCATGATGTGGGCAAAATTGGTATCAGCGACGCTATCCTCGGCAAGCCCGGACGCTTGACCGAGCAGGAATTCTACACCGTTAAAAAGCATGCTGAAATCGGTGAGAAAATTGTATCTGGCGTGGAATACCTGCGCAGTGCTGCGCCTGTCATCAGGCATCATCATGAGTTCTATAATGGTAAAGGCTATCCGGATGGGATTGCCGGTGATGATATTGAGGTTGGCGCCCGGATTATTTCGGTAGCAGATGCTTTTGATTTTTTGCGCTCCGATCTTTCATTCCGGGCACCTCTTTCGGTAGCGGATACTCTGAATGAAATTCAAAATGGTTCCGGCATGCAATTTGACCCCAGCGTTGTTTTGGCCTGTGCTGATATCATTCGGGAACGAACCCAACAAGTCCACTGAACACACCGGGACCTTCAGGGATTGCTGTGATGGAAGATCTTATTGAGGTCACGGTGCGCGAATCCGTTTTGGATACGGCTACCGGGCAGTATAAGGTTGTCCTGTGTGCACGCACCACCGATCAGATGCTTTCTATCTGGGTGGGGCAGTGTGAAGGAAGTGCCATTGCTTTGGGTCTTGAATCGGCCTGGACACCGCGACCCATGACGCATGATCTCATGGCACGGGTGATTAAGAATCTGGGCGCAACCGCTGAACGTGTTGTGATTACCGATTTGCGTGAAAATACCTTTCTGGCAATACTCTGCCTTGTGAAAGACGGCCACGAAATCATAGTTGACTCCCGCCCGAGCGATGCGATTGCCCTGGCAATTAGAGTCGGGACGCCGATATTTGTCAGTAGTCATCTGGCGGATAAAATGGCTGACGAGTTGGATGACTTATTTCAACAACTGGAACCGCGGGAAACGGTTCACTGACGCCCATTCAGCATGATTCCTTGATAAGCTCTTCTGTGAACAGGAGGGCTTTTTTTCTGCTCATCAGGCAATGCCCGTGGTTTTTTTGGAGCCTGAACGGGTTGAGCTGGTATATACTTTGTGCGGAAGTTTTGTTTATGCATAGTGACCCTGTCAGACCAGGAGCTTGGTTATGAAAAAAATTACGGTACTTGATGTTCAGCGTTTTAAGGATGAAGGCCGCAAAATCACCATGTTGACGGCCTATGACGTGCAGATTGCCAGAATACTGGATGCATGTGAGGTTGACATGATTCTGGTAGGCGATTCGCTTGGTAATGTTGTTTTGGGATTTGAAAATACACTGCCGGTGAGCATGGACGATATGGTGCGACATACGCAGGCCGTCGTGCGCGGGCGCGCGAGTGCGTTTGTGGTGGCAGATATGCCGTTTATGTCATACCAGACATCATGCGAGGACGCGTTGCGCAATGCCGGCCGTTTGATCAAGGAAGCCGGCGCGGAGGCGGTTAAGGTTGAAGGCGGCGTTAATGTGGCTCCTGTGATTAGGGCGATTGCTCAAGCTGATATTCCGGTTATGGCGCATATCGGCCTTACTCCGCAGTCTGTCCATCGCATGGGAGGCTTTCGGGTGCAGGGTCGTGCGGAACAGCAGCGTCAAAAGCTCATTGCCGATGCCATGGCGGTTGAGGAGGCTGGGGCGTTCAGCGTGGTGCTTGAGTGCATTCCGTCTGAGCTTGCTGCGGAAATTACGCAGCGTATTTCCATTCCTACAATTGGTATCGGTGCTGGCAGGGAGTGCGACGGGCAGGTGCTTGTGATCAACGATGTGCTTGGCCTAAGCGGACCGTTTCGGCCGAAATTTGTCAAACAATACGTGCAGCTTGAGGATATCATAAAAAAAGCCGCCTGCGATTACATTGAAGAGGTTCGGGGTGGCCTGTTTCCGGGTGATGAGTATTGTATGAAGTAGGAGCCCTTGATATCCTTCGCAATTGAAACCATGCTTCTTGAGGGTTCCTGAAGCGTAGCCACTGCACGGAGATTCTTCTGTATGAACATACTTCACAGCGTAGCAGACATGCATCGCTTTGCCGATGACGTTCGCCGAAGTGGTCGTCGAATCGGCTTTGTTCCTACTCTGGGTTTTTTGCATGATGGCCATGAGAGCCTCATGCATATTGCCAAGCAGCATGCTGATGTGCTGGTTGTCAGTATTTTCGTAAATCCGACGCAATTTGGTCCGGGAGAGGATTTCAAGACCTATCCGCGAGATTTTGAACGGGACAGCAGCATTATTGAGACTGTCGGAGCTGACTGTCTGTATTATCCGGATGTATCCGAGATGTATCCGGCTGGATATCAGACAACGGTCAGCGTGCGGGATGTTACCCGGAACCTGTGCGGGTTTTCGAGGCCAACGCATTTTGACGGGGTTTCCACGGTTGTTGCCAAGCTGTTTAACGCGGTAAAGCCGCATTGTGCGGTTTTTGGGCAAAAGGATTTTCAGCAATTGGTTGTGATTAAGCGGATGGTGCGGGATTTAAATATGGATATTGATATCATTGGCGCTCCGATTGTGCGTGAAGCAGACGGGATTGCCATGAGTTCTCGAAATAAGAATCTCGCGCCGGAGGAATGTGCAGCCGCACGTAGCCTTTCGCGCGCGCTTGATGCGGTATGCTCAAGCATGCAGGCTGGTGAGCGCTCGGCCCGGGCATTAATTGAGTTGGCACGCGGTATCATCAGCGCGGAGACGCTCGGGCGTATAGATTACATTAAGGTGTGTGATACTGAAACACTACAGGACGTTGAGCTCCTGGAACGAGAGGCTGTTATGGCAATAGCAGTTTTTTTTGAGAAAGCCCGGTTGATAGATAATACTGTTTTATGCGTAGAGGGGTGAAAGCCTGATATGAAAATTTTGACTGACAGGGCATACATAGACACCATAAATCATGGCCGATAAAAATCATACCGTAACATTCCTGCCTGAGAACAAAAGCATCAGAGTTGAACATCTTAAAACCATTTTTGAAATAATCGGGGAGGAAAATCCTGAGCATATTCAGCTTTTTTTCTCCTGTGGGGCTGAGGGGATCTGTCAGAAGTGCAAAGTGCGCAGCTTGCAGGGTATGGGTCCGCTGACGGCAACCGAGAAGGGATGCCTGAGTGATGCGGAGCTTGACCGTGGAATCCGCCTTGCCTGCCAGGCCCGTGTTGTACAGGACAGCCAGGTTGAAATTCAATACAAACGACCATTTACAATTGCGCTGACCGATGAGTCTATCGACTTTCAGGGTAGAGCACGCCTGCAAAAGATTGTGAGCGGCTCCGGCGATGAGGGCCAACCTCCGCATGCGGATACAATCCGTGGCGCTGCTCTGGAGGCAGGGTTGCAGGTTTCTGCAGAGGTGTTAGAGGAGCAGGCGGCGGATTGTTTGATACACATTACAGAGGCACAGGCGCCATTGTGGACAGCTGTGTTCCTTGACGAGAGCCTGATTGCCCTTGAACCGGGAGATACACGCGATGCTTTGTATGCCGTTGCGGTTGACCTGGGAACAAACACGTTGGAGATATCCCTGGTTGATGCCCGGCGTGGCCGTAAAATCGGTGTGGTTACGGACAGCAACCCTCAGATTGAGCTGGGTGATACGTACGAAGCCCGGCTAAATATGGCGGAGGAAGATGAGCTTAATCTTGATATCCTTAACGAGGAAATCATCTTGCGCATCGATATTCTTATTCATGAATTGTGCGCGGCGTGCAATGTATCCCCTGAGCAGGTTTATGAGATCCTTGTTGCCGGCTCAACCGGGATGCTGCATTTGTTTTTGATGCGAGCCCCTGATGCCTTTGAGCAGGTTTCAGGATCCAGTGGACGGCTTACTGCCGGGCAACTTGATCTGCACTCGACCGCCCGGGCAGGTGTCACTCTTTTGCCGGTGATCGGTGCTTCTGCCGGAGCTGATATAACTGCGGCCATACTTGCAGCCCGCCTGCACCGCAGCAATGAGACATCGTTGCTGCTCGATTTGGGCGGCACTACCAAGGCGGTGCTGTATCACCAGGGTTGTCTATTCGCATCCGTTGTCGATCGTACTGCAGTGCTTGACGGTTTGGGCGTGTCTTGCGGGATGCGCCCTGAAACGGGAGCTGTCTCTGCTGTACGCCTTGGTGATGATGGTGATCTCACTGTTTCTGTTATCGGCGAGAGTCTGGTGCGCGGTGTCTGCGGAAGTGGACTGCTTGAACTCGCAGCCTGTTTGCGCGAAGAGAACATGCTTGATGAGGATGGTATTATTGTATGTGATCCGGGTAGTTGTGCGGTGCCTTTGAAAAATCATCTGAGTATGATCGACGGTAATCCTGCGATTGTACTGTTCAGCGATTCGGGAGAGTTTGCAACAGACATTCATGTTACCAGCCGGGATATTTGCACACTGTTTGAGGCACGTGTGCGTGTGGCGAAAATGCTAGAGCATTTGTGCTCCCGGGCAGGGACAGCCTTTGGGGGGATTAAAAGGGTGCTTGTCAGCGGAGCGCTCGGTGGTCCGCTGACCGGACATGTTTTAGGCACTCTTGGATTTGTCCCGTCTGTTTTGTCAGATAAGGTTGTTTTCATCGGCAATGCATCCAAGAAGGGCGTTCAGATGGCACTGCTGGATAAAACCATAGCAGATGATGCCGGTGAACTGGCGCAGAAAGTGGTTTTTATTCCGTATCAGGACATGTGAAGTCCAGCGTTCCGGCTGTACTTATAACAATCTAGCCCACATTTGTTTTTTTATGCATAGCATGGTTTGAGCTTGTTATTTTTGGCTCAGCATATAAAAAACTTGATTTTTCTTCTTCATAAGAAGTATAATCAAACACTTTACCAAAGACGGGGGCGATTAACTCAGCGGGAGAGTGCTACCTTCACACGGTAGAAGTCACTGGTTCAAACCCAGTATCGCCCACCACTGCCAAGAATTTACTTGGAAGAATACCGCGGCTTTCAAGTATCATTGACCTGTTGAAAACAGGGCTTTCAGCTTGTTTTTTTTGCTAATCATGCCAAAACAATCGCGCACGGTGCAAGAAAAACATGTAATCGCGCGTTTTATTTAAAATAATAGTTGATTTTTAGTCTGAAAAATTATAAACTTTTTAGATTATGCTGGCGTAGCTCAACGGTAGAGCAGCTGATTTGTAATCAGCAGGTTGCGGGTTCAATTCCCATCGCCAGCTTAAATGGTAATAAAACGTTGATTTTTTTTGTGGAGAGGTACCCGAGTGGCCAAAGGGGGCAGACTGTAAATCTGCTGGCGATGCCTACGGAGGTTCGAATCCTCCTCTCTCCACCATCGGGAGTTACCGCTGATTGGGCGGGAGTAGCTCAGTTGGCTAGAGCGTCAGCCTTCCAAGCTGAGGGTCGCGAGTTCGAATCCCGTCTCCCGCTCCACAGTGAAATGCTATGCACGGCCCAAGTAGCTCAGTCGGTAGAGCGCATCCTTGGGAAGGATGAGGTTCACCT
>PVMS01064992.1_pt1 | contig 10687 bp, 9 predicted proteins | sample 1853461 | NCBI WGS metagenome assembly PVMS01 (sample SAMN08582032, study PRJNA380276) | Marine sediment metagenome, whole genome shotgun sequencing project. | isolation source: ocean sediment barecode stripped | collected 2017
AAGATTTCCAATTCGTTCATACGCTGCAGGTTGAAATGGACGCTGCCTTTCTCGGCATTAATCTCGAAAGAATTAAAGTTCTTGCGGCCGCCGGCGAAGCGGGTAGCCTCAAGGGTACCGACGGCGCCGTTGGAGAATTCCAGCGCGGCTACAAAGGCGTCGTCCACGTCGATCTTGCCCATTCCGCTGCCATCGAGCAGCGGTCGTTCGTCGATGAAGGTCTTCGTGTAAGCGCCGATGCTCTTGATATCACCGACCAGGTAGTGAGCCAGGTCAATGATATGGGTGCCCAAATCGCCGATGGCGCCGCTACCGGAGACTTCTTTATCGAGACGCCAGATCTTTTCCGTGCCGTAATGAGGCATGATCCACTCTTGCAAATAGACGGCCCGCCAATGATAGATCTGGCCCAGGGCGCCGCTGTCGATGAGGTTCTTAATTTGGCGAATGGCCGGCACAAAGCGATAGTTGAAGGCAACCATATTCTTAACGCCGGCTTTCTCGACGGCATCCAACATCATTTTCGACTCTTCGGCCGAGCGGGAAAGGGGCTTTTCGCAGAGGATGTGTTTGCCGGCCTCGGCCGCGGCAATGCAGGGCTCGGCATGAGTATCGTTAGGGCCGCCGTTGTCGAACAGTTGGACCTCGGGGTCTTCGATTTGCTCGCGCCAATCAGTGGTGTACTTAGCATAGCCGAAGCGTTTGGCAGCTTGCTCAACGCCGGCCGCACTACGGCCACTGACGGACACCAGCTTAGGGATGCCCGGCGGGGGGTACATCATATAGGGTATTGTCTTGTAAGCGTTTGAATGGGCTTTGCCCATAAAGGCGTAGCCCAGCATGCCAATGCCAACTTCTGGAGCCTCGCCTTCGGCGGCAGCCCCCGGCCATAGATGTGAATGAACTTTTTTCACTCATAATTGTAACTCTCGTTAATCTTTGGCTTGGAATGCAGCGTCAAACAAGACGTCAGACGGGGTTAATTGCAACTCGCGCACCAGTTTCAATGCTTCTGGGGCGCCCTGGTCCCGATTCATGCCGTTGTCTGCCCACTGTACTGAATAGGGTCCGCCGTAGCCCACATCATTGAGAGCCCGGAATACGCGCTCGAAGGGCACGCCACCCCGGCCCGGGGAGACGAAGTCCCAGCCACGGCGATGGTCGCCGAAGTTGTAATGAGAGCTAAGGATGCTGTTGCGGCCATTGAGGTTGCGCACCGATTCTTTGACGTGCATGTGGTAGATGCGATCGGCAAACTCGTAGATGAAAGCCACCGGGTCCAACATCTGCCAATAGAGATGGCTGGGATCGTAGTTGATGCCGAAGGCTTCGCGATGGCCGATGGCTTCCAGCGTTCTTTTGGTAGTCCAGTAATCGTAGGCTATCTCCGAGGGGTGTACTTCCAGGCCGTATTTGACGCCGACTTCATCAAAAACATCCATAATGGGGTTCCAACGATCGGCGAAGTCCTGGTAACCATCCTCGATCATCTCCGGGGGTACCGGTGGGAACAAGGCCAGGGTGTGCCAAATCTTGGAGCCGGTGAAGCCGTTGACAATTTTCACACCAAACTTGGCCGCCGCGCGCGCGGTGTTCTTCACCTCTTCAGCCGCCCGTTGGCGCACGCCCTCGGGGTCGCCATCGCCCCATAAGCGCCCAGGCATGATGCCCTGGTGGCGCTGGTCGATGGGGTTGTCGCAGACAGCCTGGCTCACCAGGTGAGTGCTGATGGCGAAACATTTCAGGTTGTATTTATTGAGAATGTCCCAGCGGCCCTGGAGGTAACTATCGTCTTCCAAAGCTTTGTCCACCTCAAAGTGGTCGCCCCAGCAGGCGATCTCGAGTCCATCATAGCCAAAGGCGCTGGCCTTCTCAGCCATGACCTCAAAGGGTAAATCGGCCCACTGGCCGGTAAACAAGGTAACTGGTGTTGACATCTGTTTCTCCTCTTAATTCGTCGCGAGTTTTTACGGCAGCAGGCATCCGGCACCGCATCTCTCCCTATACAATGTTTCATTTGCTTATTTAATATTTCGTTTCAATAGTCGATTACTCGGCCTATATTTATCTTCATCCAATCAGGCACCAATCGCTCACTTAGCCCGGTATCTCTCCCGGCGGAATCACCTTACAACCGGGAATATCCCGGAGAATTCGCTCCGGTCCGGCCGGAGAATAGACGACCAGCAGTCGCATGGGTTCCCAGCCGGTGTTCAGGGTGGAGTGATAGACACCGGCGGGGACGTAGATCGAGGCGCCCGGCCGGATGGTAACCGGCGGCTGGTCGTCGACCATCTGCTGGCCAACACCCGAGATGAGGAAGATGATCTCTTCCGAGCCGGGATGGTTATGACGATCGTGTCCTTTACCGGGATCGAGGACGGCCATGGCGAAGCTCGTGTGCTCGGCATTGGTCACCTGGGGTTCGCTCAAGACCTTGACCGTACCCCAATCAAAGAGCAGGGTTTCGACATCATCGCCGTAGGTGATTGTGCCCGTTCCCAGTTTTAACATGGATTCTCCTTCTCTATTGACAGGTTCATTCGAGAAAACCCCGCAGGTCTTGATCAGGTTATCACCTCCGGCATGTTTCTTTGGTGAGACCTCCGGTGTTTCCGCTAAGTTTTTAAGGATTTAAAAGCTCGGGCCTGGCCTTCGATGGCCGGCTCAGTAGCCAGGCGCTCAATGCTGGAAGCTCCGAAAAAGCCACCGATGCCTTCAGTATGGTCAAAAATAAATTGGGCATCTTCCGGCTCGGCAATGGGACCGCCATGGCAAAGCACCATGACATCCGGGTTGACTTCCGTGGCGGCATCATGCATAGCCTGGACCCGCCGGGCGGATTCTTCCAGGGTCAGAGCGCTTTCCGCGCCGATAGCGCCCTTGGTGGTCAGGCCCATGTGGGGCACCAGCACGTCGGCCCCGGCGGCGGCCATCTTGCGGGCCTCCTCGGGATTAAAGACATAGGGGCAGGTGAGCATATCCAGCTTGTTGGCCTCACGGATCATCTCCACCTCAAGATCGTAGCTCATGCCGGTCGCTTCAAGGTTGGTGCGCATGACCCCATCGAAGAGGCCGACGGTGGGGAAATTTTGGACGCCGTCAAAGCCCATTTCTTTCAGTTGGCGCAAAAAGACGGGCATGAGGCGGAAGGGGTCGGTGCCGTTTACCCCGGCCAATACCATGGTATTTTTGACGACGGGTAACACTTCGCCGCCCATCTCGACAACGATGGCGTTGGCATCGCCGTAGGACATGAGACCGGCCAGACTACCCCGGCCGGCCATGCGATAGCGGCCGGAGTTGTAAATAATAATCAGGTCGACGCCGCCGCGTTCGGCGAACTTGGCCGAGATCCCGGTGCCGGCCCCGGCACCAATGATGGGTGTTCCGGTGGAGATATTATTCTGCAATCGCCTGAGTGCTTCATCTCTGGCTATGAATGGCATTTTCTCCTTCCTTGATGAGAAGAGATATTAAAATGGCACAAATATCGAGGAGGGAGCTTTCTCAAATGCGTCCGGCATCTGAGGATGCCTTTCTCCTCTTCTGTCCGGCATCTGAAGATGTCTATCTCCGCTTATGTCCGGCGTCTAGGTATGTCTATTCTATCTCCGCTAATGTGCCAACTGAAGAAAACCCTCGATTGGTAGGTGCGGGGCTGATAGTTTTGGCCTCAACCTTATCCATTATTTTTCCTGCAAATATGTTAACAACTGTCCGGTCACCGCTTTGGCAAATTTTTCATCGTTGATGTTGCTGTCCAGCTCGTGAACCGGAATTTCCGGACGGGTATGTTCCTTAATCGCCTCAAAAAGGGCCTGGTTCGCTTCGGGCCACCAAAATTCTTTACCCGGCGCGTCCAGCATGGATACACCCTTTTGGGGTAAAAAGAAGGCCACGGGCGAGGTGGAGGCGTTGGCCTTTTCAGCCAGAATGCGGCCCAATTCTGCGTTCTCTTCGGGAGAGGTGCGCATCAGGGTAACGTTAGGGTTCCATTGGTAGAAGAGCCGGTCATCGAACTTAGCCGGTACGGTATCGCGAGCCCAGAAGTTAACCATATCCAGGCAGCCGGGAGCAATGATCTGAGGGACGCCGGCCGCTGCGGCCGCATCCAGCCGGGTTGGTCCGGCCGATAGGACGCCGCCGCATAGTTCATCGGCCCATTCGGTGGTGGTCACGTCTAATACTCCGGCAATATAACCATCGGCGATGAGCCCTTCCATAACGCTGCCGCCTGTTCCGGTGGCCGGGAATACCAGGACCTCGAAGCCGGCATCCTCCAGCATCTCGCGACAACGATCGACCAGGATAGTGGTATTGCCAAACATGGAGGCGGCTATGAGCGGTTTTTCATCAATTTTGGGCGCCGGCGTCTCAACCATGCCGACAATGGCCCCGACGGCGTTGGCATAGATACGGGCGCTGATGCGGTTCACCCCGGATACGTCAACCACGGCCGGGAACATGACCACATCACGGGTACCGACATAGGGGCTGGTATCGGCTGAGGCCAGGATGCTGACCATGACCTTGGGCACGCCGACAGGTAAGGCCCGCATGGCCGAGGTGCCGATAATGGTGCCGGCCGAGCCGCCCATGCCAAATACACCATCAACCAGGTCCTGAGCGAATAAATCAGTGACGATCTTGGTTACCCCGACCGTCATCACGGCAATGGCATGGCCGCGATCGGCCAACTCGCGCAACTCTTCCAGGCTGGAATCACCGGCCGCGGCGACCTGGGCGGCGCTGATTTCCGGTTCGAAGCCAGGTTCGCCAACGACGCCGGTATTGATAACCAGGGGCACGTGCCCACGCCGCTTGATGGACGCCTTAACAAAGGCGAACTCGAGACCTTTGGTATCTAGCGCGCCGATGACGACAATCGTCTTGGCCATATCTTCGTCCTTGTCCAGGCCCAATCAGGCGCTTAGCCCAACAACTGGCGCAGGAAGGCCAGTCCGTCTTCGGCCAGCGCATCCTGGCTGGGGGCCAGGGCGCGCCAGATGGCGGCCGCGCGAGCAATGGATTTAACTTTGGCGGTAAATGATTCGATGACCACCGGGCCATCGTAGTTGATATCTAACAATCCCTGGGCCACTTCATTCCAGGCGACATTGCCGGAACCCGGCGCGCCGCGATCGTTTTCGCAGGCGTGAAGATGGATCAAGCGCGGGCCGGCGGCGCGGATGGCATCACCAATAGATTTCTCCTCGATGTTCATATGGAAGGTATCCAACATGATCTGGCAAGCCGGATGGTCCACCCGATCGACCACTTCAATAACCTGCTCGGTCGTGTTGATGAAGCTGGTCTCGAAGCGGTTGAGGGGCTCGATGCCCATTTTTACACCACGATCGGCCGCGTACTCAGACAGGATGGCCAGGTTATCGACCAGGATATCCAGGTCGCGAACTCGCTCTTCTGGCGGCTGTTGCCAGGTACGACCTACGGTAGCATAGATAGGACCAACCAGGTTGGTTGCGCCCAAAGCCTGGGTGGCATCAATGGCATCATGAAGGTACTGCATGCCGCTGGCCCGGATGGCCGGGTCTTCGTGAATCAGGTCGCGGTCCGGTCCCATGGCCACACAGGCGCTGACGCCCAGACTATGATCTTTCACAATGGCGGCGGCTTGGTTGTAATCAAAGCCGCCAATCTCTTCCAAGGGAAATTCGATCCAATCAAAGCCGGCCCCGGCAACGTGAGGAACTAGTTTCTTAATATCCTTGGTGGTCAACGGGGCTACCCAAACCCATGTATTTACGCCGATATTCATCGATACGCCTCGCCTTTTATTATTAAAGAAAATCACCGGGTTGTTACAATCCCGGGTCAAGAAAAATTAAACGCGGTCGCCGTCGGGATCAAAGAAATGCAACCGCTCGCGAACGACATTAAAACGGACCTGGTCGCCCATGCGCCAGTGGGAGATGCCGGACTGGGTGCTGATCAAGGTTTGTTCGCCGGCCTTCACATGCAACACGGTTTCCACACCCAGCGGTTCGGCTAAGGTAACCTCACCCTGGAATTCGCCTTCCTCACCCAGACGGATATCTTCCGGCCGGACGCCCAGACGGCATAGATCGGGGACATCATGGTCGACATCAGTCTCAGGTATACGAATCACGCTATCCTTGACGTGAAAAAAGCCATTATCCCGCTCAGCATCCAACAGGTTGATCCGGGGCACACCCACCAGTTCAGCTACGAAGACGCTGGCGGGTCGATCATAGATATCATGGGGCGAGCCGATCTGGACAATCTGGCCGTCGTTGAGGACGGCGATGCGATCAGCCATGGTCAGGGCCTCGACCTGGTCGTGGGTGACGAAGAGGGTCGTGCTCTCCTGGGTCTTTTGAATGTGCTGCAACTCGACCCGCAACGATTCGCGCAGCTTGGCGTCCAGGTTAGAGAGGGGCTCGTCCATCAAAAAAACCCGCGGCTCACGGACGATGGCCCGGCCGATAGATACGCGCTGCATCTCGCCACCGGAGAGGTGGGCGGTCTTTCGATCGAGCAGGTGGTTGATGCGCAAAATCTCGGCCGTCGACTCAACCCGTTCTTTAATCTCTGGCTCGAGCATCTGGCGCATTGGAGAGCGCAAGGGAAAGGCCAGGTTATCGAAGACGGTCATGGTTGGATAGAGCGAATATTGCTGGAAGACAAAGGCCGTGTCGCGATCGGCCGGAGTAAAATCGTCGACGGGCTGCCCGTCAAAAAGGACCGAGCCATTGTCCGGGACCTCGAGACCGGCAATCACCCTGAGGGTAGTTGTTTTCCCGGCGCCGGTGGGACCGAGCAGAACAAAGAATTCGCCATTCTCGATCTCAAAAGAAACTTGCTTGAGGGCCGTAGTATAGCCAAAAGTTTTCGTAATGTTCTTAAGTTCAACATCCGCCATTATCAAGCCTCCGGGATCAATGCGACTTCACTCTTGGGGTCAAAGAAGCGAACCATTTCCGGGTCCAGGTCAAATTGGACCTGGTCGCCCATGTGCAGGCCTAAGCCGCGCTGGCCGCGAACATGGACCATCGATTCTTCATCACCGTTGAGGGAAAGATGTAACATGGTGTGGGCGCCATAGAGGTCGTCGGCGTACACTTCACCTTTAATACGGTTTGAGCCGTTGATGATGGCCGACTCGGGCCGGAAGCCCAAGACTACCTGGTCACTCTGAAGCCCATTAGCAAGGACATTACGCCAGCGGTCAGGAACAGGATAATCATTGCCACCCATGAGGTGAACAAGGCCGTCGGCGTAGGTCCCGGTTAGCAGGTTCATGCCGGGGCTGCCGATAAAACGGGCCACAAACAGATTGGAAGGATCATTATATACCTCGGCCGGTGTGCCAACTTGCTGGATCTCGGCATCAGACATGACGACGATGCGGTCGCTCATAGCCATGGCCTCAATCTGGTCGTGGGTCACATAGACAGTTGTGGCCTCCTGGTTTAAATGTAGGCGCTTAATCTCGCCGCGCATATCCTCTCGGAAATCGGCGTCGAGGGCGCCCAGGGGCTCGTCCATCAGGAAGACCGACGGGCGGCGGACCAGGGCTCGAGCCAGGGCCACGCGCTGTTGATCGCCGCCGCTCAGCGTACCCGGTCTCAAGGCCAACAGGTGATCAATGCGCAGCAGCCCGCTAACCTCGCTCAAGCGTTTGGTGATGGTCTCCTGGGACTCCTTCTGGGCCTCCAAGGGGAAAATGATGTTACGCCTCACCGTCAGATGGGGGTAGAGGGCATAGAGTTGGAAGACAAAGGCGATGTCACGCTCGCTGGGATGGCGCCAGGTCACATCGCGGTCGTCGATATAGATATTGCCCGTGGTGACTGACTCCAGGCCGGAGATCATGCGCAGGGTTGTTGTCTTACCGCAGCCCGATGGACCTAACAGGACCACAAATTCGCCATCGTTGATCGTTAAGTCCAATGGCTTAACCGCCTGGAAATCACCAAATCTCTTCTCAACTTGTTCAAGTTTAATTGTCGCCATAGTTCACATTCACTAATTTATGTATTTCTAATAGCACATTAATGTGCCCATTACTGCCTGATGGCGCCAAAGGTGACGCCGCGCAACAAATGCTTGCGCAAGAGAAAAGCGATGAATACCACCGGGATCAAGAAGACCAGGGTACCGGCAGCGATGGCCGACCATTCAATGCCGCCTCGACCCTGCATGGTGGCAATGGTCGGGGGAGCGGTTCGGGCCGTATCGCTGGTCATCATCAGGGCCATAGCATATTCATTCCAGGCGAAGATGAAGGCGAAAACCGTAGTCGCGGCGATGCCGGTGGCTGCCTGGGGGAATACGATCTTCCAGAAGGATTGCCAGCGGCTGTAACCGTCGACCATGGCCGCATCCTCGTACTCTGTGGGTATCTCGTCGATGAAACCCTTCAACAACCAGGTGGTCAGGGAGAGGTTGAAAGCGGTATAGAGGATAATCATCCCCAGGTGAGTATCGTATAAACCAACCTGGCGGAAGAGCAAGAAGAGCGGGACGGCTACCACCACGGCCGGCAGCATACGGGTACTTAATATGAAAAACAGCAAATCACCTTTTCCGGGTAGATCAAAACGACTAAAAGCATAGGCGGCAAAGAGGCCCAGACCCACGGCAAATATTGTCGATCCTCCGGCAATAATCAAGGAATTTAGTAAGCGGCGGGAGAAGTCGCTGGGACCATTTATCTGCTGGCCGGCCCTGAGGGCTACCCTGTCAAACAATCCCAAATCTTCAGAATTGGCCTTGGCTTCTTCCAGTACTGCCGGGGCCATCTGCGAACGATCGGTCATCAGGAAAACAAAGCCCTCCAGGGTTGGTTCGAAGATCAGTCGCGGCGGTATGTGGACCACCTCAATACGGGATTTGAAGGAGGTGATGAGCATGACAAATATCGGGATCAGGGCGATGAAGGCGAATAATATAACCAGTCCGGCCCTTACCCGGCTGGTTGCCCGGGCCCGGGGGCTGACTTTATCGACCCGGATGGATTCAGTGACCGGCCGGCCGGGTCCACTTACCTCAAAGTTAGCCATGGGCTACTCCTCTCCTCTCATTTTGTTGAGATATCGAATATAAAGATTGCTGATGGCAATAATGATGATTAGAACGATGTAGGCCAGTGCGCTGGCCCGGCCAGTGCGAAATTGACCCTGAAAAGCCATGCGATAAAGATTGACACCAATAACCTCAGTTTGGGTACCAGGACCACCGCCGGTCATGCCCATGACCAGGTCAAAGGATTTGTTGAAGGCCTCGATGGTGCGGAAGAGCACGGCGATGAGCATCAGCGGGGCCACCTGGGGCAGCGTGATGCGTCGAAATTGGAACCAGGAACTGGCCCGGTCAATGGCTGCCGCCTCGTAGAGGTAATCGGGTATAGCCTTGAGACCGGAAAGGATGAGCAACATCACGAAGGGCGTCCACATCCATACGTCCACCAGGATCACCGCACCCATAGCCAGGTCGGGAACCACCTCCCCGCCAAAGCGACTGGCCAACATATCCAGGCCATAAGCCGGATCACTCAGGAAGGTGAGGTAGTTGAAATAGCCAAAGGCAGGGTTGTACATTAACTTCCAAAAAAGGCCGACGACTACCGGGGAGAGCATCATGGGCACCAGGATCAGAGTGGTGATGATGCCGCTGCCTAGAAATGACTCTTTGATCATCAGGGCCAGGGCAAAGCCTAAAATCAATTCCAGACCCACGGAAACAAGTACATATTTTCCGGTGGTAGCAAAGAAGCCCCACATATTCTCATCACCGAGCACCCGGCCGAAATTCTCAAAGGCAACCCAGTTCGGAGCCTGATTGGCGATGGCCGAATAATCGGTGAAGCTCAGATAGAGACTGTAAATCAAAGGGAAGATATTGATGACAATGAGCAGGATCAAGGTCGGCCAGATGAATAAATTACGGATGGCCTTGTCGCTCATAGTCCGCCGGCGCTTCTTTTGCGGCGCCGGGCCGGTGGTGGTGACCGGGTGTTCGATCTTGATATCAGTGGACATAGTTTAATTGTCCTCTACCTATCCCCACGAAGAATCAGGGATAAAGAACTTGGGATTTTGTCAATAGAGTGGCTGACGAGATTAAGGGGGAGGCGGCTGAACCACCTCCCCCCTATTTCTTATAACTGATTCTTTTACTCGGTAATCAGGCCGGCATCACGCAGAATCTGGTCGTGTTGCTCGGCGATTGTGTTCATGGCCTCTTCGGCCGTACCCTGACCCTCGATAATGAAACGACCCAGTTCACGTTGAACAACTTCAAGCAGCTCACCGTAAACAGGCACATTCCAGAAGTCCTTGACGAAGCCCATGGTCTCGGCAAAAGCCGCATTGTAAGGCGTTGCATCCAGGAATTCCTGAGTCTTCAAGACATTGGCGTTACAGCTATATCCGCCGATGCGGGCCCATTCAGTTTGTATATCTTCCTGGCCAAACCATTTGATGAAGTCCATGGAGGCATCTTTATGATCATCAGGGATGTAATTGATGATGCTCATACCCTGCCCACCCATGGCAGGGAATTGTTCGCCTCCAGGACCGGCCGGATTCACGAAGAAGTCGGTGGAATCGGCAAAGGGGCCGGTTTCGGGATTCACCAAGGCGGGCAGGAAGGCGAAATAGTTCATGGCCATGGCAATCTGGCCTGCGTTGTAAGCGTC
>PVMS01181648.1_pt1 | contig 10687 bp, 8 predicted proteins | sample 1853461 | NCBI WGS metagenome assembly PVMS01 (sample SAMN08582032, study PRJNA380276) | Marine sediment metagenome, whole genome shotgun sequencing project. | isolation source: ocean sediment barecode stripped | collected 2017
ACGCGGGGATCGTGCTCGACGCGACCCGGTCGCGGCAGGTGCGTGCGATGCCGAGCGAAGGGCTCGTCGAAGGGGCGATCCAGATCACGCCCTCCGGTCAGCCGATCGTGATGCTGGCAAACCACCCGACCACCGGCGGCTATCCGGTGATCGCGGTCGTCGATCCGGACGACGTCGCGGTCGTGGCGCAGGCGCCGCCGGGATCGGCGATCCGCTTCCGGCGGGCGTGACCGTCGCGGGGCGACGACGGCCTCGACGATGTAGGTTGCCGACATGGAACGCCGTATCTACGGACTCGAGAACGAGTACGGCGTCACCTGCACGTTGCGCGGCCAACGCCGGCTGAGTCCCGACGAAGTGGCGCGGTACCTGTTCCGCCGTGTCGTGTCGTGGGGGAGGAGTTCGAACGTGTTCCTCCAGAACGGTGCCCGCCTGTATCTCGACGTCGGATCGCATCCCGAGTACGCGACGCCCGAATGCGACTCGCTCTACGAGGTCGTCGTGCACGACAAGGCGGGTGAGCGGATCCTCGAGCAGTTGGTCGAATCGGCCGAGCAGCGGCTCGCCGAGGAATCGATCCGCGGCACGATCTACCTGTTCAAGAACAACACCGACTCGGCCGGCAACTCGTACGGCTGCCACGAGAACTACCTGACCGCGCGCGACGACGATCTCGCCCACTACGCCGAGGTGCTGATCCCGTTCCTCGTCAGCCGGCAGATCTACACCGGGGCGGGCAAGGTGCTCCAGACCGCCCGCGGTGCGACCTACACGATCGCCCAGCGCGCCGAGCACATCTGGGAAGGCGTGTCGTCGGCCACGACGCGCAGCCGACCGATCATCAACACCCGCGACGAGCCGCACGCCGACGCCGAGCTCTACCGGCGTCTCCACGTGATCGTGGGCGACTCGAACATGAGCGAGTACACCTCGTTCGTCAAGATCGGGTCGGTCGCGTGCATGTTGCGGATGCTCGAGGACGACTCGGTCGTGCTGCGCGACATGACCCTCGAGAACCCGATCAGGGCGATCCGCGAGATCAGCCACGACATCACCTGCCGGCGTACGGTGCGACTCGCCAACGGGCGCGAGGTCAGCGCTCTCGACATCCAGCGCGAGTACCTCGACCGGGCCCTGCGGTACGCCGACACCACCGGGTTCCCGCCACTCGAACAGCGGGCGCTCGAGATGTGGGAGCACTGCGTGTCGACGATCGAGAACGATCCGATGAAGCTCGACCGCGAGGTCGACTGGGTGATCAAGTACAAGCTGCTCGAGGCGTACCGCGAGCGCCACGAGCTTCCGCTCGGACATGCTCGCGTGCAGCTGCTCGACCTCCAGTACCACGACGTGTCGCGGGTCCGCAGCCCCTTCTACCGCCTCCAGGATCGAGGCATGGTCGAGCGGATCTGCACCGACGCCGACATCGAGACGGCCATCGACGTTCCGCCACAGACAACGCGCGCCCGGTTGCGCGGCGAGTTCGTGCGGCGTGCCAAGGAACGCAAGCGTGACTACACGGTCGACTGGGTGCACCTGAAGCTCAACGATCAGGCGCAGCGCACGGTGCTCTGCAAGGACCCGTTCAAGAGTCGCGACGAGCGGGTCGAGCGTCTGATCGAATCCCTGTGAGGCCGCAGGACCCCGCCGCCGCGTTCGGTCGACGCCCGGTTACCGTGGCACCCCTGTGAGCAACCAGTCCGACGCTCCCACGCCGGTCGATCCGGCGCGACCGCAGGTCGTCGAGACCGGTGTGACGGCGATGTCCGGAGTCGCCTCGGCGTCGCCCGACCGTGCGACGACCCGCATCCTCGACTCGGCACGCCCCTCCATCGACCCGGTTCTGGGCAACGGGCACGTGGCCGACGACGCGATGGTCGACCAGGCTGTCACTCCGCCCGGCGTCGAGCCCGGAGGGGACGACGACGAGGCCTCGCCGCACCGGTCGTCGAGTGCCCGAGTCTTCGTCGACTGGGTCGTCGTCATCGTCATCGCGCTGCTCGTCGCGTTCCTCGTGCGCGGGTTCGTGCTCGCACACTTCGTCGTCGACGGTTCATCGATGTCGCCGACCCTCGAATCGGGCGACCGCGTCTTCGTCAACAAGCTCTCGTACCGACTGCACGATCCCAATCGGGGCGACGTCGTCGTTCTGCACCAGATCTCGGGTGCGTCCGAACGCGACCTGATCAAGCGCATCATCGGACTCCCCGGCGAGGAGATCGAGATGCGTTCCTGCCAGGTGTTCATCGACGGCGCTGCACTCAGCGAGCCATACCTCGACCCGGCTACGCGCAACGGCAACTGCGGGGGCGACTTCGAGCCGGTGCAGGTGCCCGCCGAGAGCGTCTTCGTGATGGGCGACAACCGCGGCGGCTCCCAGGACAGTCGACAACTCGGGCCGATCGATCGTGACGACCTCGTCGGTCGCGCCTTCGTGGTGTTCTGGCCGACGAGCGACTGGAAATGGCTGTAGAGCGACGCGGCGCCGGTCACTCAGAGCGCTCGGGGAACCAGATTTCGAGTCCTGCCGAGGCACGACCACAGTTCTGACCTGACTCGATCGGGCAGGTCGACGCGGGCGAGTCCGACCGTCGCCGATCTGACGGTGCGGTCGACGAAGTCGTTGCAGATCGCGACGGACATCGGCCGTGCCACGAATGCGCCGGACGGAGACTCCACGAATTCGACGAAGGCGAGCAATCCGTCACTGGTGCGCGGACTCGCGTAGCGCCCGACCGAGGGTGGACCCATCTCGGAGACGAAATTGCCGAGGCTCCACCAGACCGGCGTGCCGTTGACCGTCTCGTACGGCTGCACGACGTGGGGCCCATGGAGGAAGACGGCGTCGACAGCGGCCAGCGCGGTCAACCGTGTCACCAGTGCTCGATCCGCGGCCGCCGGGTACGCCGCGAGTTCCTTGGAGAGATGGAGGCTGACCAGCACGATCTGGGCACCCGCCGCCCGCGCTCGCGCGACCGCAGCCGCGATCACCGGGGCGCTGCGCGTGTAGTTCATCCGCCAACTCTCGTGCGGCCTGACCGTGTTGGAGTAGGTCGTGTAGGACAGGTGAGCGACCGCGACGCCGGCGACCGTGAACACCGGGTCCACCGCTTCGGCGGGCCGGCGAGCGGTCCCGACGGTGCTGATCCCGTTCGCGTGCAGCGCTTCGAGCGTCATCGCAATCCCTGCGGTGCCGAGGTCGTAGGTGTGGTTCGAGGCCGTCGAACAACGGTCGAATCCGGCATTGCGAAGACCCGCCGCGATCTCGTACGGGGCGAGCAGCAGGTTGCCGCCGAAGGGCGATCTTCCGGCGTAGCCGTAGGTTCCGCCGGGCCTGCCGATCGGGATCTCCATGTTGCAGATCGCCAGGTCGGCGGTCTCGATCACCGATCGCATCTCGGCGAACATCGGCCCGAAATCGAAGCGCGTCCCGGTCCTCGATCCCGCGGCAGCAGCGGATGCCCGGACCCGTGACTCGGTCAGGACATCACCGCCGGCGAGCACGGTCAAGCGTCGCGGCGGTGGGTTCGTGCGGGTGGCACCTTGCTGTACGGACGCTCCGGAGGCGATTCGGGCGGGTCCGCCGGAGGCGCCGACCGTCATCCACAGAATCGATGTGAGGAGCACCCCTGCGACCGCTCCCCGCCTCCAGACCCTCTCCCCGCGCACTCCGATCGTCGAATCGTAGAGCGCATCTCGTACCGAGATCACGATCGTGGGCGGGCGGGGGTGCGGCGGGTCAGCCAACTTCGGTGGAGAAGACCTCGTTCATCACGTCGGGGTGATCGCTGTAGAGCGCATCGAGGCCCATCCTGAAGCCGGCCGACAGCTCGTGCTCGTACTGCATGTCCCAGCCGAAGGCGACACGGTCGAATCGGTGGAAGAGCACGACGAGACCGCCGGTCCAGTCGGTCCGGTGCATGTTTATCCCGTCGATCCCCTCTGCGCCCAGTCGCGCCGCCCGCCGCTCGGGGCCCTCCTTCAATCTGGCCAGGCGGGTCGAGTTGATCAGCCTCACGTCGCCGAACGGCCGGCGGAGTTCGATGAGCAGGTCGAGGTCGGGGTGACAGAGCCAGAGCCGTGGAAGCATCGAAGGGTCGTGCTCGCCGACCGTTCGCACGACCGTTTCGACCGCCGCCGCGTCCTTCAGGTCGAGCGAGAGCTCGTAGCCGGTGCCGCAGCGGTCGAGTAACCCCGCGAGCGTCGGGATGTGAGGCGGCAGGGACGATCTCGGCACGTCACCGATCGACCGGCGACGCAGGCGATGTCCGACGACACCGTCGTGGTCGAGGACGGCAACGCCGTCGGCGGTGAGCCAGACGTCGCTCTCGAGCCCGCTGGCGCCGAGCCTGAGCGCGAGCTCGAACGATTCGATCGTGTTGTCGGCGGCGTACCCACACGCCCCCCGATGGCCGAACGTGATCGGCGGGTCGAGACGCGATGGGAGTCGTTGCTGCACTCCGGGGAATCATGGCAGGCCCGTAGACTGCCGATGGTGTTCAATCTGCAGGGCAGCGAGGTGATCGTCATTCTGCTGCTCGCGCTCGTCGTGTTGGGTCCCGAGAAGCTGCCCGACGCGATCCGCAAGTTCAGCCGCACCTACGGAGAACTGAAGAAGATGGGGAGTGGGTTCTCGTCGGAGTTCAAGAGCGCCATCGATGAGCCGATGCGTGAGATGCGCGAGACCGGCGACCTCATCCGCAATGCCGCCGATCCCTCGACGTACGTCGACAAGGCACCCGTGGCACCCGCTTCGGATGCCCCGCTCACACCGCCCCCGGTCGACGACGCGGCCGGTGCCACCGCTGCCGCCGCAGCCGAGACCGCCGGTATGGACGCCGATCCTCCCGGCGCATCCGGCGACCACGACCACGCCGATTCCGCCGAGCCGAGCGATCCCGGCTCGACGACGATCGCGACCCCCGGCGATCCGCCGACCCCGTCCGCTCCGCCGCGCAACCTGATCGAGGCGAGGCGCGACGGCAAGCTCACCCCCGTCGATGACGTGGCCGTCGATGGCGTGGCCACGGCGAGTGATGTCAGCCGGGGCGGGGCCTCCAACGGTGAGGCTCCCGAGGGCACGGCGGGCGACGGTGCGGAGGCGACGGACGAGGCCGCCACGGCGTGAGCGGCGACGCGATGACCGATGAGGAGGAGTCTCTCGAGGACTCGATGACGCTGACCGAGCACCTGTCGGAACTGCGCGCCCGCATCATCCGATCGGCGCTGGCGGTGACGATCGGCATGGTCGTGGTCGTCGCCTTCTACGACCAGGTACTCGATTTTCTCCTCGCGCCCTATCGCAACCTCTGCGAACGGAAGGGGCTCTCGTTCTGCGACCCGGAGCTGTACACCTTCACGCCGACCGAGGGCCTCTCGACCCGATTGCGGGTCGGGATGTACGGCGGGATCATCCTCGCGTTGCCCGTGCTGTTGTGGCAACTGTGGCGGTTCATCGTGCCCGCGCTCCACGCGAAGGAACGGCGTCTCGCCATCCCGTTCGTGATGTCGTCGCTGGTGCTGTTCGCCGTCGGGGGAGCACTCGCCTACATCACCGCCGATCGGGCACTCAACTTCCTCATCTCGTGGGCGGGCGAGGACGTCAGCCAGAGATTCTCCGTGAGCAGCTACATCAGCTTGATCGGGCTGATGATCTTCGCCTTCGGAGCGGGGTTCCTCCTCCCGGTGCTGCTCGTGTTCCTCCAACTCGCCAACATCGTCAGACCGCGCCAGTTGCTCGCCGCCTGGCGGTACGCGACGGTCGGAATCTTCGTGCTGGCTGCCGTGATCACGCCGTCGGGCGACCCGATCACGTTGATGATGCTCGCCGGGCCGATGCTCGTGCTCTACTTCGTCGCCGTGCTCCTCGGATGGCTGCTCGTGCGTCGACGTCCGGCCGCCACCTGACCGCTGCTGGCAGACTGATCGCGTGCGCGTCGAACGTTCGGAGCTGACAGCCCGCTACCCGTTCGACCTCGATCGGTTCCAGCAGCAGGCCTTCGACGCCCTCGACGAGGGTCGTCACGTCATCGTCGCCGCGCCGACCGGCAGCGGCAAGACCGTCGTCGCCGAGTACGGCATCGAGCGCACCCGCCGTGCCGGACTGCGGTCGTTCTACACCGCTCCGGTGAAGGCGCTCTCCAATCAGAAGTATCGCGATCTGATCGACGTGCACGGCGAGGATGCCGTCGGGCTGCTCACCGGCGACAACGCGATCAACCCGTCTGCGCCGATTGTGGTGATGACGACCGAAGTGCTGCGGAACATGATCTACGGCCGATCTCAGCAGCTCGCCGATGTCGGACTCGTCGTGCTCGACGAGGTGCACTTCCTGCAGGACGCCTACCGGGGCCCGGTGTGGGAGGAGGTCATCATCCACCTTCCGGCCGGGATCACGCTCGTGTGCCTCTCGGCCACCGTGAGCAACGTCACCGAGTTGGCCGACTGGGTGGCCACCGTACGCGGCGACACCGAGGCGATCGTCGAGACCCGTCGTCCGGTCGAACTCCGCAACCACTACCTCGTCGACGATCGGACGTCCGATCGCCTGCGGCTGATGCCGACGTTCGTCGACGGGCACGTCAACCGTGATGCGCTCAAGCTCGACGAATCCGCCGTGCGTCACCGGCGGGGGAGCGATCGGCGCGGACAGGGTCGCAAGGGTGGTGAGCCGCGTCGGCGCCTGGCGACGCCGGGTCGCGTCGAGACCGTCGAACTACTCCGCGAGCGCGACATTCTGCCCGCCATCTATTTCATCTTCAGTCGCGCCCAGTGTGACCAGGCGGCCAAGACGTGTGTCGACTCGGGTCTCGAACTCACCTCGGCCGCGGAGCGCATCGAGATCCGCGATCTGATCGAGGCACGGCTCGGCGCGCTCGACCCGGACGATCTGGAGGTCCTCGGCTATCCACAGTTCGTCCGACAGCTCGAGGCCGGCGTCGCCGCCCACCACGCGGGCATGGTGCCGCCGATGAAGGAGGTGGTCGAGCTCTGCTTCGTCCGCGGCCTCGCGAAGGTGGTGTTCGCCACCGAAACGCTGGCGGTCGGGATCAACATGCCGGCGAGGTCGGTCGTGATCGAGAAGCTGACCAAGTTCACCGGCGAGCACCACGAGCGGCTCACGCCGGGTGAGTACACCCAACTCACCGGTCGCGCCGGGCGACGCGGGATCGACGACCGCGGCGATGCGGTCGTGCTGTGGACGCCGTGGGTGCGTTTCGACGACGTCGCACGCCTCGCGTCGAGCACATCGTTCCAGCTGCGTTCGGTGTTCCGCCCGACGTACAACATGGCGGCTAACCTGATCCGGCGGTACGACAGCGAACAGGCACACCACCTGCTCAACCTGTCGTTCGCGCAGTACCAGGCCGACCGTGACGTCGTCAGGCTCGAGAGCCGCCTCGACCGGCTGCACCGCGATCTGTCAGAGCTCGGAGCCGAGGCCGAGAGCCCGTTCGGCGACATCGACGAATACCGCCGCATGCGCGACGCGGACGCCGCCGAGCGACGCGGCGCCGGTGGTGGTGGCGGTGGCGGTGGCGAGATGCGCGGAGCGATGGCACGGCTGCGTCCGGGAGCCGTGATCGATGTGACGTCGAGCAAGCATCGGGGGCCGGTGGTCGTCGTCGCGACCGCACATCGCAAGTCGGGTGTACGGCTGACGGTGGTGACCAAGGGTGCGAAGAGCCTGCACCTCCACGCGGACGACTTCGACCGACCGCCCGAGACGATCGGCTCCGTCAAGGTGCCGCAGCACTTCGGTCCGACCAAGCGTGAGTTCCGCGACCGGGTGGCGCGGGCGCTACGCAAGGCCGACCTGCGGCGGACGAACGACCGCCCGTCGCGAGCGCCGGCACGCGATGCGCTTCCGGTCGCCCGCGACCCCGACCTCCGCGAACGCCTCGGCGCGGCGAGTCGCGCCGAGCGCGTGCGACGCCAGATCGCCGACGTCCACGATCGCGTGCAGGGGAAGAACCACTCCCTCTCCAACGACTTCGACCGTGTCGTCGAGTTGCTCGACCACTACGGCTACGTCGATCTCGACGGGTGGGAACTGACCGAGGCCGGCGAACTGCTGGCGCGTCTGTTCCACGAGTCGGACCTGTTGGTCGCCGAGGTGCTGCGCGATGGGCTGCTCGACGGCCTCGGTGCGCCCGACCTCGCGGCGCTGGTGTCATGCCTCGTGTACGAGCACCGCAGCAGCGATGCGCCTCCCGCGCCCTGGTTCTCCTCGAGCGACATCCGTCGGAGATGGCGTCGCATGTCGGCGATCAGTACGGATCTCTCGGCGCGCGAGCGGTCGTCGGGACTCGTCGAGCACCGGCCACCCGATCCGACGTTCGGTGCGGTCGCGTACGCATGGGTGGCCGGCGAGGGCTTCGCCGAGGTGGTCGTCGAGGAGGAGCTGACCGGCGGCGACTTCGTTCGGACGATGAAGCAGCTGATCGACGTACTCCGTCAGATCGCACTCGTCGCCCCCGACCGCGCGACGCGACGCGTCGCTGCCGAGGCCGGCGAGGCCGCATTCCGGGGTGTCGTCGCCGACAGTTCGGTCGCCGTCGTCGACCATCCCGGGGGCGGCGAGAGCACCGCACCGGCGCCCGATCGATGACGATCGAGCGTGGGGCGTCGTGGGGTGAGCGGACCTCGAGACCCGACCCGCTCCGGGTGGCCGCCGACGACCGCGAACTCGCGATCGCGCTGGGTTCGGGTGAACCGACGACGGTCCGCTCGGGAGACATGCTCCGCACACTCGGTGGACCGACGGGGAAGCCCGACGGTGGCGTACGCGAGGGCGGCGCGCCCGACGAGTTCGTCCTGGCCGTGCCGATCGATCTGCTCGACCTCCGTCTTGACGGGCGAGACGTCGGACCGGTCGTGGCACACGTGCTCGTGCGGTCGCAGCGCCGTCGTGGTGGACTCCTGCGGGGGCCGGTCGTCTTCGTCATGAACGCGGAGTTCATGGGCCGCTGGGATGTCGCCCCACGCGGCCATCCCAACGACGGCAGGGTCGAGGTCGTGTCGTGCGACGCGGCGTTGGACGTGCGCCAGCGGCTGGCCGCACGGCGTCGCCTGGAGACCGCCACGCACCTTCCGCACCCCGGCATCACGAGCCGGTCGATGGAGCGCGCGTCGTTCACATTCGATCGGCCGATGGTGGTGGTCGCCGACGGGCAGCGCCTCGGGCGCGCACGTTCCGTCGAGTTCGAGGTCCGCCCCGACGCCGCGATGCTCTACGTCTGAGGAGGGCACTCGCCGGGTTGCCGTCGCGCCTGCTCAGGTCGGGTGCATGATCCCGAAGCGGCCAGTGCGGCGGTCGTAGAGTGGTCGCTCGTGACCGTCTATGTTCCCGAGCACTTCACGGAGGGCGAGTCCGATGTGCTGCGCAGGTACTTCACCAATCTCGACGGTCCTGTCTTCGCGCTCGTCAACCTTCCCGAGGTGGTCAAGGGCGCGCTGTTCGCGCGGTACAGCCGCAGCCCGAAGTCGCTCCGCAGGCTCTTCCTCGACGAGTTCGTCGGCGACCTCGACATCAGCGGCGACCAGACGATCGACGCGACGGTCGGCCTCGACCGCGCCGAGGAACTGTACGAGCGCGTCTTCTTCGATTACGGCGACGACTCGGTGGCGCAGCTCGGAGGTGTCCACCTCGCCTGCGAACAGGCCTCGAACCTGCTGACCAAGGTGCTCGAGTGGGGGCGCCTGATGAGCTATCTCGAGCAGAGCACCAGGTACATCGCGTACGACAGCCGGCTCGGCGGGAGATATCGCTACTACCGCGATCCCGAGGTGCTCGCGGGCCCGCTCGGCACTCGCTACGTCGGCGACCTCGACCGGATCTTCGACACCTACAGCCACTGCGCCGAGGTGGTCACCAACCACGTTCGCTCGACGGTCGCCCCCGATCCAGCCGACAGCGAATTCGTGTACCGCACCGCCACCCGGGCGAAGGCGCTCGACGCCGTCCGCGGGGTGCTTCCGGCGGCGGCCACGTCCAACGTGGGGATCTACGGCACCGGTCAAGCCTTCGAAGCGCTGCTCCTGCGGATGCGCGCACACACACTTCCCGAGTCGGGCGAGTACGCCGACCTGATGCTGCACGAGTTGCGCAAGGTCATCCCCAGCTTCCTGCGTCGCGTCGACCTGCCCGATCGCGGGGGGAAGTGGAGCGACTATCTCGCGGATCGCCGGAGCGAGACCGCCGAGATCGTCGAGCGGTTGTTCGGCGACACCCCGGTCGAACCCTCGGCCGAGGTCGAACTCGTCGACTTCGATCCCGATGCGGAGGAGAAGATACTCGTCGCGATCTGCTACTCGCAATCGTCGCTGCCCGAACACCAACTGGTCGATCGCGTCAGGAAACTCGGCGCCGACGAACGTGTGGCACTCATGTGTGCGTACGTCGGCGAGCGCGAGAACCGCCGGCACAAGCCCGGTCGGGCGTTCGAACGGTCGTTCTACCGGTTCGACGTGCTCAGCGATTACGGCGCGTTCCGCGACATGCAGCGTCATCGGATGCTGACGATCGAGTGGCAACGTCTCACGCCGAACCACGGGTACTCGCGCCCCGAACTCGTGTCGGAGGCGGGTGCCGCCGACCGGTTCGACGAGGCGATGGAGCGTTCGGCGGCACTCTTCGACGTCCTCGCCGTCGACTACCCCGTGCAGGCTCCCTACGCGGTCTCGA
>PVMS01059886.1_pt1 | contig 10686 bp, 11 predicted proteins | sample 1853461 | NCBI WGS metagenome assembly PVMS01 (sample SAMN08582032, study PRJNA380276) | Marine sediment metagenome, whole genome shotgun sequencing project. | isolation source: ocean sediment barecode stripped | collected 2017
CGGACGCCTCCAGTTCGCAGCCGTTGGTCACCCCCGTCCAGTGCATGAGATGAACACGATCAACCACTACATCGGCATGGAGCCGATCGAGAAGGGAGCCGTGATCGAGTTCGCGGCGGCGCCCTACCTCTTTGCCGCCTTCGGCGTGATGCTGGTTGCCCTGCTCTTCTACTCCGGCCCCTTGTGGTGGGCGCTGGCGATCCCGGCGATCGTGGCGCCCGTCGTGTTCCTCGCGGACTTCGTGTTCTGGCTGTGGTGGTTCGGTCACAACCTCAACGACTGGGCGGCGTTCACGGTGAAGCCCTTCATGCCGACGGTGTTCGGCGAGGGCAAGGTGGCGCAGTTCAGCACCTACGCCTATCCGCACTACGGCTTTGCGCTCAGCGTCGCCTCCTCGATCTGCCTCCTCCTCGCGGTCCTGGTGCGGCGCAAGCAGCTGCGCGGGGGATGAAGCGAGGCGCCGCAGCGCTCCTCTGCCTCGCGCTCGCCCTCGCCGCGGGTGCGCCTGCCGTCGCCCGCTCCCCGTCGCTCCAGGAGCTCATCGACCGCACGCCGGATGGGGGCGTGCTCCGGCCGCCCGCCGGCAGCTATGCCGGACCCGTCGTCGTGCGGCGGCCGATCACCATCGACGGCCAGGGGCGTGTCCGGATCGACTCCGGCGGCGAGGGTACGGTGGTTCGCCTGCTCACCAGCGGCGCCACGATCCGGGGCCTCACCCTGGTGAACTCGGGGAGCAACCATGACAAGCTCGACGCCGGCGTGCAGGTGCGAGGCCACGGCAACCGCATCGAGGACAACGTCATCGAGGACTGCCTCTTTGGGGTCGACCTCCAGCAGTCGAACGACAACGTCGTCGCCAACAACCGCATCCGCTCCAAGCCGGTGGAGATGGGAATGCGGGGCGACTCGGTGCGCCTCTGGTACAGCCGGAACAACGAGATCCGTGACAACGAGATCTCGGACGTGCGCGACATGGTGGTCTGGTACTCCGCCCACAACCGCATCGTCGGCAACCGCGTCTCCAACAGCCGCTACGCGCTACACTTCATGTATGCTGACGCGAACCGGGTGGAGGGCAACCACTACGACGGAAACATGGTCGGCGTCTTCCTGATGTACAGCGACGGCGTGGTCCTCCGCGGCAACGTCATCACCGGCTCCATGGGCGCCACCGGCATGGGAGTGGGCTTCAAGGAGAGCAGCGACGTCACCCTCGAGGACAACGAGATCATCCACTGCGCCCGGGGGCTCTACCTCGACATCTCCCCGTACGAGCCGGACACCACCAACCGCTTCCTTGGCAACCGTTTCGCCTACAATGGAACCGGCGTCGTCTTCCACAACGATTGGGAGGGCAACGTGTTCCGGGCCAACACCTTCGACGAGAACTTCACCCAGGTCGCCGTGCGGGGAGGCGGCTCGGCCGGACGCAACGTCTGGGACGGGAACCGCTGGGACGACTACCGCGGCTTCGACCGCGACGGTGACGGCATCGGCGACACCGCCTATGACCTCTTCTCCTATGCGGACCGTATCTGGCAGATGCTCCCGGAGGCCGCCTTCTTCCGCGGCTCTCCGCTCTTCGAGGTGATCGACTTCCTCGACCGCCTGGCGCCCTTCACCGCGCCTACACGGGTGCTGAGAGACTCCGCACCGCGCTTCGATCTCGTGACGGGAGAGCAACCGTGGCGAAGGTGAAGCGCCGCAAACGGCTCTCCCGCGCCCAGGAGCAGCGCCGCCGCTTCCTGCGTGCGGCGGTGATGGGCGCGGCCTTCGTCGCGCTTCAGCCGCTGGGCTCGATCCCGGCCGTGCGCCGGCTGCGGGAGCGCCTGCGGCCCCCGGGCGCTTCCAATGAGGCGCACCTGCTGGCGGCCTGCATCAAGTGCGGACAGTGCGTCCAGGTCTGTCCCGTAGAGGCCATCCGCCTGGCCGACGTGGACGAGGGATTCGGGGTCGGCGTGCCGTACATCGACGCCCGGGCCCAGGCCTGCGATTTCTCCTGCGACGCCCTCTCCTGCATCCTCGCCTGCCCCACAGGTGCCCTCAGCCACGACCTCGCCGCCAAGGCGGAGGTGCGGATGGGTGTGGCCCGTCTCGCGCGCCCGGACACCTGTCTGGCGCGCAAGGGTCAGGGCTTCACCGGCCGGGCGCGCGGTAAGCACTTCGGGGGCCGGCTGCGCTACGCGGAGATCGACCGCTGGACTCCGATCCCGGTGCGCGACCATCCCTACGATCTGGAGCTCTGCGACCTGTGCGTACGGAGCTGCCCGATCGGCGACAGCGCGATCGGGCTCGAGGCCGTGCCCGACGCGGAAGGAGTGGACCGCATGACCCCGGTGGTGCGCGCGGGCTGCGTAGGCTGCGGCGCGTGCGAGATGATCTGTCCCCAGGAGCCCGCCTGCATCGTGGTCGAGCCCTGGGGCGCGGCGGAGCTCGCATGAGGCGCTTCCTCGACGGCCTCGCCGTGATGTTCGGACGCGCCCCGCGCAAGCCGGACTCGTACACCGACGCCGCAGAGGTCGTCTACGGCCGCAAGCGCGGCCAGGGTGCGCGGATCGCGAGGCTGATGGAGGAGATCGCGGCCGCCCGGAAATCCCACAAGTGGCGCAACCGCCGCTGGGTCGTGTTGATCGGCGTCAACCTGCTCTTCGGCCTGTCCTACTGGCTCGACATCCAGGTGCTGGAGGGGTCGCTTACCGCCTCACGGCTCGTGGGCTTCCACCTGGCCGACCCCTACTCGAGCCTGCTGGTGATGCTGGCCCAGAAGCACGTGGCCGTGAACCTGTTGATCGGCGCGGCGACGACCATGCTCTTCTGGGGGCTGGTCGCGGGCCGCGGCTTCTGCTCCTGGGTCTGTCCCTACCACCTGCTGGCGGAGCTGGGCGAGAAGCTTCACGCCATGCTGGCGGCGCGCGGCCTCGTCGTCGACCACGCACTGCACCGCGGCGTGCGGGTCGCGGTCTGGCTGCTCTTCGCGGTCCTGGCGCTGACGAGCGGGCACACGCTCTTCCTGATGTTGAATCCCGTCGGCATCGTGAGTCGGGCGCTGATCTACGGCCCGAGCCTGGCGCTGGCCTGGGTGTTCGTGATCCTGGCCTTCGAGGTCTTCTACTCGAAGCGCGCCTGGTGCCGCTACGCCTGTCCGATCGGCCTCACCTACGGGGTGATCGGGTCCGTGGCGCCGCTGCGGGTCCGCTACAACCTCGAGCGCTGCGCCCACGAGGGTGAGTGCCGCAAGGTCTGCGAGGTCCCGCACGTGCTGGAGATGACGATCAAGGGCCGGGCCGAGGACGCAGAGCTCGACGTGGGCCCGGACTGCACCCGCTGCGGACTCTGCCTGGACGTGTGCCCGACGAAGGCCCTCGATTTCCGCTTCCGCGGCCTGGACCGCCTGCTGTGAGTGACCGGGGCGGTCGTTGATCGAGCTCGAGCAGCTGACCAAGACCTTCGGCGGACGGCCCGTGCTCGACGGCATCGACCTCGCCTTCGGTCCGGGCGAACGGGTCGCCCTGATCGGCGCCAACGGCGCGGGCAAGACCACGCTCTTCCGCTGTCTGCTGGGTGAGTACCGCTGCGATGGCCGCGTTCGCATCGACGGCCTCAGTCCCCGAAGCGATCGTCGCGAGGTGTTGGGGCGGATCGGCTTCGTCCCCCAGCTCCCGCCGGCCCTGCGCATGCCGGTGGGGCAGCTGGTCCGCTTCGCCGCGCGGCTCTGCGGCTCCTCCCCTCAGGAGGTCGGCCAGGTGGGCGAGCGGCTCGGCCTCGATCTCTCCGCCATCCGCTCCCAGCCGTTCGTGAAGCTCTCCGGCGGACAGAAGCAGAAGGTGCTGATCGCCCTGGCGCTGCGCGAGCAGGCGGACCTGCTGGTGATGGACGAGCCGGCAGCGAATCTCGACCCGGCCGCCCGGGAGCAGTTCTTCGCGCTGCTCCGCGAGCGCAGCCCGGGATGCACCATGCTGATCTCGATCCACCGCCTGGCCGACGTCGCGGGCCTGGCCACCCGGGTCGTCGAGCTCGACCAGGGCAAGGTGGTCGAGGATCGTCCCCTGGAGGGCGCAGGCGATGCACCGAGCTAGCCGAGCGGCGCTGCTGATGGGTCTGGTGCTGGCTGCAGGTTGCGGCGGTGGGGGCGGCGACGGGCCCGCCGAGGTGCATTGGGACCGGGACGCCTGCGCCCACTGCAACATGGGCATCAGCGACCGGCGCCACGCGGCGCAGATCCGTCTCCCGGGCAAGCGCCGCGCCGCGCTCTTCGACGATCCGGGCTGCGCCCTGCTCTGGCTGCACGACCAGCCCGGAGACGCGGTGGACACCGCATCGATCTGGGTGCGCGAGCCCGAGGCGGACGGCTGGCGCGACGCGCGCACGTCGCGTTTCACCCCGGGCGCGACGACGCCCATGGACTACGGCTTTGCCGTCGTCGCAGGCGAGCCGGAGGGATCGCTGACTCTCGAACAGGTATGGACGCAACTCGAGCAGGCGGACCGTGAGCGAAGAGCTTCTCGACGCTGACTCCACCGCGGCGGCTGTGAGCGCGCCCGCTCCCCCCCGGCGCGGCCTCCTCGACGACCTGGCGGCGGTGGCCAGGCTCGAGCTCGCGGAGACCCTGCGCGCCCGTTGGTTCGCGGTCTACAGCGCGGCCTTCGGCAGCATCATCGTACTGCTCTTCGTCTTCGGCCTGACCGAATCGCGCATCCTCGGCTTCATGGGCCTGTCACGCCTGCTGGTCACCTACATCCAGCTGTGCATGGCCATCCTTCCGATCTTCGTGCTGGTGACCACCGTCCGATCGGTCGCCGGCGACCGGGAGGCGGGGGTCTACGAGTACCTGCTCGCCCTGCCCGTCTCCCTGGGAGGCTGGTACTGGGGCAAGCTGCTGGCGCGCTTCGGCCTGGTCTTCCTGCCCGTTTTCGCCGCGATGGCGGCCGGGGCCGCCTGGGGCGTGCTCCAGGAGATCCCCGTCCCCTGGGACCTCTTCGCCCTCTACGGCGGGCTGCTCGCATCGCTGGCGTGGTGCTTCCTGTGCCTGGGCATGCTGGTCTCGAGCCTGGCGCGCAGCGTGGACGTGGCGCAGGGCGCGGCCTTCGGCATCTGGCTCACCCTGGTGCTCTTTCTCGACCTGATCCTGCTCGGTCTGATGGTCCAGGAACGGGTGGCGCCCGAGCTGGCCGTGGGCGTGGCGCTGGCCAATCCCCTCCAGGTCTTCCGCACCGCGGCCATGATGCTCTTCGACCCCGACCTGGTCCTGCTCGGGCCGTCGGCCTTCGTGATCCTCGACGCCTTCGGCGTGCGCGGCTACCTCGCCTGGGCGCACCTCTACCCCTTCGGGCTCGGGCTCCTCTGCGCGGCACTGGGCTTCGCGCGCTTTCGGCGCGGCGATCTCCCCTGAGCCCAAGGCTCACGGGCCGGATCCCGGATCAGGGATGCGGTTCGTGGGCAGCGCAGGCGCGCTCGACGGCGTCGACCAGCTGCCGCATCTCCAACGTCTCGAACTCCGGAGCGGCGACGTCGGGGTGGTTCGGGTGCCGGCGGTCGATGGTCTCGACGAACTCCCGCAGGGGCACCACCACCGACTGGCGCACCAGCAGGAACACGACGAAGGAGAAGACCAGGGAGCCGAGCACGACGGCAATCACGAGATCGATGATGAGCCGGACCGACTCCCGCTTCATCGGCGAGAGGTCGAACTCCATCTCGGCGAGCCAGACTTCGCCCCCGCGCCCGAGAATCGGCGGCGCGACGTAGGTCAGCCGGGTTCCCGACAGCTCGCTCTTGCCGTGCCCACTCGTGGCGGCCGGGTGGATCTGCTTGGAGTCGAGCCGCGCGAGCTGGATGTCGACGTCCGCCAGCCCCTGCAATCGGTTGATCAGATCCGTCGGGTCTTCGCCGCTCACCACCGCATGAGCCAGGGCCGTCTGCACCACGCTCGAGAGCCGGTGCGCCTGGACCTTCGCGTGGCGGATGTCGCGGTCGTAGAGCCGGTACGGCAGGATCGCCAGCACGCCGACCACCGCGACCACGGCGATGGCGGCGAGCGTCTTGAGCAGGTGCGACTCGATGCTACGGCGGTCGATCATGGCCTGTCCTCCGTCCGGCGGAGATCAGTGTAGCTCTCGTGCGTCAGCGATGGATAGACATCTCCCGCGGACATGGGGCGAAACGCCCCGAGAGGGAGGGCAACGACCACCCCGCGGTCTCTACTACTTGAAGACCGGCTCGTAATCCGTTCCGTAGATCTCGTTGATCTCGTCGTAGATGGGACCCACCACTTCGGGGAAGGCCAGCGCGCCGGACTTCGTGAAGTCCGAGAACGGGATCGACTTGGAGGTGTCGGGCGGATTCTTCTTCTTCAGCGGCGGCCTCGGCCAGGCATCCTCGTCGACGGCCGACGCCCGCACCCGGATGTCCTTCTTCGTGACGTTGAAGACCATGTAATCGCTGGCGAGCGCGAGGGGGCCGTCGTAGGTCTTTCGCACCCGGCGCCGGACCTCCGGCTCGGTGTCGAAGTCGTTGAAGAAGTGGTAGCCGACGGCGAGCCGCGGCTTCACCTTGGACATGACCTTGCCGAACTGCTCCGGCGCGGTGTGGCCCTGGGTGCCGACGTTGAGCGCCTCCAGGGGCGCGAAGCCCTGCTTCGTCACGAGCAGGGTGGGCGGCAGGAAGCACTCGTGGACTGCCAGGTCGGCGCCGGCGGCGTACTCGACGTACCACTTGTTCGGGATGGTGTCGCTCCCATAGACGAAGGTGAGCCCGTTCCACTCGAGAATGAAGCTCACCGCGCCGTCCAGCCCGTGCACCGCGGGGATGCTGCGCACCACGACGCCGTTCTCCTGGTAGATGACCGCGTTGATCCCGTCGAAGGGAAACTCGTTGACCTGGAGCTCGCCGCCGCGGAAGTCGATCACGCCGGACCGGGTGCCGATGTCCCAGGCGTACATCTTCTCCATCAGGTCCAGGGCGTACTTCGTGCCGAGCTCCGGAGTCCCACCGCTCGGGCCCCAGACGCGCAGCGGCACGAGGCGGTTCATCGTCGTCCCGCCAAGCCAGAACGAGGGCAGGTCGCCCATGTGGTCGACATGGAGATGGCCGATGAAGACCTTGTCCAGGTGTCGTAGGGGATCTTCTGGGCAGCCAGCCGCTCGTGGCAGCCGGCTCCGAGGTCGAAGAGGAACTTGTCCCCGTTGCCGAGCTCGACCAGCCAGCAAGCCGCCGCCTGCTTGGGCCGCGGACTCGGCATGCCGGTCCCCAGTGCCACGACGCGCATCTCGTCGGGGGCAATGTCCTCGCTCCCCGCGTAGTACACGTCGCGTTCCGGCAGCGCCTTCGTGGGGGAATGAGTGGCGGCGACGAGCCCGAGCATCAGCCCCGAGCCGAAGAATCCTGCGATGACGACTCCCAACACGCGCTTCATGAAGATCCCCTCCCAAGGGTCAACGATGGCGACGTGAAACCGCCCCACCGTAGATTGCGGAGAGGTCAGGATTCGGCACCTGGGGAGGAAATGCAAGTGGACGAATCTGGCGACATCTCCATTTTCGTCCATGCCGGCCTACCGAGCATCGCGGCCTGCGATGGATCCAGCCTGGAGCGCGATGCATACTGGCCTCATGGGCTCGCCGCCGCTGCGCCCCCTGACGCTCCGAGGCTTGTCGCTGCTCACCGGAGCCCTGGCGGTCACGATCCTCCTGCTGCTGGTCGAGCTCGTCTTTCGCCTGCTCGCGCCCCCCAGCGACGCCCTCCCCCTGTGGCTCCCTGTGGAAGAGGCCCGCCGCGGCGAGCGAGAGCGGATTCTCGCGGATTACGTCGAGCGCCACGCGCTGCACCAGCCCGACCGCGCCCTCTTCTGGAGGAACCGACCCGGCGTTGACATCACGCTGCGGGGGGTCCGGGTGCGCACCAACAGCCTCGGTCTGCGAGACGACGAGGTCCCCGTGCGCAAGAGCGACGACGAGTTTCGAATCCTGGTCCTGGGCGAATCGACGGCCTTCGGCGACGAGGTCGAGCAGGAGGAGATCTTCCTCGAAGTACTGGAGGACGAGCTCGACCGACGCTCGCCCGCCTGCCGCATCTCTGTGATCAACGCCGCGGTCACCGGTTACAGCCTCTTCCAGAGCCTCCAGTACCTCGAGCTGAGCGGACTCGCGCTCGAGCCGGACCTGGTGATGATCTACCACGGCTACAACGACTTCCTGCCCACGACCTTCGCCACGGGGCGCTCGGGCACGCGCGAAGGAGAAAGCGGCAAGACCGACCGCGAGAGATTCGAGGCGCGCTCGCAATTCCCCGCAAACCTCGACCTGATCCTGTCCGACACCAGCGCGGCGTGGCGCTGGCTGCGCGGACGCCTCTCACCGAGCCCGGAGAGCCAGCTCGAATTCCAACCGGGCAAGCGGCGCCGCGTCCCCGGCCCGGACCGGGAGCAGATCCTGGCGGCGATGCGCCACCGGCTCGACGACGAGGGAGTCGGCATGGTGATCCTCGTGCCGGCCTACCGCTCATTCGCGAAGCACCGCGACCTGCTGCTGAAGTTCGCGGAGCGAACCGGCACCCCCGCGATCGATCTCCTCGTCACCGTGCCCGCCCGCCCGCGGGACCGGGTCGAGCTCTTTCGCGACGATGGCGTCCACCCGACGCCCGCCCTCCACACCCGTTTCGCCGCGGTGATCGGCCGAAGCCTGCTCGACCGGGCGCCCGAGCTCGGGCTCGCTCGCTGCTTCGCGCCCTAGCTGCGGTCCCCCCGGCCCCTCACTCGACGTAGCCGAGGGCGCGGAGCCGCTCCTCCTGGAGCAGGTCCGGCGCAGCCTCGGGCACCACCTCCCGGTCCTCGGGCGTTGTCGAATGGCGTCTGCGCAGCTCCGCGGCAGCGGTGCGTGCGCTCCGGCGGTAGCCGTCGAGCTGCCGCTGCAGGTCCGCGGCCTCGCCCGGTGCAGCGGCATAGCGATCTGCCCTCTCGTCCGGATCGCGAGCCAGGTCGAAGTAGCGGTAGACGACGCCCTCGGGCTGCGGGTCACGGATCAGCTTGCGATCGCCCAGCCGTACCGCCAGGCCTGGATCGCCCTGCTTCGCCGACGGACGCCGCCAGGATTCGGTGTACACGGGCGCCGGCTCCAGTGCGTCGGCCTCACCCGAGAGCAGCGCGGCGAAGCTCCTGCCCCGCACGGTCGCGGGCACGGGCACGCCGAGCCGGTCGAGCAGGGTCGGCATGAGGTCGCGGTGTCCGAAGGGCTGGGCGATGCGGCGTCCCTGGGGAACCCCGGGGCCCACGAAGATCAACGGGACGTGGGTCACCTCCAGGTGGACATTCGCCGCGTGGCCGATTCCGCCGTGCTCGAGGACTCCTCGCCGTGGTCCGAGGTGATCACCAGCAGCGTCCGCTCGGCCAGACCCAGCTCTTCGAGCGTGGCGTAGAGGCTCCGCACCTGATCGTCCAGGAAGCGAATCTCCCGGTCGTAGAGCGCAGGGTCGCGGTCCGCGGGCAGTCCGGCCACGGGCGCCCGCCCCGGCGGCGGCTCGGGGAAGAGCCCCTCGTAGCCTTCGGCGGGAACGTACGGGTAGTGCACCTGGTAGGTGTGGAGGAAGAGGAAGAAGCGCCGATCGACGTGCTCGCGGAGGAACTCCTGCGCCATGGCATAGGTAACGGCCGCATCCCCTCCCCCGTCGAGCACCTCGGTACTCTTGTTCTCGCGGTACACGTCGAAGCCGCGGGCAAAGCCCCGTTCCGCCTCGAGCACCACGTTCTCGCTGACGGCGCCGGTCTCGAAGCCGGCTCCGCGCAGCGCCTCGGCCAGCGTCGTGGCCCGAGGCCAGATCCTTCCGAAGCCGGCGAGCTTCTGGAGCACCGAGGGCTCGATGGCGGTGAAGATCGCCATGTGCGAGGGCGCCGTCGTGGTGGCGGCGGCGACGAACGACTCGAAGACCGTCCCCTCCCGCGCCAGCCGGTCGATGAACGGGGCGGTGTCGAGCGGATATCCGTAGGTCGGCAGCCGATCCGCGCGCAGCGTGTCGAGCGAGAGCAGGATCACGTTGACGGCATCGGCCGGCCGGGGCGCCGCCACGAGAACCGTGGGATTCGCCCAGACCGGCAGGCTGTAGGCATCGTCCTGCGACTCGAGCAGCTGCGTGTCGAAGCGGAACGCCACCTCCCGCCCGGCCAGGTCGATCAGCTCGATCGCCCGGTCCTGCCAGCCCTCCCCGCCCTCCCGCCGCGGGTCGAGCGTCTCGGCAAAACGCTCCTGACAGTGTCCGGCCTCGCACGCGGCGACGCTGAACCGGACCGGCCCCTGATTTCGTGCCGCCGGCAGCACCCCGATCCCGAATTCCAGACGGGCGGCATCGGGAACCCGGGTCGGTGGAGTGAGGATGCGCTGGTGGAGCTCGGCGGCAGGGGCGATGCCCTCCAGCACCACGTGCACCACCTCCCCCGCCCGCTCGCGCCCCAGGTCGAGATCGACCGGAAGCTCCGGACCCCAGCCACCCTCCGGTGCGTGCAGCGTCGCCGGCGGGAGCTCGGCCCACACGCCTTCGCCAACCCGAAGGCGTGGCGCCAGGACGAGCCGATCCACGCCACGAAGCGCCCTGGGCAGGCGCTCCGACAGCGCGAGGTGTCCGTCGCTTCGCACCTGCGCGGCGCCACGCCCCACGATCGGGGCCCGGACGTGACCGCGTATCACCGTGCGACGCTCGTCC
>PVMS01124129.1_pt1 | contig 10686 bp, 9 predicted proteins | sample 1853461 | NCBI WGS metagenome assembly PVMS01 (sample SAMN08582032, study PRJNA380276) | Marine sediment metagenome, whole genome shotgun sequencing project. | isolation source: ocean sediment barecode stripped | collected 2017
TGCATTTCTTCGTTCACTTGCTTAACGACCTCTGACTCAATCTTGCTGGAAGCCACAACCGGGGCAATCACGCTGAGGATGGTGATTAAGATTATGATGATGATTGTCGACTTTACTTTTTTCCCGAACATTCCCTCGCCTCGCTTTTGTCTTGCTGTCGTGCGTTTGATTCGTCTGCACGGTAGACAAGAGGCGAGAAGAGAACGTCGGGAAAACGAGAGGAAAACGTGAAGGAATTGAGCCGGGCCGAGATGATTGCCCCCGCAATAATCTCAGCACAGGTGGTGGACGATGAAACTATCCGTCGTCGCGCCGCTCAAGTGAAACAAACCAACCAAGAGTAAAACTGGGTCCAGCACCGCGCCTGTTTCTGAAGCTCGACACGCAAGGGTACGGCCAGACAATTTTGCGTGGGGCAAAGGAGACTGTACAGCGGGTCTTGGCCTTACAAACAGAGGTCGCTGTGCATCCTATCTATGAAGGCGTACCGACCTATCTGGAAGCGATCAGCCATCTGAACACGCTTGGGTTCGATTTGACGGGTTTGTTCCCTGTGGCGCGTGACGAGCATTAGCGCGTGGTCGAGTTTGATTGTGTGATGGTTCTTGCCTCGGCAGTTGGTGAGCTGGGGGCGTTGCGAAAGCCATAGCAAGGCAACTTGAGTCAGCCATCATACGTCTTCAAAACGTCGCAAGCGATTTATATTAAACCGTGAGTGCCGTAAACGCTCGTTAGGGTTGCTCATATCATACTTGCTGCAGCGCAATCCTGAGGGGGAAGTTAAATTAATCCGAGTTTTGCCAGCCCACCCCTTGGCAAACGAAATAGAGGAAACAGGTAGATATAGTCTAGCACACCCCGTGCTAGGGTAACCCAAGTTCGAAATTAAATAAGGGTCGGCAACAAGGCCGAATCCTCACTTGACAAATTCAGCGATGGCTTTTTGGGCTGGTGTGTGTAAGCAATTAGCCCAGCAACGAGTTTCACCAGGAAATTATCAACACTGCGATGTCGCGTATGAGCAACCTGAGAGATGTTCTTTAACTGGTCATTGATGGTTTCGATGATGGCTCGCTTGTGAAGCTGCACTTTGTCTATCAGGAGCATCAGGCAATTTAAGTCACGATTTGACAACGCCGCGAATAAAGAGCGCGAAGGGGATTAAAAAAATCAAACCCATGAGGAAGACTACAACCACATCGGTCAGAACGAACGAAGCCTCGATTAGAAATGGCTGCAAAATCAGGATAGCGATCGGGCCAATAAATAACATATTAGCTTGAAAAAGTAGTCCTGTTCCGCCCACATCTTTGTACGGCTCGTAGCCCCGACGCAGCCGGTAAGAATTGAGACTCTGTGGAGGTGTTCAGAAACCCATGCAAGCAGCATGTTGCGGTACTTTGATTTTCGAATGAGATTCTGCTCTTCGACATGTATCTGCTGACAGGGACATTATCACATCTTTATCCTTGGTGATGTTCGTCACCAGATCAGATTACTAAATGCACTGTCGAAATGATATGAAATGCCCTACATTTTTTAAGCATTTACTATGTTGGGGATGGGTTTGGTTTAGGCTAGGGAAGACGAAGGCAGTCTTGATGTTTAGATGGTCCCTCTTGTTTGTCCCCAACTACAAAAAGACAGACAATATCGTGCCAAAGAAGGGAAAAGATGATGAAAACCTTTACGGTTTTTGTGTTCGTAATTACCTCGAGCCTGCTCCTGGTCGCTTGCGGTGCGGCAGAAGCTATGGATCCAGGCTCAGTCTCCATCGACACGATGGGCCTGCCCTATTCCTGGCAGCCAATCTAGTCGAGGTCACAGCCTATGATGACAGCCAACCTCCCGGATCAATGGGATTGCCAGAACACATGCAGATCAACTTTGGGGTCAGCGACCCGGCCGATGTCCAATTTGGCGATCCGATCATTTACATTATCCCTGTAGAGCAATATAAGCAATTGTGGGACGATGCCGGCAACAGTGCTGTTAGCGACCGGTTGGCGATGCTGGAAGAACTATTGGCTGACAAACCCGATCTGGCCACAGTCCAGGTGCCTGTGCCCCCCTTTGAAGCTTACAAGGTTATGGGAGCCGGTAACCTTGGCATTATCGCCCAGCCGGAGTATCTGGATGTGCCCTGGGGCAGTGGGTTTCGTTTTGTAGCCACACCTATGCAGGGAGTCGATGTTATCCTCAATCGCAGCGCGGTATACATCGAGCAAGACCTAACCAACGACGGGGCTTACCTGGTCAGCTTCATATATCCCCCAGTGTCAACTTCTGAGCTGCCCGACTCCATTGATGAGGTGTCTGAGGAAGAATTCCAGCAAGTAAACAGTGATTGGGTAACCTATCGTCAACAGAAAGAAGATTTGTTAAATAGCTTATCGGATTCAGATTGGGATCCCAATCTGACCGGCCTGGATGATGTCATTGACTTTCTCCGGTTTGGCGAATACGGTCAATAAATCCATTGCATCGCCGGTCCGATCTTAGTTTTCAGTTTGGAAACGTGAATAACTATGTATCAAGTAGTAGCCACTGAAGGAGGCAACAATGTCATTAGAAGAGTATAAACCGGGAACTGCTTTCACCGGCGTCGTCGGCCGAACGTACGACCAATCCGAGCCAGCCTGGCCGGAGCCGTCGCGAGCTAAAGAGGGCGCGCCCAATGTCTTATTCATCGTCTTAGATGACACCGGCTTTGGGCATCTTGGCAGTTATGGCAGCCCCATAGCCACACCCAATCTGGATAGTCTGGCGGAAGGCGGGGTGAGTTACAGCAATATGCACACCACCGCCCTGTGCTCGCCCACCCGCACCTGTATTCTCACCGGGCGCAACCATCACTCCAACAATATGGCCTGCATCACCGAGGGCTCGACCGGCTATCTTGGTTACAATGCCAATATCCCCTTCGAGAATGGCTTCCTGTCAGAAATGCTCTTGCAGCAGGGTTACAACACCTATGCCGTGGGCAAATGGCACCTGACCCCCATCGACCAGGTCTCGCCAGCAGGACCTTACGACCGCTGGCCGCTGGGGCGTGGTTTCGAGCGTTACTACGGCTTTTTGGGTGGCGATACGCACCAATACTTCCCTGAACTGACTTACGACAACCACGCCGTCGAGCCGGAGAAAACACCGGAAGAAGGCTACCATTTAACGGAAGACCTGGTGGACAAAGCCATCAGTTTCATTGCCGATACCAAGCAGGTGGCGCCCAACAAACCTTTCTTCATGTACTTTGCCCCCGGGGCCATGCACGCTCCACATCACGTCCCCAAAGAGTGGGCTGACAAGTACCAGGGCGAGTTCGACGACGGCTGGGACGCCTACCGCGAGAAAGTTTTTGCTCGTCAAAGGGAAATGGGCATTGTCCCCCAGGATGCCGAACTCTCGCGCCATGATCCCGACGTGCAAGATTGGGACGCGCTGCCCGAAGAAGAACGGAAACTGTATGCCCGCATGATGGAGGTCTATGCCGGTTTCCTGGAACACACCGATTTTCATATCGGCCGCCTGTTTGATTTCCTGAAGAAAATCGGTGAGTTCGATAACACCCTGATAATGGCCATCTCTGACAATGGCGCTAGCGCAGAAGGCGGCCCCTCCGGTTCGATCAACGAGAGTTATTTCTTCAACAACGTCCCCGAATCGGTGGAAGATAACCTGAAGGCTATCGATGGGCTGGGTGGACCGGATTACTTCAATCATTACCCCTGGGGTTGGACCTGGGCCGGCAACGCCCCCTTCCGCCGCTGGAAGCGCGAAACCTATCGTGGCGGTGTCAGCGATCCCTTTATCGTACACTACCCTAACGGAATCAAATCTAAGGGGGAGGTGCGCATGCAGTTCACCCACGCCGTCGATATGGTGCCGACCGTACTCGACCTGTTGGGCCTTGAGGCGCCCACCAGCATCAAGGGCGTTAGCCAGGCGCCCATCGAAGGCGTCAGCTTTGCCCACACATTTGAGGACGCTGAAGCACCCGGCAAGCATAAGACCCAATATTTCGAGATGTTGGGCCATCGTTCGATCTACCACAATGGCTGGCGAGCTGTCTGCCCCTGGCCCGGTCCCTCTTTCGCTGAGGCGGGTACTGGTTTTGGCAATCCAATTTCGGCCGAGAAACTGACTGAGCTGGATGAAAACCAGTGGGAACTGTATCACGTGGACGAGGACTTTGCCGAGAATCACAACGTTGCCGCCGAAAACCGGGCCAAGCTGATCGAGATGATCGCCCAATGGTACGTCGAAGCGGGTAAATACAATGTACTGCCGATCGATGGGCGGGGTCCGGTGCGCGTCATGGATGAACGCCCGACGATCGCGGTGGCTCGCACCAGCTACACCTACTATCCCGGCACACAGCCGGTAGCAGTATCGGCCGGCGCCAATGTGATGAACCGTCCACACAGCATCACCGCCGATGTGGAGATCCCGGAAGAGGGCGTTGAAGGCGTTGTCTTCTCTCACGGCGGCAGTGATGGCGGCTATTCGCTCTATGTGAAAGGCGGCAAACTACATTACGTGCACAACTATATGGCCAGCGAGTATTTCCATGTCGAGTCTGTGGAGGCAATGCCGGCCGGTCACCACCAGCTGCGCTTCGAGTTCGAGGTCACAGGCCCGCCGAACATCCCCGGGGGTAAGGGTGTGCCCGGTCGGGCCCAGCTCTACTTTGATGACCAGCTGGTTGGGCACGCCGATTTCCCCTATACCACGCCAATGATGTTTGGTGTAGCGGGTGGGGCGCTTGAGTGCGGCCGAGATAGCGGTGCGCCAGTCACACCCGAGTATGCCCCGCCGTTCGAATTCACCGGCACGATTCACAGCGTGACCGTGGATGTCAGCGGCGAGTTAATCAAGGATAGCGAAGCCGAAATGCGCATGATTATGGCGCGCCAATAAGATTGGCGTGGCAGTAGTCACACCCAGACTGGTGGTCGGGGGCAGTGTGCTGCCCTTACAATGGGGCACTGTCACGCGACCGCCAGTCCCTGAAACAACAAGATCGAAAAAGGAAATATGCACGACTATGAATGAACAAACCTCGTTTCCTAAAACAGCGGCGGAAGTGACGCAACCGGTAGCCGGGGCCATCATGCACAAGGAATATGTGAAAACTATCGGCCGTATGGCTTATGTCTGGGGCTGGCCCCTAGTTAACATCTTCAATCGCCGGGCGACGATTACACAGGCCCCGGCGCCCGGCCGATTAGGGGGCGTGGTTCCGGTAGCGCCTCGTGGCCGTCTCTGCATGCTCAACGACTACGTGTTGCCAGATCAGAGTTTTGTTGCCTGCCCCAACCAGGATGTATCCTATGGTCTGGGCTTTTTTTCTCTAGATGAAGAGCCAGTCGTCTTCCAGGTTCCTGATTTCGGCGACCGGTTCTGGGTTTATCCACTCTATGACGCCCGCAGCGACCAATTTGGCGAGCTTGGCAAAGCCTATGGAACTAAGCCGGGCTTCTACCTGCTAGTGGGTCCGAATTGGGCTGGAGAGGTTCCGGCGGGCATTATCGCCGTTATCAGATCCTCCACAGAACTTGCCATGACGGTTCCCCGCATCTTCATGGACGACACAGACGAGGACCGGGCCGCTATTCAGCCGCTGGTCAACCAAGTCGACGCATATCCCCTGACGGAATTTGATGGCACAATGAAGATCAAGGATTGGAGCGATTATCCATCTTATCCAGCTCCTGAGGTCGAAGGCGAGAGCAAATGGGTCGTTCCAGAACCGTTCTTCGATCAACTGCCCGGTGTGATGGATGCGGTACCATCGCTGCCCGGTGAGGAATCCCTTTACGCTTCCATCCGCCAGGTGCTCGCTGCGGCCGAAAAAGATCCCAGCGTCAAACAAGCCCTGGTCGAGGTTGCCGTTGAGACCGAGAAGGAAGTCATTGGACCGCTGTTCCTCTGGAAGCATAATGGCATTCCCGCTGGGAACGGCTGGAATCGCTCCTCCAACAACGCTCAATGGGGCGTTGATTACCTGATGCGCACCAGTACGGCCAGGTCGAATATGTTCGATAACAGGCCTACCGAGACGCAGTACTTCTACACCGATAACGACTCTGAGGGTGTACAGCTCGAGGGCCAGTATCTCTACGCCGTTACCTTCCCGGCGGGCCAGCTTCCGCCGGTCAACGGCTTCTGGTCCATGACCATCTACAATCAACATCACCTCTTTGAGCTTAACGATCTCAACCGTTACTCACTGGGCACCAAAAACAAGAATCTCAAATACAATTCCGATGGTTCGCTCACCCTATATGCAAGTACGCAATCGCCTGGCGAGGATAAGGAATCGAACTGGCTCCCGGCGCCGAAAGGAACCTTCTCGCTCTATATCCGAGCCTATTGGGGCAAGGAAGCGATCCTCGACGGTAGTTGGATACCGCCCGTAATCGAGATGGTGGAGTGACAGAAGTGGTAAGCCCATCGGCGGTTCGGTATCCAGCATGACCCTTGCCGCGGCAAATGCCTGGCTAGACCAGGTGCGGATCAAGGGATTAAGAACCAAGACGAACGGCAGCACGAATAGGACTATCTAAATGAGAATAGCAAGATCGATCCTAGTTCTACTATTAGTAATAGCAGCTCTTGCCCTGCTCCTTGCCGCTTGCGGTGAGAATGCACCAGTTGAAACACCACTTCCGACTCTGACACCGATCCTACCTGAAAAGACACCAGAACCAGATGCGGCCGACACGGCCGAAGCTGAGGAGACCGATGCCACCGACTTGGAAGAAATAATCGCAACCCGAGAGCCGCAGCCTACGGTCACACCAGGACTGATCGCCCAGGAAGTGACCAATATCGTCAAATCAACGGGACTGGAAGGGACAACGTTTCTGGGATTAACGGCCGATAACTGGATTAACCTGGCCATCTCGCTGCTAATTATCGTGATCGGTTATGTAATCAGTATTTTATTGACCAGAGGTTGGGTCGCTCGCTGGGTAGCTCGCTACACGTCACCAGAATTCGCTGATGTAATGATAAAGGACATCGCCCCTCGTCTCAAATGGTTGATTGTGATCCCAGCCTTTTATCTGGCAACCATCAGATTAGACTTCATCAGCCCTGGCGTGAAAAGGTTGCTGGGAGACGTCTACTTTGTACTCGGCCTCGTCCTGGCTACGCTCGTTGCACGGAGCCTGATCGACCTAGCCTATGGTTTTTACCATCAAAAGTCCATCAAAGAAGGCCGTGAGCAACAGGTCCATCCAATCATTCTGCTGCTGAGGCGTATTGCTAATATCGTCGTTATCTCGATTGCCGTCTATATCCTATTTTCCCATTTCGGTGTCAACATCACCGCTCTCCTGGCCGCTTTTGGCATCGCTGGCCTCGCTTTATCCCTGGCCGCTCAAGACACCCTGGCCGATGCCATCTCAGGCTTCATCATCCTGGCTGACCAGCCCTATCGTGTCGGCGACAGGATTGAGATACAGGGCGAGGGCACCTGGGGCGACGTGGTCGATATCGGCTTGCGGACCACCCGTATTCGCACCCGCGACAACCGGATGGTCATCGTGCCCAATTCCGTCATCAGCAAGAATCAAGTCGTCAACTACACCTTCCCTGACCCACGCTACCGGATCCAGATGCATATCGGCATCAGTTATGGCAGTGACGTTGAAGCGATGCGCAACCTCATCGTAGAAACGGTGCGCCAGGTTGAAGGGGTATTACCAGACAAGCCGGTGGACTCTTTGTACATTGAAATGGGTGATTCGGCCATGATTTTCCGGGTGCGCTGGTGGATAGGGTCGTATGAGGATACGCGGCGAATGTTTGATCGTGTCAACACTGCTCTTCAGGAAGTTTTTGACGCTCACGGGATCGATACCCCCTTCCCAACCCACACGATGAATCTGCAAGTGGACCAGAAAACGGCCGCTAACCTGTCTGAGGCATTTCGAGAAGGATCATCCTGACGATAGAGGGGCGCAGGAGTGATCTTTTTTACATGATCTGGACCACCTTTGCCGAACTTGGCAAAGAAGTACCAGACGATCAGCTGGACCTCAATTTGTTCTGTGGTTTACGAGCAGATCAGGAGCAGAATGCAACGGCCCAGGGGTGGTAGAGGTGACTGCCGGTTCCAGATGTTAAGGAAGCACATATGAGCAAGGGAATTAACTCACAAAACAAAGAACAAGCCAAACACTCTAACGGTGCCAGTTATGAACTTTTCATCCTGGCACTAACCACCTTCTTCCGTGAGGAAACGGCGCAATTACGGCAGGAGAATGTAGCCATGCGCACCGAGTTGACCAAGCTCAATGATATGCTGGAGCAGCAGGAGTCGAAAGATAGGGATGAGGGCTGATCAAGAGAAAATTCTCGATGCCCACTAACTACCATCGCAAAAAGCGCGAAAAAAGCCCTCAATATTAACTGTCTGATCCTCTACTCTAATCCGATTGCTGACCCTCTAGATTAGGATTCCGGAAATGCCATCTGGAATTCCAAGTCCGCTTTTTTGAGGTGCTAGCCGTGATAACAACGGACCGGAAAGTGTCTGTCTATTGCCCCTCCATAACCGCCCGAAAAGCGGCGACGTTTTCGGCGATTGGAGCTGATCCACCGAAAATCGAGCTGCCGGCTACCAAGACGTTAACCCCAGCAAGGATGATCTCGGCCGCATTCTCCGGCTCAACTCCCCCATCCACCTCCAGCCAGGCATCCAGACCGGCCGCATCCAAGAGCTGGCGAATCTCTCTAATCCTGCCGGTGCTAGCGGGAATATAACTTTGCCCACCAAAACCCGGATTGACCGACATTACCAATACCAAATCTACGTCAGCTAATACGGGCAGTAAACTTTCAACAGGTGTACCTGGGTTGAGGGTGACACCGGCGCGAACGCCTCGCTGTTTCACACTCTCAACCACCCGGTGCAGGTGGTTGGTCGATTCCACATGGACGGTGAGCCGGTCGGCGCCGGCGTTACAGAAATCATCCAGAAACCGTTCAGGCTCGGTGATCATCAGGTGAACGTCCAGGAGGGCACCAGTCTTATCAGCCAAAGGACGCAGCGCCCGGACCACAAGGGGTCCCATGCTAATATTGGGCACAAAATGCCCGTCCATGATGTCGATATGTAACCAATCACCACCCGCCTGTAAGGCCTGCTCGGCTTGCTCTTCCAATCGAGCAAAATCGGCCGCTAAAATCGATGGCGCCAGGAGGACAGACTTTTGATTTCGGATTTCGGATTTCGGATTTGGACTCATGATGAGTTCCTAGTGCCGGATTAACCCAATTGGCTCAACGCTGCCTCAACGACAGCCTCCGGCGTCAAGCCAAACTTTTGGTAAATTGTTTGGAAAGGGGCGGAAGCGCCAAAGTGATCGATGCCGATCGTCACACCTGTGGGACCGACATAACGTTCCCATCCTTGGGTGACGCCAGCTTCCAGGGCAACGCGGGCAGTTATAGCGGGTGGCAAAACACTTTGCCGGTATTCGATGGGCATAGCCTCAAAAAGTTCCCAGCTACGCATGGATACCACGCGGGCGGCGATACCCCTTTCGGCCAGCAACTGTTGCGCTTCCATGATAATGGGAACTTCTGACCCCGTGGCCATAAGGATGACCTGGGCTTTGGGGGCATCATTCAGGACGTAACCACCTTTGACAGCATGTCCTGCCGGAGCAACCTTGCTGCGATCTAATATAGGCAGACCCTGCCTGGTTAGCAGGAGAGCCGTGGGGCCGGTGGTGTTGCTCAAGGCCACTTGCCAGCCGACGGCCGTTTCGGTCGCGTCGGCCGGGCGGAAGACAACCAGTCCTGGAATCAATCTTAAGCTCATCAGTTGTTCGATGGGCTGGTGAGTAGGCCCATCTTCACCCAGACCAATGCTATCGTGACTGAACACATAAATAACCGGCTGCTTCATCATCGAAGCCAGACGAATCGTCGGCCGTAAATAGTCGGAGAAAACCAGAAATGTGCCCCCGTATGGGCGCAAGCCGCCATGCAAAATTAGGCCATTCATGATGCTGCTCATGCCATGTTCGCGAATGCCATAGTGAATGTATTGGCCGGAAAAATCATCGCGGGTTATGTGATGGGCCGCCTTGGGGCGGGTCTTATTCGAACCGGTTAGATCGGCCGAACCGCCTACCAGGGAGGGGATACGGGCCGCTAACACATCTAGAACTGCACCGGATGCTGCCCGGGTAGCGATCGCTTTGCCTGGCGCAAACAATTCCGCCAGCCCTTCGTTCCACCCGTCGGGAAGTTCGCCGGCCTGGGCCGCCTGAAATTGAGTGGCCAAATCTGGGTAGGCCTGCTCATAAGCGGCAAATTGGGCTAACCATTCTTGCTGACGCTCGCGGCCGGCCTGGCCCGTTTGCCGCATGGTGTCCAACACGGTGTCGGGCACATAAAAGAGCGGGGTCACCGGCCAGCCTAAATTCTCCTTGGTCAGCCGGATTTCATCGTCGCCCAAGGGTTCGCCATGAGCCGAGGCTGTATCTTGTTTATTGGGACTGCCATAACCAATGTGGGTCCGATAGGCGATAAGGCTTGGTCTTTCGCTTTCTGCTTGAGCGGCTAAGATCGCTGCTTCGATAGCCTGGGGATCGTGGCCGTCAGCTCGTAACGTATGCCAGCCATAAGCCTCAAAACGTTTGGTAGCATCGTCACTGTAAGACA
>PVMS01132515.1_pt1 | contig 10686 bp, 9 predicted proteins | sample 1853461 | NCBI WGS metagenome assembly PVMS01 (sample SAMN08582032, study PRJNA380276) | Marine sediment metagenome, whole genome shotgun sequencing project. | isolation source: ocean sediment barecode stripped | collected 2017
CACACCTGCTGGCGGTGTGGCCGCATCCGCGAGAGCAGAGCGTGCTGGATGCGGGGGGCGTCGGCCGCGAAGTAGAAGGTGAACAGCGCAACGGTCATCATGCCGAAGACGAACCCGATACCCGAAGAAGCGAGTCCTGCGAGGTTGTTCGCCCAGTCGGACAATGCCGAATTGGTGGTCGAAGCGGCGTCCTGGGCAGTTGATGTGTTGACCAGATCTTTGCCGAAGGTGTCCTGGGCCCAGCTGTTCAGCTTGTCGGTCCAGTCGGTGCCGCTGCTGCCGACTTCGTCGGCGAAGTTGACGATCGCCGGGATCAGGACCACGACCATGAGCACGACGAACACGACCATCCCGGCGTAGATCGCTCCGACCGCTGCGCCGCGTTTCCACCCCCACCGCCCGTGTATCCAGTTGATCGCCGGGATCGTCGCGATCGCGAAGAAGATCGACACGACCAGCATCCGAAGGAGGGACTCCATACGGAACGCCAGCAGGAGCATGATCGCGGTGGCGAGACCCACCACCACGGCCTTCCACAGCGACTGCCACACCCACTTGTTGATCCAGCCCGGCGCCTTGGTTCGCGTCTCAGCGTCTGCTGCCCCGACCTGGGCGGCCGCGACGACATGGTCCGGAATACCGCTGGCGGCGTCGTGATCGTCACCGGTCTGTCCGCTGTCTGTCGTGGTCATTCGCGTAGTCTCCTGTTCCTGAGCAATATCGTTGGCCACGCTCCAACGCCCGACGAACGCGAACTCAACGTCTCTCAACGAGGATCGGTCGTGTCCCGTGGCTCTTGGACACGCTAGAGCCTGGAGGCGGTTCGGCCTATCCAGTTTCGGCACGAATCATCGGGCGTAGGCGTTGCACAGTTCCCTCCGATGTCCCGCGGATCCAGGATGGTTCGACCCCAGACGGGCGATCGACCCGGATCGGGAAGCCCGCGTCGGTTCACTGCGTTACGGAGATGTGAGATCTTGGAGACTCGCGGCGTTGGCTGTCGGTATCGCTGTGGCGGCGGCGGGGTGCGCCAGTGATGAGGGGAGCGGAGACGTTTCCGGTGATGTCGCGGCATCGACCGAGGCGACGCCCGGGATGCCGCCGGAAGTCGACCTGAGCTCTCACAGCGTCCCGCTCGACGACGTTCACTTCGATACCTTCGACGGTGGCTCGGTCCCGCTGTCGGAGTCCACACCTGAGCTGCGCGCACGCCTCCTCGACGCCATACCGCCGATCGACAGGCCGGTCTACGGGGATGTGAGCGCAGGCGACTGGCTGGCTCCGAACGATCTCGTGGTCGGCTACGTCGCCGGCGGCGAGACGTACGCCTATCCGTTCAAGATCCTGAACTTCCACGAGATCGTGAACGACGAGATCGACGGGGTTCCCGTTCTCATCAGCTACTGCCCGCTGTGCCGAAGCGCCATCGTCTACGACCGACGCGTGGGAGGTGAGGTCTTGAGCTTCGGGAACACCAGCGCCCTCTACGAGTCGGACCTTGTGATGGTCGATCGCAACACCGGGTCCTACTGGTGGCAGGTCGCCGGGGCGGCCATCGTCGGGCCGTTGACGGACACCATCCTCGAGCCGCTCCCGTCGGTCGTCGCCACGTGGGGGGACTGGACCTCCCAGCATCCGGATACGCTGGTTCTCACCCGCGACACCGGGTATTCGCGTCCGTACGAGCAGGATTCCTTCGCTGGCTATGCCGATGCCGTCGATGCGGGACGGTTCCCGTTTCCGGTCGGCGAGGCGGCCCGCGACGACCGACTTCAGCCGTCAACGCTCGTTGTCGGCGTCATCCTCGATGGGGTTACCCGTGCCTATCCGGTCGAAGGTCTGACCGATGCGATCAACGACGAGGTGGGTGGGGAGCCGATCGTGGTCTTCCCGACCGATGGCGGAGCAGCAGTGTTCAGTGCCGTCGTGGACGGCGAGACGCTCGGGTTCCGCAGCACGGAGGGGGATCTCGTTGACACCGCAACGGGTTCCGTCTGGACCCCGGCCGGACTCGCCGTGTCTGGGCCACACACCGGCACAACGCTGGAGCCCGTTCCGAGTCGGACGACCTTCTGGTTCGCCTTCGTGGGAGCGTTCCCCGACGTGCAGGTCCATACCGGGTAGCGCCTGGCAGATCAAGACGGTTCCAAGCCTGAGAACGCAGCCCGTGTCGCTTCTGCTCAGGTCAGGATGCCGGTTGCGACGATGACTGCCGAGAACGATGCCATGACCGCCGAGGTCGACAGGATGAAGTTCCGGGTCTGCTGGTGCAGCGCGGTATGGAAGCCATGGAGCCGGTCGTCGAACCGTTCCATGTGTGTCTCGAGACGCTCCATGCGCCTGTCGAGTCCGTCCATGCGCACCTCGAGCCGTTCCATCCGGATCTCGAGTCCGTCCATCCGGCTGTCGAGTCCGTCCATCCGGCTGTCGAGTCCGTCCATCCGGCTGTCGAGCCCATCTATGCGGCCCGTGACGGTGGCCCCGAACTCGCGCAGGTCGGTCTTGGTCAGGATCTCATCGTTGGGAGGGAGTTGACGCATCAGGATCCCTGCCGGCTCGGCTCCGAGGACTTCCTCGAGTCGAGCATACAGGAGGTTTCGGTCGCGAACGGCGGACATGGTCGGCTCCTTTCGAGCTCATGTCCTCCGAGTCCTACGGTATCGGGTGGGTGTGACGGGAACCGGCGAGGTTTCCGAGACGCCGCGTTGGAGGGTGAATCGGTGGGTGCGCTACTTGCCGGCCGCCATGATCCTGCCGCGGACGAACTTGAGGATCGCCAGCACCACGATGGCGCCCAACATGGACCCGATGAGGCCGCTGGGACGGAGGTCGAATCCATCCCCGGCGATCAGGCTGGCGGTGATGCCGCCCAGGAATGAGCCGACGATTCCCACGATGAAGGCTTCGGTCCAGTCGATCTTCCAGTGCGGGTAGACGACCTTCTCCGCCACGAACCCGGCGATCATGCCGATCAAGATCAGGGCCAGGATCAGGTACATCGCAATTCCTCCAGAACTGAATCTCTCGAGATCGAATTTCGAACGGCAGTGTACGCCGGAACCTCCCGTTGCGATCGGGTCGACCGCCCTGCACGGCTTGGTAGGCTCAATCGTCGATCGTGGCGGAAGGCATTTGCCCACGGGAGTGCCACCTGCCCGGTCGTCGACCAGCAAGACCTGTGTTCACCTTCGGGAGGTGTTGATGATGACGGGTGAGTTCTTCGCCGATGTCAGCGGACCCGTTCGCTACGAGGGAGCGGACGCCGGGAGCGATCTCGCGTATCGGGTGTACGACCCGGATCGGCTCGTGCTCGGGAAGCGGATGGAGGATCAGCTGCGCATCGCGGTCTGCTACTGGCATTCGTTCTCGTGGCCGGGGAGCGACGTCTTCGGAAGCGGCACGTTCGATCGTCCCTGGCTCGATCCGGCGATGGCGCCCATGGCCGCGGCGCGGTTGAAGATGGATGCGGCCTTCGAGTTCTTCACGAAACTCGGGGTGCCCTTCTTCACCTTCCACGACCTCGACATCGCACCGGCAGGTGCCACCTTCGCGGAGACGAAACGGAACCTCGAAGCGATGGTCTCGTACGCCGAGGATCACATCGCGCGCAGCGGCGTTCGGCTGCTGTGGGGGACCAGCAACCTGTTCTCCCATCCACGTTTCGCTGCGGGAGCGGCCACGAACCCGAACCCCGAGGCCTTCGCCTATGCCGCGGCGCAAGTGAAGAACGCGCTCGATGCCACCCACCGCCTCGGCGGGGCCAACTACGTGTTGTGGGGTGGTCGCGAGGGTTACGAAACGCTGCTCAACACCCGCATGCGCGAGGAGGGGGACCAGTTCGCCCGGTTCCTCACCATGGTGGCGGAGTACAAACGGGAGATCGGGTTCAGTGGCATGCTGATGATCGAACCGAAACCGCAGGAGCCGACGAAACACCAGTACGACTACGACTCGGCGACCGTGCTCGGGTTCCTCGAGCGCTACGACCTGGTCGGCGAGTATTTCGTCAACATCGAGACCAACCACGCGACGCTCGCCGGACACAGCCTTCATCACGAGGTGGCGTTCGCCATCGACCATGGTGTCTTCGGGAGTATCGACGCGAACCGTGGTGATCCGCAGAACGGGTGGGACACCGATCAGTTCCCGAACTCGGTGGAAGAGATGAGCCTGGCGATGTACGAGATCCTGCGCGCCGGTGGGTTCACGACGGGTGGGTTCAACTTCGATGCGAAACTCCGCCGTCAGAGCCTCGATCGCGTGGACCTGTTCCACGGTCACGTCGGAGGTATCGACATCCTGGCTCGGTCCCTCCTCGTCGCCGCGGACCTGGTCGAGGAGGGCTTGCTGGAGCAGGCTCGGGACCGCCGGTATGAAGGATGGGACGGTCCCTTGGGTACCGCGATCCTCGACGGGTCCACCGGCCTGGATGATCTCGAGAAGCTGGTCAACTCCGGAGAGATCGATCCGAGCCCGGTCTCCGGGCAACAAGAGCGGTTGGAGAACGTCATCAACCGCGCGATCTGGCGCAACGGCTGATCACTGAGGGTCACCTCGGATCGAGACGGGTTCGGGTTCAGGGGCGGACCCGGAGCGTGAACAGCCCGGGTTCGTTGGTGTTGCTGTCCCCGCGGAAGAACATGGCGAGATCTTGGTCCCCGTCGTTGTCGCCGGCGCGCTCGAAACGCAATCGGAACTGAACGCTGCCGGCGCCGGAACCCACCGCAGCGGCGACCTGGTCGGTGACGTCGCAAACGATGCCGGCTTCGCCGTCACGCCCGCACACCGCCGGATCACCCGAGGCCGGGAGATCGTAGAGGTCGGGGCCGAACGAGTCGTACTCCACTTGTTCCGCGAGGAGTATGCCCAGATCGGCAAACGGAGTACCGGCCACATGGAGGACGTCCGAGGTCAGCAGCGCGGACAGGACGCCGTGGATCTCGGGGAGGTCGAACGTGAGGTAGATCTGCACCCCGTCGCCGTCTGGGAACGACGAGTTGAGGTTGTCGCCGGCGAAGAGACCCGTACCACTGCCGGGGAAGCCTCGGGGGGTGTGTCCCTCCGTGTCGTCGCCGCGATTCGCGATCTCCGCAGTGCCTGCGTCGGCGTCCGTGGGAACCGTGGGGGGATCACCTTCGCCCGACGAACAGGCTGCTGCCACGAGCGCGATCGCCAGGATCAGAGCCGTCCTAGCGAAGACCATCGAGCACCCCCCGGGCACCGTAGACGGCGGCCGCGGCCTCCAGTTCCGTTATGTCCTTCCCGTTCGTGCCGGAGTACATCAGCCGATCGGGGTCTTCGGTCGCGTGATGGAGGCCGAAGATATGCCCGATCTCGTGGCTGGTGACCCGTTCGTCGTGCACGGTCGGCTCGTCAACGACGAAGAAGGTCCGCGTTCCTGCCGGTGCGACGCCGTTGACGCCACCGACGTCCCGTACGTAGAACCCGTTGATGACGCTCGGATCGGGCACAGCGAACCGACCCTCCACGGCGGCGCCCAGGAACGCGTCCGTGTCGCCCTGTACGAGTGCGAGGAGCACATCGGCCGGAACCACGATCTCCTGAACTCCTTGGATGTCGAGGGCGATGCCGCCTTCTCGCCAGATGGTGCCGACACGGTCGGCGACGGCGGCGACTTCGTCGACGGTACGGGCCGACGACAACGGGGAGTCCGCCCCACCATCGACGTCGGTCACCACGTAGAACGCGATCGGGATCTCGACCTGATCGATCGCCGTCCGTGCGTCTGGGCTCCCCTCGACGACGGCGACGGGACTCGCGGCCGTACAGCCGGCGGCCGCGACGACGAAGAAGGCGAGGATCGAGATGGAGGAACGACTCAAGAGGCGCTCGATTCGGTCGGCGCGTCGACAGGGGAGAGCGGGTCGGGTCCCGCTCTCAGGGATGAGTGTGCTGACATGTCGGGAAGGGAACCCCGAAGGGCACGACGAGATTCCGCGTCCGCGCAAACCGCGTTGTCTCATCCCGCTGTCGACCATCTGGGGTTCGCGGGCGGCGGACCGGGAGGGCTCGGCGCGAAGGCTTCGCTACGCTCTCTCGGAGCACTCTTCTCAGGCCAAGGGAAAGCACCGGATGAGCGACGCCGGCTCCGACCGCGAACACCATCCTGGTTTCGCCCCTCCGGCTCCGACCGCGCCCGACAAGAAGCAGAAGCGCAACTCGCTGATCCAGATCGGCGTCGGTCTCGTCATCGTCTTCGTCGTCTTCGTCTTCGTCCTGCCCTCGGTCATCTCGTACGAACAGGTCTGGGAGGCGATCAAAGGCCTTTCGGCAGCGCAGATGGTCGCACTCCTCGCTGCTGGTCTGTTCCTGTACATCCCCGAGGGGTGGCTCTACAAGATCCTGGTGCCCGGTCTTTCGCTCTGGCGTGGGATCAAGGCGTGGGTGGCATCGACCGCCGTCGGAACCACGATACCTACCGTCGACCTGGTCACCCGCTTCGGGATGTACCGGTCGTGGGGCAACTCGACGGAATCGTCGATGCTCGGCATCCTGCTGAGCGGCGTGTTCGACAACATCGTCAAGTTCAGCCTTCCCGTCATCGGCGTGATCCTCCTCGGGATCTTCGGTGTCGGGGACCTCGACGTGCTGATCATCTTCTCGATCATCGCTGCGTTCGTCCTCATCGTCACGATCGGGACCGCGATCGGGGTGGTGCGCAGCGAGGCCTTCACGATTCGGCTGGCGAACTGGGTTCAGGGTGTCGTCAACTGGGGGCTCGAGAAGTTCAAGAAGGATCCCCTCGGTGATCTTTCCGACCGTGTCGTCGGTTTCCGCGATGCCGCGGTGGATCTGGTGCGAGCCGTGTGGTGGAAAGCGCTGATCGCATCAGCGCTCGGCAAGTTGTGGGCGTTCGTGATGCTCGTGATGTCGCTGCGGTTCGTCGGCATCGGTGCCGACGTATTGCCGATCATGGACATCTTCATCGTGTGGACGATCGTGTTGCTCATCCAGGCCATCCCGATCACCCCCGGCGGGATCGGGATCGTCGGGGTCGCCTACATCTTCTTCTTCACTCAGATCCTGGGGCAGGAGTGGTCGAACGCCATCGCCGCCGGTGTCGCCGTGTTCCGCATCCTGCAATGGGCATTGCCGATCCCGATCGGGTGGGCGATCACCTTCCGGTGGCGGGCGAAGGTCAGTCGGGGCGACCTTCCCGACCCGTTCCAGGTCGGTGGCGATGCCACGGGAGAAACCGTTGCCTGACGAAGCCGAGACGGATGACCCGGCGAGGCCGATCTGACCATGGTTGCTCTCGCTCTCACCGTGCTCGTCCTGATCGGCTATGCCCTCATCTCGAAGCGACTCACTGCCACCTCGCTCAGCGGCCCGATCGTGTTCGTGACCCTCGGCCTGGTCCTGAGCGACCAGGTTCTCGGGATCTTCACGCTCCAGCTCGACGGAGAGGTCGTCCAGACCATGCTGAAGGCGACGCTCGTGCTGCTCCTCTTCACGGAGGCTTCCGAGATGCGGCTCGACCATCTCCGCTCGGAGCGTTTGATCCCCACGCGACTGCTGGTGATCGCGATGCCCCTCGTCATCGGAATCGGTTTCGCGATCGCCGCGGTGACGTTCACGAATCTCGGGGTCTGGGAAGCGGCGCTCATCGCGGCGATCCTGGCTCCCACCGACGCCGCGCTGGGACAGGCCGTGGTGTCGAACAAGCGGGTTCCCCAAGACGTGCGGCACGGTCTGGTCGTCGAAAGCGGACTCAATGACGGACTCGCGTTCCCCTTCGTCCTGGCGTTCGGCGGCGCCGCCCAGGTCGCCGAGGGAGCGGAAGAACTGCCCCACCTCCTCACGTTGCTCGTTGAACAGGTCGGGTTCGGGGTCGTACTCGGTATCGTCGCCGGGTGGTTGGGAGGCATGGCCATCGTCCATGCCGCACGCCGCGGCTGGGCCACGAAGGGTTGGCTCAACGTCGCCTTCGTGGGTTTCGCGGCGGTCAGCTACGCGGTCGCGGAGATGATCCACGGGAACGGCTTCATCGCAGCCTGGGTCGCCGGCCTCGTGCTCGGCCATCTCATCCGGTCGACCGACGTCCACGTCCAGACGTTCTCGCTCGATCTCGGCAAGATCCTCGTGATGTTGAGCTTCGTGGTGTTCGGAGCGCTCCTTCTGGCGCCGGCTTTGTCAGATCTGTCGTGGAACGTGGCGCTGTATGCACTCCTCAGCCTGGTGTTGATCCGGCCGCTCGCGGTCGCGATCTCGATGTTCCGATCCGGGGAACGCGCCCCGACGGTGGCGTATCTGGGCTGGTTCGGGCCGCGCGGTATCGCGTCGATCATCCTCGCGCTCATCGTCATAAAGAGATTCGCTCTGATCCACGAGGACCTCATCGTCCTCATCATGACCTTCACCGTCGCCGCCAGCGTCTACCTCCACGGCATCACGGCCTGGCCCGGCTCCAATGCCTACGCCAACTGGTACCAAGCGAAGAGCGCCGACGACGACGTCGAGCCGGTCGAGTCCGAATCCTGACCCGACTCCCGGAGCCCCCTCCGTCCCCGCCCCCAGGGCGGGCCGGATCCACCTCCGGCGCCAGCCGGGAGGGGGGCCTGGGCGCACACCCTCCGACTCCCTCCGTCTCCGGCCCCGAATCTGGCCGGATCCACGTCCCTCAACACTCGCTTCACTCGCGTGGCAGGAGATGGTGAGTGTGCTTTACGATCCTGCCGCCATTCGGCCCTAGCGGCGCACCCGCGACATCGCTACAACGGGGGTATGGGGTTGCCGGCAGGGTGCCACGAGGTTCCGGTCGGCCGGCGACCATCAACCGAGAGGAGAAGGAAGTGAAACAACTCAGATGGATGGGTCCGCTCATCGTCGTCATGCTCGTTGCGGCGGGCTGTAGTTCCGATGATGCGGCCGACGACACGGCCGTTTGTGACGGAGAGGTCACCGCGAGCACCGTCGAAGCGTGGGCTCACGAAGGCGCGGAGGCCGACGCCTATAAGGCGATGGTCGACGACTTCAACGCAACGGTCGGAGCCGATGCCGGTGTGACGGTCAACCTGACGCTGGTTCCCGAGGGCGACTACACCGACAAGATCAACGCGGCGGCCGCGGCCGGAGATCTTCCTGATCTCCTCGACTTCGACGGCCCGACCCTCGCCAACTACGCCTGGGCCGGGAGCCTCGTGTCGATCGACGGCTGCATCTCGGACGACCTGCGTGACAATACGCTGTCCTCGATCATCGCGCAGGGCACGTACAACGACACGCTCTACTCCGTCGGCAGTTTCGACTCGGGTCTCGGCATGTACGCATGGCGTTCTGCGCTCGAAGGCGTCGGCGCGGAGATCCCGACCGAGCCGGGCGACGCCTGGAACGTCGAGGAGTTCACCCAGATCCTGCGAGACCTGCAGGCGGCGGGTTTCGAACATCCGCTGGACTACAAGCCGTGGTACGGCACCCAGGGTGAGTGGATGACCTACGGGTTCAGCCCGATCGTCCAATCCGGCGGCGGCGATCTCATCGATCGTGATGGGTACCAGACCGCCGACGGTTTCCTCAACTCGGAGGACTCGGTCAACGCCCTGACGGCGTTCCAGGGATGGGTCACCGAAGGCCTCACCGACAACGATGCTGTGGATGACTCGAACTTCATCTCCGGATCTACACCGCTGTCGTGGGTGGGGCACTGGATGTACAACCCCTACAAGGAAGCGGTTGGCGACGATCTCGTGATCGTGCCGCTCCCCGACTTCGGGAAGGGAACCAGGACCGGCATGGGCTCGTGGGCCTGGGGGATCACTTCCGCAGGTGCGGTGACCGACGGTGATGCCGCCTGGATGTTCATCGACTTCGCGATGTCCGACGATTCGATCCTCAAGATCACCGAGGCCAACGGTGCGGTTCCCGCGACGCAGACGGCGATCGAGAAGTCGCCGAACTTCGCCGAGGGCGGCGACCTGGAGTTGTTCGTAGCGCAGCTCAAGGGGGCGCCCGATATCGCGACGCCGCGACCGGTGTATCCCGGCTATCCGACCCTGACGGCGGAGTACTGGGGTGCGATGGACAAGATCATCCTCGGGGCGGACGTCAAAGAGACGTTGGATGCCGCGGTCGCGGCCATCGATGCCGACATCGAAGCCAACGACGGCTACCCGGCACCGTAGAACCTACAACCGGGAGGGGGACCCGACGTCGGGTTCCCCTTCCTCGACCCACGGGACCGGCAGCGCGAGTCGGGCTCGAGACGCGAACGGGATCGGAGGTGGGGTTGGATGAAGGTTCTGGCGGTGGTGCTGCTGGGCATCGTACTGGCCATCGGAGCCTGCCAGTTACTGCTCCCGGAACGCTTCGCTGTCAATGCACCGGTAGCCCACATGCTGTTCGGGTTGGGCGCTGACGGACCGCTCGAATCGGATTTCCACAGCGAGGCGGCCGATCAGCCCCGGATTCGCGCCGCGCAGGGGTTTTCGATCTCGATCTTCGCCACAGATCTTCCGAATGCGCGCTTTCTGCGACCGACCCCTGGCGGGGCGCTTTTGGTCAGCCAGCCCCGAACCGGAACCATCACGATGCTCGAGCCAGACCGGGACGGCGACGGGCGCTCGGACGGACGCAGGACGCTGCTCGAAGACCTGAATCGACCCCACGGAATGGAACGCCTCGACGGCTGGCTGTACGTCGGTGAGGGCGACGGCATCGGCCGGGTTC
>PVMS01151856.1_pt1 | contig 10686 bp, 9 predicted proteins | sample 1853461 | NCBI WGS metagenome assembly PVMS01 (sample SAMN08582032, study PRJNA380276) | Marine sediment metagenome, whole genome shotgun sequencing project. | isolation source: ocean sediment barecode stripped | collected 2017
AAGGCAAATGATCGCTACAATGCTGCAACTCGATTTGCTATTTTGCAGTGACTACTAATTCGCCACCCACAGGCGGCGCTGATTTCCTGCGGCCTGATCATCGCGCTGCTCTCGCTCGCGTGCGTGGGGTTGCTGCTGCTGATCGACAGGCCCGTTCTGCCATCCTCGGCTAATTCTGACTAGGCCTACCCCCACACACCTTCCACGAGCGATTGACCGCGAGTCGACCGTAGCGGAGAAAGCGTCTACCGTGCTGAACCAAACCCCTTCTGGACGCTGGAATGCGCTTCATTACGGACTGGTGGCATGCGTTGCTGCGCCTGAATCGGGGCTGGCCGTTCTTTACGCTCTCAGGGGTGTTTCTCTTCGGCGTAGTGTCCTGGGGTGGATTCAACACCGCCATGGAAGTGATGAACACCGAGGGTTTCTGCATCTCATGCCATGAAATGCGTGAATTCATCTACAAGGAGTACGTTCAGCGACCCCACTACAACAACGGTTCAGGGGTCCGCGCGACTTGCCCCGACTGCCACGTCCCCAAAGCATGGACACCGAAGTTCCTACGCAAGATCCACGCGACCAACGAGCTGTTTCACAAACTGCTCGGCAGCATCAACACGCGCGAAAAGTTCCTGGCAAAACGCATGCAGCTTGCAACCTACGTGTGGGACGGCATGCGGGCAACCGACTCGCGCGAGTGCCGTAACTGCCACGGCTTGGAAGCCATGAAACTCTCCCGGCAAAGTGCGCGTGGTCAGCAGCAGCACGGCGAAGCCAAGCTGAGCGGCGCCACCTGCATCGACTGTCACAAAGGAATTGCCCACGCGCTTCCCGAGGAGTTCCTGGACGCGGAGCACGAACGTTTCGAGAATCAGGGCATCGGCTGCGGCACGTGCCACGAGCAGATGGCGCGCCCGCCCCCCGGAGAGGAATGGGAATAGTTCTCGTTCCACTTGTCGTTTAGACTTATCATCGGGCTCAGCGAGCGGGGTACAGGGAGGGACCGCCATGCAGGGGTCGGGGAACGTGACGCTGGTCGTCGCTCTGGCCGTGGGCGTGGCCGGGTGGCTACCGAGCTGGGCCCAAGAGGCTCCGGCCGACGCCGGCGAGCGGTCGTTCGTGAGGAACTGTCTCGTCTGCCACCAAGCCGATGCCATCGGCAAGGTCGGATTCGCGCCCTCGCTGACAAACCCCGAATTGCTCGCGGTCTCATCCGAGAAGCTCCTCCTCGCTACCATCCGCGACGGACGTGCGGGTACGGGGATGCCGCCGTTCGCGCACCTCGGCCGCTCCGACATCAAGGCGATCGTCAAGTATCTGCAATCGTTCGCGAAGGGACCGAGCCGAGCGGCGGAGATAGATGCACAAGCCGCCGCACGCGGCGATGCTCGCCTCGGCAGGGTCTGGTACGACCAGATCTGCTCCACCTGCCACGGCGCCAACGGCGATGGTTACGCGGCCGGCGGCACGGGCACCGCGATCGGGATGGCGGGTTTCCTGAACAGCGTCTCGGACGGGTTCATCCGGACCACCATCAAACACGGCCGCTCGAGCACGCGAATGCTTGCCTTCCAGGGCCCGGCTGGCCTCGCCGATCTCTCAGACCGGGAAATCGACGACATTATCGTATATCTGCGCACGTTACCCAGCGCCCGCAATTAAAGGAGATGTTATGAAGCGCTCAAAGATGAGCCGCCGGGAATTCGTCGAAGGCAGTATCTTCGTGACCAGTGCCGCCGCGGGGGCCAGTCTGTTCGCCGCCGAGAACCCCGAATTGATCGCGGCGCCCGCCAGCGACCCCTCGGGCCGCGCGGTGCGGACGACTGCGCTGGCCCAGTGTCCATACTGCGGTGTCGGCTGCGGCACCATCATCCAGGTCGAGAACGGCAAGATCGTGTCGATGCGGCCGGACAAGGACCACCCGACCAACTACGGGCTGCAGTGCATCAAAGGCCTCACCGCGGCCGAACCCATTTACGTCGACCGCATGGAAGGTGACAGTTACGTGCGTAAGGACGTCTGGGAGGAGTGGAACAAGCCGGATCACGGTGACATGGACTTCGTCAGCCAGACCAAGGGGGCATTCGGTGACGAACTGTTTGTGCGAGTCCCGTACGAGCAAGCTTCGGAGTTTGCCGCCCACAAGGTCGCTCATTTCGCGAAGACCTACGGCGGCAACTCCATCGGCTACTACGGGTCGGGACAACTGACAGTCGAAACTCAGTACCTGTCCAACCTGATCTTCAAAGGGGTGCTCGGCTCGAATTCGATCGAAGCCAACGCCCGGATGTGCATGACCTCGGCGGTGACCGGATACTTCGCAACACTCGGCTCGGATACACCGCCACTGGCGTACGAAGACATCGAGATGTGCGACATGCTCATGCACTTCGGGCACAACGCTCGCGAATCCCACCCGATCGTGTTCTGGCGGGCAGCAGATTACAAAAAACAGGCGGATATCACCACGGTGGTCGTCGACCCTCGTTACACCGGCACCAGTCAGGGCTACGCCGACATCAATCCCGACAATCATGTACACGTGCCGGTGCTCAACGGCGACATCAGCTTCCTCAACGCGCTGGCCCACGTGCTGCTGGAAGAACACGACGACGTCATCGATTGGGCGTTCCTGAAAGAGCACGCCACCGGCTGGGAAGAGTACGTGAACGTGGTGCGCAGCAGTTACAGCCCGGAGCAGGTGCAGGATCGGATGGGCAGTGAGGAGGTCACCCCGGCAATGATTCGCCGGGTGGCCGGACTGTTCGCTGATGCAACACGCAAGCGACTGTCACGTGGCAAGGATGGCAGCGGCGGCGTGATCATCATGTGGGGTATCGGCTACAACCAGCACCTCCACGGTCAGCACAACGTGATCTCCATCATCAACCTGCTGACCCTCACCGGCAATCTCGCCAAGCCCGGCTGCGGGCCGTTCTCCATGACGGGTCAACCCAATGCCATGGGCGAGCGCTTCAACGGGGGCCTCACCGGACGGTTGCCATTCAACGAGCCGTTGAGCAACGCAGCGCATCGGGCGCACATCGCCAAAGCATGGCGGGTACCCGAAAAGAACCTGGAGGCAGCTTCCAAGGCCAGCAATCCCGGCTACGCCATCGGCATGCTCGAGCGTGCACTGAAGGGCGAGATCAAGGCCACGTTCTGGGTCTATGCGACGCATATCGATCTGCCGGATCAATACAATCTGGTGCGTCCCGCGCTGACCCGGACTTTCAATGTGGTGCAGGAGATCTATCGACATGCGCCGAACAACTTGTATGCCGACGTCATTTTCCCGGCCGCGACCTGGGGCGAGGCGCCCGGGATCTACATCAGTTCCGAACGCCGTCTGTACATCGTCGATAAGGCAGCCGAACCGCCGCCGGGGTGCCGTCCAGACCTCGACCTCACCATCGACAAAGGCAAGGAACTCGCGCATCTGATGGGCCTGGATGCAGACGCCATCTTTCCGTACCAGCGCGGCGCCGACGGATTCTACGATGCCGAAGAGGTGCTGCGTGACGTGATTCGCGCGAGCGTCGGTACCGACGTTGATCTCACGGGCATCCTCGAAGTCGAGGATGCAGACGGGGAAAGTCCCTACGCGCAGCTGCGCCGGTTGCGCGGCATTCAGTGGCCCGCCGCGACCTATCCCGTGGCGAAGGAAGGCGGGACGAAACGGCGTTTCATGAACCAGGAGCATAAGTGGAGCAACCGCCCCTACGGTTACTTCCGCACCAAGGACGGCAAGGTGCACATGAAGCTGTGCGAGCAGGACTACAGCAACCGCAAGGAGATCACGGCGAAGCTTATGGAATTCGGCGTCAAGCCGGGCTTGTACACCATCGACCACATACCGCTCCTGGAAGAAGCGCGGGACAAAGGACTTACGCCCGATCTTCCGGACGAGGAACTTCGGGGGAAACGCTGGGACGAAGTGCCCAAGGACAAGTACCCCTATTGGCTCGGGCTCGGGGTGGTCTATGAGCATTTCCACACGGCCAAGTCGATGCGCAGCCCGACGACGCGCCGATTGGTGCCCGAGATGTACGTCGAAATGCACCCCGACGACGCGGCCAGCCTTGGTATCGACGACGGTGAGAAGGTGCGCCTGGTGACCCCGCGTGGCGCCTACGAGGCGAGGGCTCAAGTCGGCAGCAACAGCCTCGTCAAACCGAAACGCAACGTGGTCCCCCGTGGCTACCTGTTCAGCCCCTGGAACCTCTCGGTCGCCGACAGCGCGGATCCGCTCAAAAACAGATGGCTGGTCAACGGGACGTCCAGTCGGGTCTGGGATCCGGTTTCAGGGCAGGTGGACTTCAAGAAGCTGGCCTGCCGGGTGGAGAAGGTGTAGCCCCGTCGGGGCAAGCGCTTCCGCATGCAACGACGCACCGTACTCGGCGAGTTGATCGCGGCCGCCGCGGCGCTGGCTGCACCCTCTCTAGGCGCCGAATCCGTTGCGCCGACGCCCCAGGGGCGCAACGTGCGCGTCACCCGCCAGCAGCGTTTCCTGCGTCCGCCGGGCGCACTGGCCGAAGAGGAATTCACCACGCAGTGTATTCGCTGCGGTCAGTGTGGCGAGGTATGTCCAAATCGCTGCATCAAGTTTTTCGGTCTGGAAAACGGTTTCGAAAACGTCAACACGCCCTACATCACGCCCCGGGAGCAAGCCTGCATCCTGTGCATGAAATGTGGCGATGTCTGTCCCAGTGGCGCTATCGAGCCGATCGCGCGCGAAGCTGACGACATTCTGGCGGGGGTCAGGATGGGGCGCGCCGAAGTCGACGAGAGCCTTTGCCTGTCCTATCAGGGTAAGACCTGCGGCGTGTGCTACCGGGCTTGTCCATTACCGGACATCGCTATCCGTGTAGGTCTGTTGGAACAACCGCACGTGCTGGACGACTGTGTCGGTTGCGGACTGTGCGAACGGTCCTGCATCCAGCTCCCCCAGGCGATCCGCGTGATACCCACGTGAACCGCGCGACGCTCTGGCGGAACGTGCAACGACGGCTCAACGGCGCGCGCTGGGGGTGCCTGACCGCAGTGTTCGCGATGCTGGTGCTCATCCCGCTGCTCGGTCTGTATCAGACCTACGAGGCGGCGCACGCCTATGACGTCCTCGCCCCCGGCGAGCAACGGCTGTTCGATGCGGCTCGGTTCCTGACGGCCCCCCTCGTCAACGATCCCGCGGAAGATCTGGACGCGGTCAAGGGGACGACCTGGTCGGCGCGGGTATTCGGATTGACGCTGAGTGACCCGCTCGCGGTGGTTGGCCAGGCCGCCGCCGGCGCCTCGCTGTACTGGCCATTCATCCTCTCGTGTCTGATCCCCGTGGCGGGCACGCTACTCCTCGGGCGGGTGTATTGCGGCTGGATCTGCCCGGCCACCTTTCTCTACGAGCTGAATTCGAATCTGCGCCTTCGACTGGCCAATCTTGGCCTGTTCGTCGGCCGATGGCATTTCGACAGACGCTGGAAGTACGCAGTGCTCGGACTCGGGATCGTGGCCTCTATGGTCACCGGAACCGTGCTGTTCGCTGCCTTCTATCCACCCGCCGTAATCGGCCGGGAGATTTACTATGCAATCGCGCTCGGCGGCTTTGGCTCAGGAGCACTGTTGTTCGTCGCGACCTTGCTATTCGATCTGCTGGTGGCGAGGCGCGGGTTCTGCCGGTATCTGTGTCCTGGTGGGGCACTGTACTCGCTGCTCGGGCGCTACCGCGTAATCCGTATCCAACGCAATGTCACGACCTGTAACGATTGCGCCAAGTGCAACGCGGTGTGCGAGTTCGAACTGAACCCGATGGGCGACGCTTTCGGCCAGGAATGCAACAACTGCAGTGCCTGCATCGCGGTGTGCCCGACCGACGCGCTGGCGTTCTCGGTGAGCATCCGTGATCAGCCGCCGCAAGGGCCTGGCCATCTGGGCCACGGATTCCGGTCGTCGAGTACCACGTTGCTCGATACCCGCCAGATCATCTGATGATGCGCAGCACGCTGCTTCTCACCACAGTCCTGGCATGCGTGCTGCCAGGCTCCGCGGCCCTGGCGCATCATGTGCTCGGTCGACCGTCGTACAGTTTGAACGAGGATTCCAATACCCCGCCGAGCATGCAGGTGGAGACTCAGATCGGCGACTATTTCGTCACCTACATGGCGTTCCCCGCGTTTCCCCGTCCCAACGAGCCGGGCCGGGTCAATCTGTACGCCCGTCACCTCGACACCGGTCGACCGTTTCTCGGCGAGGTGACCTTCACCGTGGTCGACGACAACTGGTTCGAAACCCGGGAAGAACTGCTCGGCCGGCAGCCGCCGGACGACAACGTCTTTCGTCAGGGATTCGAATTCCGCACCGAAGGCTTTTTCGTGATCCGTGCCGAGTTTCAGTCCGACGGCCAGCCCTATCTCATCGACTTCCCGCTACGGGTGGGGGATCCGCTGCCGATCGGTCCGGTGGGCGTCACCGTGGGGCTGATCCTGGTTGTTCTGGTCGCCGTGAACATTATCGGGCGCCGGCGTCTGGCCCGAAGCAGGTTTCGGGCCAATGCGGCCAAAGGGGGCTCGCAGTCATGATCCATGCCGGCCTGTCGCAGGGCTGGGCGGCGGTCGTTGCGCTCTCGGTGCTGGGCATCTTCAGCTGGGCTTTGCTCGCTCGGGCACCGCTCGAGATCACGCGGCACACGACCCTGCTCATCAATCTGCCGGTGGTCGGTCCCTGGCTCCGCGGCCTCTCCACGAATCGGCTGCCGCTGCAGGTGTTGAAGGTGCTGGTCGTGGCGCTGTTCCTGCTGGTCATCGCAGCGGGCCTGATGGGTACGCCGATCGCGGCGCGCAACGCGGCCACTGTGGTGACCTGGAACCTGTGGTGGACGGGTTTGATCGTGGCCGTGTTCTTCGCGGGGTCCGCGTGGTGCGCGGTGTGTCCGTGGGACACACTGTCGGATTGGCTAGTGCGCCGCGGCAACCGTCTGAACCTGCGCGTACCGAAACTCTTGCGTTCAATACTCCCCGCGCTGATTTTACTGATCGGTCTTACGTGGCTCGAACTGGGTGTCGGCTTGACGCTGAATCCGTATGCCACCGCGCTGCTCGCGTTGGCGATGGTCGCTATGGCCGTTACGAGCCTGGCTATTTTCGAACGCAAAGCCTTCTGTCGCTATTTCTGCCCGATCGGACGCACCGTTGGCGCCTACTCGCAACTGGCTCCGGTCGAGCTTCGTCCGATCGAGATTCAGGTCTGCAATGACTGCACGACCCTCGACTGCTATCACGGCAACGAGGAAGTAGCACCTTGTCCAACGCATCTGGTCATGGGCCGCCTCACCCAGAACAGCTACTGCATCTCCTGCGGCAACTGCGTTGCAAGCTGTCCGACCCAGAATGTTTCCTGGTGGCTGCGGGCCCCCAGCCGGGAAGCGATCCAGGATGCCCGTCCGCACTGGGACGAGGCATGGTTCATGCTGATGCTGTTGGCCATAACTGAGTTCCACGGCATCACCATGTTGCCGGAATGGCAGGAATGGATGAGCGCGCTGGCCCGCGTGTTACCCAATGACGGCCAGATGCTGATGAGCTTTACCATCGGCATGGCAACCGTTCTGGCACTTGCGATCGCCGTGTACTTCGTCGCAGCGTGGCTGACAGTTCTCTCAGGCGGTCGCTCGGGCGAACTCAAATCCGTGATCAACGGGCTTGCATTCGTGACGCTGCCACTCGCCTTCGCCTACCACCTGGCGCACAACGTTGGACATCTGGCGCGCGAAACGTCAGGTCTGGGCGCAGTGCTGACGGATCCATTCGGACGCGTTGCGTTGCCGCTGAGCCAAGCGGAACGGCATGCCCGATACATGGACATGCTCCTGCCCGAAAACGTCCTGTTCGCCCTGCAGAGTGCGCTCCTGTTATTTGGTTTCTGGATCGCGACTGCCGTAATCCGCCATCGCGGACCGCGCGTCATACCCGTCGAGACGTGGCGCCCGCTGCCGATGCTGCTCTACGCGGTTGGCATCACCGGCTTTCATCTGTGGCTGCTGACGCAGCCCATGATGGGCAGAATGTGATGATCGACCGCCGGAACTTTCTGCGCGGTAGGCTGCCCGGTAATCCGGCGCAAGCCGCGACCCCTCCCATAAGGTGGGTGCGGCCGCCGTTCGCGCTGGAGGAAGCCGAGTTTCTGACGGCGTGTACTCGTTGCAGCGGTTGCATCGAGGCCTGCCCGCACAATATTGTCTTCCCGCTGGCAGCGACACTCGGCGAGACCGTTGTAAACACGCCGGCACTCGATCTGCTCCACAAAGGCTGTCATCTGTGCCTGGACTGGCCGTGTGTCGCCGCCTGTGACCCCGGCGCGTTGCGTCGCCCACAGAATGCAGACGGAGCCCCCGAGGGACCCGCGCTGGCTTGGGTTCAGATCGACGCCAATGCATGCCTTGCGTACCTGGGGCCGGAATGTGCCGCCTGCCAGGGCTCATGCCCAGTTCCCGGGGCGTTGACCTTCACCGGAGAGAGGCCGGCCATCGATGCGGAACTTTGCGTGGGCTGCGGACTGTGCCGGGAAGCCTGCATCGTAGATCCGAAGGCGATCGTCATCCGGCCGTTCGTGCAGCCATAGCGCACGCAAACAATGTTACGCAAGATGGCAGGTTGAGCGAGGCGTGTTTGACGGTAGGTGGGCGTTGCCCATTCCGTTTCCTGCGAACCAAATCCAATTCTTGTATGGGACTTCAGGGATACTCACGGTCCCGGTCCCCGAATCCTCCACCTTCGCCCTGCTCGCTGCTGGCCTACTCGGCCTTGCTTGGCGCAGAACGGCCGCCCACGCGTTGGCTGTTCCGGTGGTCGACCTGGATGGCCAGCGCGAATGACCGTTCGGAACAATGCCAGAAGGCATTGGTGACGCTGAGCCACGAACGCCCCCCACTACCCTCATCAAGTGTTCAAGGCATCACTCCTTCGTATCCCAGGTGGTCGCCCGACATCGATAGCGCCAAAATGACCACCCGCTGCCCGAGCGCGTTGTAGGTGTACGCCACCGAAACGTCAGACGAGCGTGGGCACGAGACGGTGGGTGCGGCTACATTGCGCGCCAATGGCACTGGGAGTCAGGAAATAAGAACGAGCACGTCCGTTTGCTTGCGCCTGCCTGTCTTCTTCGCGCGACGGCGGCGTGACACCGGTGGATCCCTGATAGCGTCGATCCATTCGCTGCTATCGGAGGTGAATTCCCTGATACGTCGAAAACCTTCCCTGTTCGGTTTCTTAGGGAATTCGAAAGAAAAGTGCCCAAGATCAGACGGATAGAGCCGCTAATTCGTCGTCAACGTCAAGAAAGTTGGAGAATTCCCTGTATCTACCCAGTTAAACAGGGAAATCCGTTGAGAGGGGTTCGCTCCAGACTGTGTCCACCGCCAAACAGAAATGGGCCCCTCGCGGGCCCATTTCTGTTTGCCAGAGTGGGCGGTGTGGACAAACCCCCCGGGTTCGACAAATCGGCAGGACTGCCGATTTGGGCGCCGGTCCGACCGGCGGTCCGCAGGACCGAGGGCCAAGGATGGCCCGAGTCCATCCCTCCCTGACCAGTGGTTCGCATGGACCTGACCGGACTCGCGTGGCGTAGACGTAGAGCCGCCTGGGCTTCCGGCTTGGGCGAAGGGCCTGAGCGCGCATGCACGAATCCCGGGATTGGAAAGCAGCGCTCGTCCGTTTCATCGTCCGGTTATGCGGCATCGTCGCCATGCCAACTCAGGTCTGGTTTCCGACCATGAGCTACGCAGTCTCGAAGATAGAGATTGATCAGGCTCTGGTACGGGATACCTGTCTCTTCCGCCAGGTCCTTAAAATACGACACCACATCATCTCCCATCCGAATGGTGACCTGGCGTTTTAGTTTTGATGCGAACGGATTTCTCCGCACTTTCATCTTCGAGAAATCATATTCCTTTTTCATGACGACGGACCTTGGTAGAACTTACGTTCATTAGAAGTGGCTTTTCTAGCTGAGATAATCCGAATTGAGTCTCCAACGGAGCGGACGCAGTGAACAACTGTCAGTACTCGAGTACGATTGCTCATCCCAAGCATGATAAATCGACCCACCTCCGAAGAATTATCTTCATCGAAGAACTGAAGCGCATATTCATCGTAAAACACGGATTGAGCTTCAGGAAACGAAATGCCATGGCGCCTACGATTGGACTCAGCCTTTGATGGGTCCCACTCGAATTCGATCATACATACATTGTATGTATGATCGTGGTTAGTCAAACCCATGAGTGCCACACCTTCCACCGAGCCGATGGATGGTCAGCGACAGCCACCTGTCAACACCTGCATGCCAGACGACCGCTACGGTCTCGCAATCACGACGAGTTCCGACGTTGCAAAATCTCGAAAAGCATGGAGTAGGCTTTGAGGAGGCAACGGATGTCTTCGATGACGATCTATCTTCTACCGTTGCGGATCCAAGTCACTCTGATGGTGAGCATTGCGGGATCAACGCATATGAGCAATGAGAAAGATACTTCGCGGCCGGAGTACGATGCCGAACTCATCAAATCTGGTAAGCGCGGTAAGTACGTATCTCAGTATCGAGCTGGTCCGAATGTAGCGGAGTCGGGAAACAATCGGTGCAGATTTGATGCGTTCGGCATCGTACTCTGGCCGCGACGTATCTTTCTCCTTGCTCATA
>PVMS01000255.1_pt1 | contig 10684 bp, 12 predicted proteins | sample 1853461 | NCBI WGS metagenome assembly PVMS01 (sample SAMN08582032, study PRJNA380276) | Marine sediment metagenome, whole genome shotgun sequencing project. | isolation source: ocean sediment barecode stripped | collected 2017
GATATCTTATGCAATTACAACACAACGCCAGGATGATGTATAGCCGAAAATAAGATGCCGGATATCCAGATAAGCTACATAGTCGGAGACTGTATAAACGGCATCAAGATTCGGATCTAGTGCTCTTTCAATGTGTACGATCCATTCATGTAATTCACGGTGAACTTGTTACAATCCGGGCCTCTGATATGCACACGTTATTCGTTACACCACACTAGAATCTTGGAACAGGAAGAATTGCGGCAAGGCATGCGGGAGTTGGGGCTGCAGCCCGATGAGAAAATTGCCGCGCAGCTGACGATGTACCTGGACCTGGTGCATAGCTGGAACCAGGCCCAGAATCTGACGGCAATCCGCAATCGCCGGCAGATGCTGACGATGCATTTGCTGGATTGTTTGTCCATCATTCCCTATCTTCAGGGAAGACGCTTGCTTGATGTTGGAAGTGGTGCCGGTCTGCCGTCCTTCCCCATAGCCATCACCTGCCGCGCGATGGATGTTACTTCCATCGACAGCAGAAGAAAGAAATCATCGTTTCAGAGGCATGCCGCGCACAAGCTTGATCTTTCGAATCTCCAGGTCGTGCATGATCGGGTCGAAACATACCGGCCCGCCGAGAATTTTGATACGCTAGTCTGCCGGGCTTTTTCCAGCTTGTCCGGGTTTGTCTCGCTTGCGCGCCACCTGTGTAAGCCGGCGGGCAAAATGCTGGCGATGAAGGGCGCGCACCCCGAACAGGAATTGGCAGACCTTGAAGGTCTGGAGGTGACGGTTCTGGACGTGGTTCCTGTTACAGTCCCGGGTCTGGTGGCGGACAGGTGCCTGGTTATCATGGAGCCGGGGTAAAAACTGCGACAGGCGGTGGATACTTCGAGAGGGAAAACTGGGAATGGGAAGAACAATAGCGATTACCAACCAAAAAGGGGGGGTGGGAAAGACAACGACCAGCATTAATCTGGCGGCCAGCCTGGTGCGGGCCGGCAAACGGGTAATGTTGATCGATCTTGACCCACAGGGAAATGCGTCAGTGGGTGTCGGCGTCGACCCCGCGGCCCTGAAGCAAACGGTTTACCCGGTATTGCTGGAAACTGCCAGGCTGGAGGAGGTTTGCGTTAAAACCGACGCGGGCATCGACGTGGTGCCGGCAGACGGAGACCTGGCAGGCGCACAAGTCGAGCTACTGAACGAGATTGGTCGGGAGTTGCGTCTGCGATCGGCGCTGAAGTCGGTCAAGGACGATTATGATTACATATTCATTGACTGTCCCCCGGCGCTCAACGTGCTGACTATCAACGCGCTGGTGGCCGCTGACGCCGTGATTATTCCAATGCAGTGCGAATATTTTGCGCTTGAGGGTTTGACTTCGCTGGTCAATACAATTCGAAAAATACGGGAGACACTCAATCCGAGGCTACGCATCGAGGGCTTGCTGCGAACGATGTTCGATGGACGCAATACCCTTGCGAACGAGGTGTCAGACCAGTTGTGCGAGCATTTTGGCAAGAAGGTATACGCTACTATTATCCCGCGAAACGTGACGCTGGCAGAAGCGCCAAGTTACGGACTGCCGGTTATTATGTACGACAGGTCGTCGAAGGGTGCACAGGCATACATGGCACTCGCGGTTGAAATTATTGATCGGGAGGGAGCAGCATGATTGCGAAGAAGAAAAAGAAAAGGCTGGGCAGGGGCCTTGATGCGTTATTGAGCGATTCCACCAGGGAAATGCAGAGCGGTACACCCGGGGATACGCTCAGGAACATACCCGTAGACATGCTTTCCCGCGGGCAATACCAGCCGCGTACCCGTATGGATGAGGACTCCCTGCAGGAATTAGCGGCATCCATAAAGGCACAGGGCATTATACAGCCGATACTGGTTCGTGAAATCAGCGCCGGGAGATTTGAGATTGTTGCGGGTGAGCGGCGCTGGCTTGCTGCCCAACTGGCAGAACTGTCGGAAGTGCCAGTCGTTATTCGTGATATCCCGGATGAGGCAACGCTGGCGGTCGCCCTGATTGAGAACATCCAGCGAGAGAACCTGAACCCGATTGAGGAGGCTGCCGGACTACGCAGATTGCTCGATGAGTTTGGCCTCACGCATCAGCAGGCCGCAGATGGCGTCGGTCGCTCGCGTACCGCCGTAACCAACCTGCTTCGCCTGTTGTCCCTGAGCAAGGGCGCCAGAGAGTTGCTGGAATTGGGCAAGATCGAAATGGGGCATGCACGCGCACTACTCGCGCTGCCCGAAAATCAGCAAGACCCGGTGGCCCGGGAGGTATATGCCCGGCAGCTATCGGTGAGACAAACGGAGGCGATGGTCCGCAGGCATCTTAAGGGTGTTGGCAGTGAAAAAAAATCCAGGCGTAAGAACGCGGACGTTAAAAAACTGGAAGAGACGTTATCCGAACGCCTCGGCGCCCGGGTGGACGTGCAGGATCGGGGCGGGAAGGGGAAGGTCGTGATCGAGTATCATAGCCTGGATGAACTCGATGGCATTATCGATCATATCAAGTAGATATTCCCTGGTGCTCTATCCCTGTGATAATTACGGATTGAGCGTCCGTACTCCTTAAATATCAAGTTGGAAGAGCACCGGGTTTACGCTTCACCGGATTACTTGTTGACCACCAAGTGGTCGTTATTTATACTGCGTCGCCCTAGGGTGCCTCTAACTAATTATTTAGGGCATTCCTGGGTGGGGAACCTCACCTGATACTGTTTTTTAAGCCCACTTCGATAGGCGAGATCACCGGATGGTAATCGGTACTGATAAAGGCATATATCGGTGCTATCTGGCGCAGCTTCTGTTGATAGCTGTTACGGCAATGAGCATGTTGATATGGCAGGGCGTTATGATGATGCTTGCTGTGTTGTACGGCGGTGGGATTACCCTGTTTAATACATGGCTGTTGGCGCGACGAGTCGCGCGGGCGGTCAGCAGTGAACGTCTGGTTGTACACGGCCAGGTTGCGGTAATCGAGCGATTATGCGTCGCAGCGGTGATGATTACCCTTGGGTTTGTTGTATTGGAGCTGTCTCCTGCCGGCCTGGTTGCCGGACTTGCGGTTCCCTACTTCGGGTTCCTGTTCGCGTATCCGTCAATGGCAGAATTGCCCGAAGACAGGGACGGATGACCGGACGGGGAGACCGGGAAATTGAGAGGCTGAGAGACTGTGGCATCTGAAGCTGTAGAGTCTGGCACGAGTGCCGCCAGCGAATACATAAAGCATCACCTGACCAACCTGACATACGGGAAGTTTCCGGATGGACACTGGGGCCTCGCCCACAGTGCCGAGGAAGCGTCTGATATGGGCTTTATGGCCATCCATGTCGATACCATGTTTTTCTCAATCTTTCTGGGCGTCATGTTCCTTTTCCTGTTCTCACGCGTGGCCAGCAAAATGTCTGTTGGCGTCCCGGGTAAGATGCAGAACGCAGTTGAGGCGATCATTGATTTTATCGATGACACCGTTAAGGGTTCGTTTTCCGGGAACAACCCCAATATTGCGCCGCTGGCATTAACGGTCTTTGTCTGGATACTGTTAATGAATACCATGGACCTGATTCCTGTTGATGCCCTGCCTATGATTGGCCAACTGATGGGTATCCATTATCTTAAGGTGGTGCCTACCACCGACCCCAATGCCACATTCGGGCTGGCCATCGGTGTGTTTATACTGATGATCTACTACAGCATAAAGATTAAAGGCATCAGCGGGTTTCTTGGTGAACTCACGATGCAGCCATTTGTCGCCAAAGGTGTGGCCGGCAAGGCGCTTCTCCTGATACCGAACTTTTTCCTGGAATTCGTCAGCCTGATATCAAAACCGTTGTCCCACTCGCTACGGCTATTTGGAAACCTTTATGCGGGCGAGGTGATATTTATACTGATTGCCTTGCTTTATGCCAATACGGTCAGCGATCTTGCCAGTTTTAGCGGTATTTTCTGGACCTTGTTTGGTGCTCTGCTGCAATGGGTTTGGGCCGTCTTTCATATCCTGATTATCGTCTTGCAGGCCTTTATATTCATGGTCTTGACCGTGGTCTATATGGATATGGCATACACCGAGCACTGATATTTTTAACTAGTCTTTATTGAACCCTTTACCTTCTAACCCAACAAGTTTTCGGAGAAAACAATGGAACAAGCACTTCTTTATATAGCTGGCGGCATGATGCTGGGGCTGGGCGCCATCGGCGCGGCCATTGGTGTTGGCGTTCTTGGCGGCCGGTTTCTCGAAGGGGCTGCTCGTCAGCCTGAGATGATCCCAATGTTGCGGACCCAGTTTTTCATCGTTATGGGCCTGGTGGACGCGGTGCCCATCATTTCGGTGGCGATCGGCCTGTTTGTCATCTTCGCGGTCGCGTAGCGCAGAATAATGTGCAGCCATGGACCCGGTCAGGTCTTGCCGGGCTTGATGGAAACTCGTGAGGTACTTCGATGAATATTAATATCACCCTGTTGGCGCAATTGATCGTTTTTGCGATCTTTTGGTGGTTCTCCAGAAAATATATCTGGGACCCCATCATGAAAGCCCTGAACGAACGTAAGCAAGGAATCGCAGATTCCCTCGCCGCAGCGGAGCGCGGACGCCAGGAACTTGAGGAGTCCGGACAAAGGGCCCAGGAGTTTGTCACAGAGGCCAAAAAACAAGCCAGCGATATTGTCGCCAACGCAGAGAGACGGGGAGGCAGTGTTGTGGAAGAGGCCCGGGATACTGCCAAGGCCGAGGGGGAGCGCATCCTGTCTGGCGCCCAGGCAGAGATTGAGCAGGAAACCAATCGGGCCCGGGAGGTACTCCGTGCCGAGGTTGCCGCACTGGTCGTTGCCGGCGCCAGCAGGATTATTGACAAGGAAATCGACGAAACTGCACATGCCGGTCTTATCGATGACCTGATCTCCGAGTTACAGGCCGAAGGCTGATGGCGTCGAATGCTTCCGTAGCAAGACCCTATGCCCAGGCAGTGTTTGAACTTGCCGGCGAGGCCGGCACGCTTGGGGCATGGTCAGAGGCCCTGGCAGTATTGGCTGCGGTTGCGAGCGACGAAAGCTTTGCGCTGTTGCTTGACGACCCCCGTGTCGACCATGGCCAGGTATCAGACCTGCTGACAGAACTGGCGGCCGACAAGTTGCCCGAGGGTGGTGAGAATTTTATTCGGCTATTGGTCAGGAATGATCGTGTTGAAGCGCTGCCGGATATCTCGCGCCAGTACGATCTGCGCGTGGCCGAGGCGCGGAAGTCTGTCAATGCGGAAGTAATTACAGCATGGGCCCTGAGCGAAGAGCAGAAGACCAGGTTGTCTGCCGCGCTGGAAATACGTCTCGGTTGCAGCGTTACACTGGAAGAGACAATCGACAAGCAATTGCTGGGCGGAGCCGTTTTGAAGGCAGGTGACCTCGTTATTGACGGGTCGGCAGCGGGTCGAATCAGAAAACTCGCTACCAACCTTGCCAGGTAAACGTTCACCAGACCGAACATAAAATTATTTTAGAGGACTTACAAGCATGACAACGCAATTAAACCCATCCGAAATCAGTGAGCTGATAAAAAAACGGATAAAGAACTTTGAGGCATCTGCTGAGGCCCGGACCGAGGGGACGGTGGTCAGCTTGACCGACGGGATCGCCCGCGTTCATGGTTTGGCCGATGCCATGTCCGGGGAGATGCTGGAATTTCCAGGCGGTGTTTTTGGCGTGGCGCTGAACCTTGAGCAGGACTCGGTCGGCGTCGTAGTGCTTGGTGACTACGAACATATCTCGGAAGGCGATACCGTCAAGTGTACGGGCCGCATCCTCGAGGTGCCGGTGGGAGAGGAAATGCTGGGTCGGGTGGTCAATTCGCTGGGTGAACCGATCGACGGTAAGGGTCCGATAAATGCGAAGATTTCTTCACCGATCGAGAAGGTGGCGCCCGGTGTTATCGAGCGCCAATCGGTATCCCAACCCGTTCAAACCGGCCTCAAGTCCATCGATTCAATGGTGCCAATTGGTCGTGGGCAGCGCGAATTGATCATTGGCGACCGCCAGACCGGTAAAACCGCGGTTGCTATCGACACCATCATTAACCAGAAAGGTACCGGTATTAAGTGTATCTATGTTGCGATTGGCCAGAAGGCGTCGTCAGTGGCGAACCTGGTACACAAGCTCGAAGAGCATGGCGCGATGGAACACACCATCGTTGTTGCCTCCACTGCCGCAGAATCCGCGGCACTCCAGTATATCGCCCCTTATTCAGGCGCCTCGATGGGTGAGTATTTTCGTGATCGTGGTGAAGATTCACTCATCGTTTATGATGACCTGACCAAGCAGGCCTGGGCATATCGCCAGGTTTCGTTGCTGCTTCGCCGTCCGCCGGGACGTGAGGCCTATCCCGGCGATGTCTTCTACCTGCATTCGCGCCTGCTCGAGCGTGCCGCGAGGGTTAATGCCGATTATGTTGAAAAGATGACCAATGGTGAGGTTAAGGGCAAGACAGGGTCGATGACCGCATTGCCTATCATCGAGACGCAGGCCGGAGACGTATCCGCATTCGTTCCGACCAACGTGATATCGATCACCGATGGCCAGATATTCCTGGAGTCAGACCTGTTTAATGCGGGCATTCGCCCGGCGATCAATGCAGGGCTGTCTGTATCACGGGTAGGCGGAGCGGCGCAGACCAATATCATTAAGAAGCTCGGTGGCGGTATACGCCTGGCCCTCGCCCAGTATCGCGAGCTGGCGGCATTCTCCCAGTTTGCGTCTGACCTGGACGAGACGACACGTAAACAGCTTGAGCGCGGAGAGCGCGTCACAGAGCTGATGAAGCAAGCACAGTATTCGACCATGTCGGTGGCCGAAATGGCGCTTAGCCTGTTTGCCGTCAATGAAGGGTATATCGATGATGTGGAGGTCGCACAAGTGGTGGCATTCGAGGCCTCCATGCAGGCCCATCTCAAGACGAACAACCAGGACTTGCTGGACAAGATTAACGAGAACCCTGAATTGAACGATGAGGTCACAGAAGCCATGCATAACGCGCTGAAGGACTTTAAGGTCAATGGGGCCTGGTAGGCGACCGGGCAGCACTAGAGGACAGTTATGGCAGGCGCCAAAGAAATACGCAGTAAGATCAAGAGCGTACAAAATACGCAGAAGATCACCAAGGCCATGGAAATGGTGGCGGCGAGCAAGATGCGCCGGGCTAAAGACCGTATGCTGGAAGCGCGACCCTATGCGCAGAAAATACGCTCGGTGGTGGCCCACATGTCACGAGCCAACCTTGAGTACAAGCACCCGTTTACCATTGAGCGTGAGATCAAACGAGTTGGTGTCATTGTTGTGAGCTCCGATCGCGGCCTGTGTGGCGGCCTTAATATGAACGTGTTCCGGAAACTGATTGCCGAGGCGATGGAGTGGGATTCGCAGGGGATCGAGGTTGACATATCCACAATCGGGTCAAAGGGGCTCGGGTTCTTTCGCCGACAGGGTGGAAACGTCGTATCCGAGGTATCGCATATCGGTGATAACCCGGCGATGGGTGATCTTGTCGGAGCAATTCGCGTAATGCTGACTGCTTACGAGGAAGGCCGGATCGATCGGTTGTACATCGTTAGTAATGATTTCGTCAACACCATGACACAGAGTCCGGTCCTGACACAGCTGCTGCCGATTGCGCCGGTTCCCGAGGATGAGGATTCACTGCCCAGGTTGTGGGACTATCTCTATGAGCCCGAGGCGCGAGATGTGTTAACGGTCGTTCTAGAGCGATATGTAGAGTCACAGATTTACCAGGCAGTCGTCGAAAATATCGCCTGCGAACAATCTGCCCGGATGGTGGCGATGAAGGCGGCCTCCGATAATGCAGGTGATCTGATCGGCGAGTTGCAGCTGGTATACAACAAGGCTCGCCAGGCTGCGATTACACAGGAGATCTCCGAGATCGTAAGTGGTGCGGCGGCAGTCTAGCCGCCGGGGAATAGATATTTAATTTAACAATTCAGATAGCATTTCGAGTACCAAGAGGAAACCAGAATGAGTGCCGGAAATATTATAGAAGTGATTGGTGCGGTCGTGGACGTTCAGTTCCCGAGAGACGCCGTACCCAGGATTTTTGATGCACTAAACGTCACCGAGAGCGGCTTGACGCTGGAGGTGCAGCAACAACTTGGTGACGGCATAGTGCGAACTATCGCCATGGGCGCCAGCGAAGGACTCCGTCGCGGGCTTGAGACCACCAATACCGGCGGTCCAATCACCGTTCCTGTCGGGGAAAAGACGCTTGGCCGAATAATGGACGTGCTCGGTAACCCGGTCGATAATGCCGGCGATGTCGAAACAGACGAGAGATGGGCCATTCATCGATCTCCACCGGAATATGCAGAGCAGGCTACTTCTGTGGAGATTCTGGAAACCGGGATCAAGGTTATCGATCTGATCATGCCCATCGCCAAGGGCGGGAAAATTGGTCTGTTTGGTGGCGCGGGTGTCGGCAAGACCGTTACCCTGATGGAGCTCATCAATAATATAGCCGTTGCGCAGCAAGGGCTGTCCGTATTCGCAGGTGTCGGGGAGCGTACCCGGGAAGGGAATGACTTTTACTACGAGATGAAGGAGGCGGGCGTACTGGACAAGGTGGCGATGGTCTATGGTCAGATGAATGAGCCACCGGGCAACCGCCTGAGAGTTGCATTGTCCGGCTTGACCATTGCCGAATACTTTCGTGAGGATGGGCGTGACGTACTGATGTTCATCGACAATATCTACCGATACACGCTGGCTGGTACCGAGGTGTCGGCATTGCTCGGCCGCATGCCGTCCGCCGTGGGTTACCAGCCGACGCTGGCACAGGAAATGGGTATATTGCAGGAGCGCATTACCTCCACGCGTACCGGATCTATCACATCGTTTCAGGCGGTCTACGTGCCCGCCGACGACCTGACGGATCCGTCACCCGCGACGACCTTCGCCCACCTGGACGCTACCCTGGTATTGTCCAGGCAAATTGCTGAACTGGGGATTTATCCCGCAGTTGATCCGCTTGACTCCACATCACGGCAGCTTGATCCCCTGGTTATAGGTGAAGATCACTACGAGGTGGCACGGGCGGTCCAGAATACGCTTCAGCGTTATAAGGAATTGCGCGATATCATTGCGATTCTGGGTATGGACGAGCTGTCAGAAGAAGACAAGCTGGTCGTAACCCGTGCCCGCAAGATACAAAGCTACTTGTCCCAGCCCTTTGCTGTTGCCGAAGTATTTACCGGGTCTCCCGGCAAGTATGTATCGCTGAAAGAATCAATCAAGGGGTTTAAGGCGATTCTAAACGGTGATATGGACGAGTATCCGGAGCAGGCCTTCTACATGGTCGGGGCGATCGAGGAAGTGGCGGAGAAGGCCAAGGACTTGAGCTAAAGGCTCTACCCTGTCCCGCGGAGGAAAAATATGGCAAGTACCATGCAGGTTGAGGTAGTAAGCGCAGAAACCGAGTTGTACTCCGGTCTGGCGACGATGGTCATCGCCACGGCCGAGGCCGGTGATGTCGGTATACTGCCGCGCCACACTCCCCTGCTGACGCGTCTTAAGCCCGGTGATGTGCGCGTCATCAAGGAAGACGGTGAAGAGGAGCTGATCTATGTCTCCGGCGGGATACTTGAAGTAACACCGACAGTAGTGACGGTACTGGCTGATACGGCTATACGGGCGCATGATATCGATGAGGCCGCGGCACTGGAGGCACAGAAAAAAGCAGAGCAGGCCTTGAAGGACAGCCAGGCGGATATGGATTACGCACGCACCAAGGCACAACTGGCACAGGCGATTGCGCAACTGCGGGCCCTCAAGAAAATCAAGAAAATTCGCTAGCGGGCCGCCTCAAGGGATGCCTGGCGCAACCCCGTGCTGGTCTTCCAGGCGGGGTTTTACTATGGGGCTGTTGTTGTGGACTTGAATGTTTACATCGGGCGAAATTCACGTTAGCGTGTTTCGCTCGTAATAGTGATGGAGTAGCCCTTGTACAAGTTGATTCTTTCCGATGAAAGTATGGTTGCCCGCCGAAACGGCGTCCGGCGGCTGAGTTTGGTATTGTTGCTATTGGGGATGCTGCCTGTAACCCAGGCCGTTGAGGCTCCCCCCCTGTCATCGGAACATGCGCATTACATCGTGCTGGGTCAGGCGCCTACCGGCGACCCAATGGCAATAGCACGAGCAATCATCGATCCGGGGTTTAAATGTCCTGCCCTGTCAGATGGCGAGTTCCTGCACGAGATGGTGTCCCGGAATAATGACCATAATTTCGAGGTAATCGTCTGCGAGGCACTGGTCGAATTCGAAGAGTCCTTCACGCTGGTGTTTGCCGATGGCCAGCTTCCACTCCCTGTCGTTAAAACAAACCCCAGAAAGATTATCGTTATGGGGAATACCGGCTGCCTGAGAAGCCGGGTCGGGAACAATACCGGGTGCAAGGAAGGGGAAATTGCAGAACCCTTCGCGTCTCTTGCCGTGGCGGCGGCAGCGGACAACCCTGACCTGATAATCCATACCGGTAATTATAATTTCAGAGGGACGCCCGATCATGTTCTCTTCACCGAGACAAATGGCGGGGTAACACGCCAGATAGAGGAACGAACCTATGCCGCCGGAGCGGGTACCCGGCAGGACGAGAATTGTGATCAGGACAAGGACTCACCGTATTTCAGCCAGA